>Ga0256839_1002792_pt1 | contig 18976 bp, 18 predicted proteins | sample 354166metaG_FD_185968 | JGI IMG/M metagenome (GOLD analysis project Ga0256839, IMG submission 185968) | Hydrothermal vent microbial communities from Mid Atlantic Ridge, Atlantic Ocean - 354-166 | ecosystem: Environmental > Aquatic > Marine > Hydrothermal vents | place: Atlantic Ocean: Mid... | reverse complement strand
ATAATCAGACAGGCAGAGAGAGGGTAACAATCATTTTGATGATCCTAATCAGATTTCGCCAGACGTTCACTGACTTTTCTCATCACATCTACTGGCGGAACCACACCGGACTTACTGACAATAACACCCAGAGAAGTTCCTTCTGCTACAACCCTGCCTCCCACTATAAATGTGTGTAGCATATGAAATGACCGGTCATCCCAGTCTTTTATTTCCATTTTAATTTCATATTTTTGAAACAATGTTAACGCTTTTTTATATTTCATTGTGTGCTCAGAAATCACCGGCATCCATTTTTCATTAATCATCGTTTTAGCCAACCCGGTTCGGATGAACATATCCACCCGGGTTAAATCACATATTGTTAAATATCGGCCATTATTCATGTGCAGGTTTATATCAATATCATTGGGAAAAACTCTCAAAACCAATGAATTTGTGGGATTTTCAATCGGTAGCCTTGATTTGAAAAATGAAGCCACCAACAAGGCAATCATTCTTAATATTAAATTCATGACAAACCGTCCGCCTTGTGTTTTACCCATAGTAACCATGCCGAATAGGCATGTTTTGCGTCACACCCAGGTTTTTCCACCAAGCCATTGGTGAAAAAAACACCAATCATATTGCAATTCCCGACAAAATTAGTAACCATATTGCCTAACCCCCCGAAATCATAAAATATATGGATGGTCAGAAAATGAAAAAAAAGATGTTACTCGTCGCGGCTAGCGCTGTAATTTTAAGTGGCTGCTCAGATTCCAAGGACTATACGCCAGCAGCAGGCGCATCAGGTAAGGACATTTACGCTAACGCTTGTGTTAGTTGTCATGGGCCAATAAATGAGACTGAGCTGACCACTTTTTGGGAAATCCCGACTGTCAATGCGAATGTTGCCCATGTTACAGCTAAAATAACCCAGGGCAGCATGAGAATGCCTGCTTTCCCAAACATTAAAGGCGCAGAGCTGGAGGCAATCACTGCCTTTGTACTGGAACACAATAAGAGCTAATAAAACCCTCTGAATCATATGGCTTCATATCCTGCAAATACTCGCACTCACACAGCACTGGCGGCGCTTACAGGATTTAAGCCTGAGTCAGCCTGTAGGGTGGACACAAAAAACGTGCCCACCCTATACCCGGTTCAGCCACAAGCAAGGCGGGCATGTTTTATACAGATCGCGTGAGCTACGCCATCTGCCATGCGCCCCACCAGAGACTATCTCGTTGTTTTGGGTTGAAGAATATCACCCATAACCCAGCCTGCAAGGCATTGTCTTAACTCATCATCCATCACCCAACCACAATCACCGTTGCTTTGTGTTGAGCAACTTGCATTACGATAACAAGCATACTCTGGCCGCCATTCACAGGTTGTAATCACGTCAGTATCTGAGCATAGTTGGCTAGAACATCCTGTTGGAAAGCACATTTTTGGCTTTATGCTTTCAATTTTCAGATAAAACTGGCTCGCAGCAATACCCTGTGCTGGCCCTGCCAACCCTGTTACTTCAACAAAACGACCTGCCAACAGGAGTCCGGTTTCTGAGTTGACAGCCTCGCGCGCAAACGTAAGCTGTTCGTCACTTGCCCCGACCTCGCTTAGGTCGTAGCCCGCCAGACTCTTAATAAAATACCGGTTAAGAATTTGTCCGTCATAACTTGGACAGGGGCTCATGACACAACGTATGCCATTGTCACTAACGCTCAAAAATATACCGCTGGGCGCTTGATCAGTAGCACTCAACCAAGCATTATTAATTTCTAGCACACCATAATTAATGCTGCTCGATAATCTCCCCTGAATCAGCACCCTTGATTCGCTCATTGCCTGATGAAGCTCATCGATTTGAATATCTGATAAACCGGCTATGTTAATTTTTTCTGTACTAACATAACACTCTTTTTTCACAGTCCCATCTGGGCATTGAGTGACTTTGCGATTAACGGCTTTGACAAACCAGCCACCACACAGTGGTGCGATACATTTTCTAAGGTCCGGCTTGACTGTGAAATAACTGTTATTGAATAAAAAGGCTATCGGCGAAGGTTGAGCATTAAAAAAATCATCTCGCGCATGAATAGTAAAACTACTTGAAAAAAGAATGATAAATGCAACAACGAAGGGCAATATTGATTTTTTCATTATTCTCTCCTTAGAATCAATCGGGTGTTTCTCCCTATATACCACAGAAAACAATAACAAATACTTTTCTGCAATAGTGAAAATTACCGATAGTTTAATTTTTTCGCAGAATTTGCGGAGAATAACAACAACCAATAGGATTGGGATTTTCTGGCGCTGCTTGTTAATGCATCCGTTTAACGTCAGATCAAAAGATACAACTGAGGCTCACGGTCAACTTATCAACGTGATTATCAGGCCGACCGAGTTACTGTCGATTACCCCAGATTTTAGCTACGGCACGGTCAGTACCTAAAAAACCCACAACCAGGGTAACCAACGATACAATACAAAATACAACAACAGGAATCATAAAGCCTGCGTCTTCCATATCAAGCGCCAGATAAGCCACCACCGATGCCAGACCTAAAAAAAGCACACCAATAACGATGAGTATTTTCCGGTTCAGTGGTTTTACTGAATAAGACTCATCTCCAGCTTCAAAGACAGTCAAAATGGGTGCAAACAATTTTCTGAGCAGTTTTTTCATCAGGGAGTTTGTAAGTATGCCAGGGAGATGGATTAATCGGCTATTTTACACCAAGAACAAACAACCCCCAATTTATCGTATAATCCACCAAGCTAATGAAAACAATGCGAAACTTGTCGAAAACCTTATGAACGGCCAAAAATTGCCGTTTTGATTCCATTCATAAAAAATTAAACTGAAAAAACCAACACCCTTACCATGTTACGCCTTCAATCTGTCACCCTTCGTCGCGGCACGCGCGCATTATTGCAGGATGTTAATCTCACCATTCAAACGGGCGAGCACTGGGGCATCGTGGGTCGCAATGGCAGCGGCAAATCCAGCCTGCTGGCACTGGTGCTCGGCACACGGGACACCACCGGCCTACACGCCGACAAAGGTGAAATAAAGTTGGCTGCCAGCTTGGCAATGGCTCACGTCGCACAGGAAACGCCCGCCGTCCATCGTAGCGCCATTGATTATGTCATGGATGGTGATCACGAATTACGCAAATTGGAACAACAACTCACCACCTATACTGATAGTGACGACGATGGAGAAAAACAAGCCGCATTGTTTGGTGAGCTGGAAGCCATCGACGGCTACACCGCTCCAGCGCGGGCAGCACGGCTCATGGATGGCCTGGGTTTCAACGAAGCTCAACTGCAAACACCGGTATCTGATTTTTCCGGCGGCTGGCGCATGCGCCTTAACTTAGCCCAGGCACTGATGTGTCGCTCTGATATTTTACTACTTGACGAACCCACCAACCACCTCGATCTCGATGCCGTACTGTGGCTACAGAGCTGGCTGCAAAATTATCCCGGCACGGTATTGTTGATTTCACATGACCGTGATTTTCTCGATAATTGTATTGACCACATCGCTTTACTCAGTGAAAAAACCCTACATGTTTACACGGGCAATTACAGCGCCTATGAAAAACAACATGCCAGCCGCCTCGAACAACAACAGGCCGCCCATCAAAAACAACAACGAACCATTTCCCACCTGCACAGTTACATCGACCGCTTTCGCGCCAAGGCCACCAAAGCCAAACAGGCACAAAGCCGCCTGAAAGCCCTGGCTAAACTGGAAGAAATTGCCCCTGCACATGTAGATTCGCCTTTTGAATTTACCTTTTTGCCCCCCAAACAGATTCCCAATCCCCTGCTGAAACTCACTGATGCCCAACTGGGATACGACAGTAACCCCCTGTTAAACGATATCAATATCAATCTGTTACCCGGTGACCGTATCGGCTTGCTGGGCCCTAATGGCGCAGGAAAATCAACCTTTATCAAAGCATTGACGGGTGAATTGCCGCTACTCGCAGGCACACATGCTCCGGCACAAAACCTGCGCATCGGTTATTTTGCGCAACATCAGCTCGAACAATTACAGACCAACGACACACCGCTCATGCACTTACAGCGCCTGGATAAACGGGCACCCGAGCAAGAATTGCGCAACTACCTCGGTGGTTTTGGTTTTATAGGCGATCAGGTGCTCGACCCGGTAGGGCCATTCTCCGGCGGCGAAAAAGCACGGCTGGTACTGGCTTTGCTCATCTATCAACGCCCGAACCTGCTACTACTCGATGAACCCACCAATCATCTTGACCTGGAAATGCGCCACGCACTGACCCTTGCACTACAGGCTTTTGAAGGCGCATTACTCGTGGTTTCCCATGACCGGCACCTGTTGCGTACCGTGTGCGACCAGTTTGTACTGGTGGCCAACGGTAGCGCTCAAATTTACAATGGCGACCTCGATGACTACGCGCAATGGCTAAATAAACATCGGCGTAGCAATATTCAACAGAAAAATAACACTACACACAAAATACCGAGCATCGACAAACGCCAACTTCGCCAGCAAGAAGCTGCCCGTCGCCAACAGCTTAAGCCCTACCTTGAACAAGTACGAAAAAGTGAAAAACTGCTGGACAAGCTTCAGCAGCAGTTACAGGATATAGAACAGAAATTAGCAAATAGCTCACTTTATGGAGCTGACAACAAAAACCCGTTAAAAGAACTGCTGGCACAACAAACCCTGGCAAAACGGCAATTGCAAGAAACAGAAAATGACTGGATGGAGGCTACCGAAGCACTGGAACTAGCGGAAAACGTCAACTAACTCACATGACAAAATATCATCCTAAGTTCTCAGCTAAGTCGTAGCCAGAGCAACTATGGTGCGGGAAGATAAAAATTTTGGGGCGTGTTGAGCGACAACGTATCACCCATACGCATAACGAATAAGCTCACCATATGCCAAAAGCCTTTTAAATTCTGCACCATAGGCGTTCGCAACACATTCAACAGATTAATTTAGGATCATTCACGGGATAACAAAACATCATGTCAAACGACAAACAAGAAACCCCTTTTTTTGAAATTGCCGATCAATTCATCGACCTCGCCAACAAGCTGGCCCGGACAGAGGGCTCAGCCAGTGTCGGCACCGCATTACGGTATGCCGCTGCACGTTACAACACCTTTGAAGCTTCGCTCAACACCAAGGAACTGGCAAAAGACGAAGCTAAAATGACCGATATGTTCTGTGATGATTTTCGTGAAATGCTCAAAGTCAATATGCAAGATTACATCCTGCAACAGGCAAAGGACTAATCAAACCAATGCCTGACAAAAAAACAAATACCGACGCATTAGAGAAAATCGTCAGCGATGCCCGCCGTCATCAGGACGAGCGCGCAAAAACCTATCGCGAACAGGCCCTGAAACTTTACCCATGGATCTGTGGCCGCTGTGAACGAGAATTCACCCGCACCAACCTGCCCGAACTAACCGTACATCACCGTAATCACAATCACGATGACAATCCTGCGGATGGCAGTAACTGGGAACTGCTATGCCTTTATTGTCATGACAATGAGCACCAGCGACAACTTGAGGCACACGGACAAAACAGTACAGGATCAATCACCAGCAGCTCCACAGCAGGAGCCACCCACAACCCCTTCGCCGACCTGAAAGGTCTGTTGGGCAAAAAATAGGCTTATATCAATGGCTGTGCGTTTATTTCCCCTTCGAGGTGTGCCGGATGACGAAGCAAATGATATCCGTGAACTGCTAGCCGACAATCACATCGAATTTTATGAAACCTCGGCGGGCAACTGGAACATATCCATGCCCGCAATCTGGCTACGGGACGATAGTCAGCTACAACAGGCCAAAACACTCATCGGGGATTATCAAATCAAACGCGGAGTACAACAGCGTGAAATTTATGAACAACTGAAACGCGAAGGCAAACACCGTACTTTTTGGATGCTACTTCAAGAAGAGCCACTAAAAATCATTGCTTACATTGGCATCGTGTTGATCATTCTGTATTTTTCCACCAAACCATTTATATCGTTGGGCCGATAGACAACACCATCATTTTTTAGAAAAATTATTATTTATGCTAAATAATGTACACATTTTTCCTCTACAAATAACCATTACACGTAATGTTTATTGATTTTGTCGGTTTTTAAATAATCAAACTTTAAATAGATGTGAACATTCCCACTGGCTGGCTAAATCTGGTGATTTCAAGTTACCACCAAAAGCTGAACTGACCAATCCTACAGTTGATTTTCAAGGGGAGAGGGGGTAAAACAATTACACCATTTAAAACGTGGAATTGCACCCCTCTCTGCTTGAAGGCTTTAACATTAATCAATAGGGAATAGTCAGTCATGATAAAAAATAAACTAAAATCGAAGAAAATAAAAAACTCAATACTTTTCGCAATATTCTTTACTGTTTTTTTGGCTCACGCACAAATAGCTGTCGCTCAAATCACAGCGCCATCAGATTACCCCATTATCGGCTCAGCAGCGGGACAAACCGTTCATTCTTTACCGCTGGAAAAGCCTCTCAAATATAAAATAGCGACACGACCCCAATATGGCACGGTGATACTGCTAGACGAGCTGGCCGGCATCTATCAATATCGGAGCCATCCTGGTTATGTTGGTACAGATTCTTTTAGCCTAACGGGCGAAATACGAGGGTCAGGTATTATTACAGGAGTTGATGTTTTTATTAATGTTACTGAAACTATTCAATATAAAGTAACGAAGACCGAAAATACCCAGGATGGCATTTGTGATAACGATTGCTCATTTAGTGAGGCTGTAGAAGCAGCCAATGCAAACCCCGGCATTGATGTTATCGTTATTCCTGCCGGGGAATATTCAACCAATCTACAAACTATAACCGATCACGTTATTATCGATGGTGAAAACATTGATCAAACGTTTTTAATAGGAAATGGGTTTCGTACAAATGGAGCAAACCTCCATATTTCCAATTTAACCTATACGGGCAATTTTTTCTCTTCTGCCCCACCAGAAACCATTCCCTTTATTACTAATATTGGTCAAGACATTCAAATTAACTTACACCGGGTAAGCATTGCTGAAACCATAGGCTTTAATTCTCTTTTCCCCAGCGAAAATAATATTGGAAAAATGTTAGTTTTCGAGAGTGAGTTTTTGAAATATGGCTGTGGTGCCGTTTTGGTTGGAAATGAAATTACAGCAAGTCGCATTGCTATCACAGAAGGCGGCATAGGTGGTACCAACTGCTCGAACTATACAGGATTTGCAGCCATTGCAACCCAGCCTTTTTCCTCCCCTGGAACAATTAACCTTTTTTCAAGCAGCATACATAATAATTTTTCCATGCCTTATGGGTTAATTACACTGTGGCCAGGAAATATTGTTACATCTTTCAATATGATTAATGCGTCTATCCACAACAATGCCGGCACTGTCTTTGGAGCATTGGTTCAGATGTGGGGAAACACAGAAGCAAATATCATCAACTCCACAATAGTTGAAAATCACCAGGCACCAACTTTTTTTACCGGTTTATCTTCTACGGCCTGGTTGAGTAATAGCATATTAGCTTATAACAATAATGGCGGTAACGAATGCGCATTATCCTCTGAACCAAGCATCATCTCTCGTGGAAATAATTTTTTCACCAACAGTGACAATAACTGTAATCTGCATCCAAGCGACATTATAAATAACATGTTTTCCTATGATATCGATGCAGACTATCACTTGCCGCTGGCATCCTTTCAGTACATTATGCCAGCATATAATCAGGCAAATGTCATAGACGGCGCAAACGATGCCTATTGCCCTCATACCGACATACAGCGATTTCAACGGCCAGCTGACGGAAATGCTGATGGCCTTGCCCAATGTGATATCGGTGCATATGAAATCCTGTCGAAAAAACTAGCTATTTTTGCCAATGATATGGATGACTATTTGGTTCTTAATACATCAGCTCAGCTTGATATTACCATTGCGCTCAGCACTAAAGACCTTTTGTCCACACCTGCCGAATGGTGGATATATGCCGACACCCCTATGGGCTCTTATTATTTCGACTCAGTTACTGATAGCTGGCAACCTGGGCAAGGTGTTTCTTTTCAACAAATAATATCCGAGCCTGATTTTCTCCAAGTACTCCCAGCAAATGGATTTCCCGAGGGAATGTATAAATTTTACTTCACCATAGATACCACGATTGATGGAATAAATAACAATATGGATAACGCCGTGAACGTCGCAGTTTTTCTGGAACCACCAAAATCATGTGACGCTAATGGGGATGATTATATTGACAGAAATGACATCGCACTTATTCTGATGGCGAGGAATACAGCCGCTTCAGGCGACAATGACCCTCGTGATAATGATAAAAATGGTACTATTACAATCTTGGATGCACGGCAATGTGTTCTGCAATGTACTATAAACAATTGTGAAACTCAGGAGCCGTAACCGTTTTTCCGATACTTGACTCGATAACCGGACCTTAAGAGGTTAAACCTCTGAGGCTCCGGCGCTCGGACATGTCAAGACGACAATGCTCGTAGCAACACCGAAAACAAACGCTCTTCGGCGGTCAGCAGCAGATGACTCCTTCTCAAGAAACCTGCTTTTAACAGACGAGTTGTGAAGAATTAAGCCCCCCAAAAGTAAAATCACCCTTCAGTCAGAAAAGAAAATATCACCAAAATATGCGGTAGCTGCCTGCCCAGTGTTATCACCATCCACCATGACAGCAATAGCATCAATTTTTTCCACCTCTTTTCCAAAGAGTTTTTTCAGGTCTTCGTACACATTACGGCGCTCGGTTATCCATTGCCCTAACTGTTGTTCACCCGCCCGCACCGCAAGCATTTTTGCATTACCCGTGAAAGCATTGGGCCATTCACTGCCCACTGACTGATTGCTGGACCATACATAGTTGATCGCTTTGGTATTCCAGAAAAAGACCCCTCCTGACACCACAACATAAATACGTGCGGGATAATCATCGCCATCTTTGCTGTGCTCGTCATTATCTTTAAACAGGTTTTGCACCTGCCAGAACCAGTTGAGATACGGCGTTTTAGTCAGGTCAATATTCACTTCTTTGAATAACCCCGAGGCTTGCCCCTGGGTACTGGCACGTAATACTTGTTGCCCGGCTTTTATGTCCTTGCTGTCGATACCTGCCGTTTGTGCATCAACAAAGCCATACTGGCTATTGCCCTCAAATGATTTTTCTTCCCAGTCAGCTAGGTCACCCTCACTGAAATTAGCAACGTTGACCACAGCCCCGGCCAGCAATAGAACAGGCATAAACAACATTGTTACAAACAATAGTATCTGCAAAAAAACAGGGGGGCGCATATTATTTCACCTCAGATTTTTCAATCATGTCTCCGCAAGAGTCGGATAATGTGCAGGATATGGCAGCTGTGCAACACCACTGTCTACCGCCGCTCTGGCAACGGCGGAAGCAACAAATTCCAGCAACCGTGGATGAAACGGTTTGGGAATAATATAATCAGAACCAAAAGTCATACTCTCCACACCGTAAGCCTTGCATACTTCTGGCGGCACAGGCTCATGAGTCAGCCTTTGCAACGCATGCACAGCGGCAATCATCATATCTTCATTAATACGTCGCGCACGAACATCAAGCGCACCACGAAAGATAAATGGAAAACCCAGTACATTATTCACTTGGTTCGGGTGGTCGCTACGCCCTGTGGCCATAATCATGTCATCACGCAACCGGTGTGCCAGTTCAGGATCAATTTCCGGATCAGGATTGGACAACGCAAATACAATTGGCTTTGCTGCCATGGCCATTAACGCTGCCTCGTTCAACAAATTGGCTCCGGAAACACCGATAAACACATCGGCTCCGGCCATCGCTTCAAGCAAGGTATTTTTACTGGTGTCTTCGCTGGCGAAAGACCATTTATACGGGTTGAGCCCTTTGCGATCAGTGTGAATCACTCCTTTGCGATCCAGCATAAGGATGTTATTGCGATGCGCACCGAGCGACACCAAAAGCCTCATGGAGGCAATACCTGCCGAGCCTGCGCCAAGGCAAACAATCTTTACGGCATCAAGTTTTTTACCCTGAATTTGCAACGCATTGAGCAGGCCGGCCGCGACGATAATGGCTGTACCATGCTGGTCATCATGAAACACGGGAATATCCAATTGGTCGATGAGTGTCTGCTCAATCTCAAAACAGCGCGGTGCGGCAATATCTTCCAGGTTAATGCCTCCAAACGTGGGAGCAATACCCGCCACAGTGCTGATAAATTCAGCGCTACTTGCCGCATCCACTTCGATGTCAAACACATCGACATCGGCAAATTTTTTAAACAGCACGCCCTTACCTTCCATCACCGGCTTGGCTGCCAATGCGCCTGTATTACCCAGCCCCAGCACCGCACTGCCATCGGTCACCACCGCCACCAAATTGCCCTTGGCAGTATATTGATACGCAGCCTCGGGGTTTTTGGCAATGGCGCGCACCGGTTCCGCTACACCCGGCGTATACGCCAGTGACAACTCCTGTTGGGTGTCACAGGGTTTGGTGATTTCGATAGCAATTTTACCCGCGCGTTTGCCCGCCTGATTAGCAACATTAATCCCCGCATGATAGTCCAGTGCTTTTTGTTTCAAGTCTTCGTTCATAATATGTCCGATTTTTGTTTTATGATCATGGCGGCCTCCATCAGACTCACCTCTTTGTAGAATGTTACGCAGTGGATATACTCGTGACGATTGAGATTTAGGAGCCAAACGCCACGAGTATATTACGGCACAATTTCCATACTTGCGGGGTGCCGCAGCCGCATCAGCAACTGTTTTTTATACGGCGACAACCAGCCGCGCACGATAATGTTTTTTCCACGCAAGGCGTGTAGCTGTCCATCACCAAACCATTTCAGATCAGTACGCGCAATGCGCACAGCCACTCCCTCGCGGGGCCCTTCGCCAAAATGTGGTCGAAAATTCAGCCACAGTGAACGTCGGCTCTCACCCACCTGCAATACACGGCCACGAATAATGTGGAACCCGCGCGCATCCCGAGAAACCTCTTTCACGGGGAGGGGGCGATAAACAACCTGCCACACGCCCTTCCCAGCATCACGCGCAACATCTTCCGCTGCCTTATAACATTCAAGCTGTCCTACATTGGGTGGTACCACGATTTGCGCAGCCAAGCCTGCCGCCAGCAAAGCCACCTCAACATTGCGGCCATCCGATAAATAAACATGTGCCAACAAACGCCCATAACGGTCTTGTCTTTCCTCGGCAAAACGTAAATCCACCACCATCGTTTTGTCCAATAACGTTTGCAGAGCTTTACGCGCCGCTTCGGCTAACGGCTCGGATGGCCTGCCGTTACGCCCGATTTCCGGGGTATTAATACCGATCAAGCGTACCAAACGCCCATCGCGCAATCGCAAAGTATCTCCGTCCACCACCTGAGCCACCTCAACGGTTTCATCCACAACACCGGCGGCACAATTTTTTTGCTCACCCGGTACCGCCAAGCTCGGCGCACTGACAACGGCAAAACAAAACAGCAGGCAAACAAAAAGGGCGTCCTGCAGGGACGCCCTTTTTTTGCTGGTTCTCTCACGCCATCTGCCGCCGCTTTCGCTACGGCAGAAATTGCGCGACTGCTCCGTGTTACGGTACGCGCGAATCAGCAATTCGAGCTTTATTTTGCGCCGTATTTCTGGCGGAACTTGTCAACCCGGCCACCGGTATCCACAATTTTCTGTTTGCCCGTGTAAAACGGATGGCACGCAGAGCAAACGTCTAGCAGCAGTTCTTTATCCAGCTCCAATGTGGAACGGGTTTCGAAGGTATTCCCGCAGCTGCATTTCACTTTGATCTCGTGGTAAGCGGGATGCGTTTCCGACTTCATGCTATCAACCTCAAATCTGTTCGTTGTGAGCATTCCACGGACAAACTCCTCCGAGGGAACACTTGAGAGCCGCGCATTCTAAGGGATTTTTCCCACCACAGCAAGCGGATATCAAAGACTTCCCAGCAGGGATTCCGGTGATCATTTTTTGGGCATCAATAATCACTGAAAATGTCTGCCGGTGCCCAGTGCCGAAGTCAAAAACGGATTATATAAAACCACATTTATTCAAAGCGGTTCACCCGGATGTTTTCATGAACGCCACTATATTGCTTCCATACGGCAAGAGCATTGCCGCTACTATCAAACGCAATTTGGGGTTTAAATGCATCCCCTGTATTGTCGGTTTCAATCAATTCGGCAGTCCCCCAGCTTGCTCCATCAAACCGGTTCGCCCGGATATTGTAGCGAAAACCATCGTTTTGAACCCACACCGCAAAAGCATTACCGCTATTATCAAATGCAACCTGAGCCCCAAATGCATTCCCTACATCGTCGGTTTCAATCAGTTCGGCGATACTCCAGACAAAACCGTTGAACCGATTTGCCCAGATATTGGTGCGATCACCATCGTATTGCCCCCAGAGAGCAAGGGCATTACCTTTGCTGTCAAACGCAATTTGGGGTTTGAATGCATCCTCTGCATTATTGGTTTCAATCAGTTCAACTCCCCCCCAGTTTGACCCATTAAATCGGTTCGCGTGGATACTGTAGCGGGTGCCATCACTTTGAGCCCAGACGACAAGGGCATTACCATTGCCGTCAAACGCAACCTGAGGCCACAATGTACTCCCAGCATTGTCAGTCTCAATCAACTCAGCAACCCCCCAACTTGACCCGTTAAACCGGTTTGCCCAGATGTTAGTGCGAATACCATCACTTTGAACCCACACGGCAAGAGCATTACCATTGTTATCAAATACGACCTGAGGCCACAAAGCGTCCCCTGCATTATCGGTTTCAATCAGTTCGGTAGTATTCCAGGCTGACCCGTCAAACCGATTTGCTTGAATATTGGTGCGGACACCATCGCTTTGAGCCCACACCGCAAGAGCATTGCCATTATTATCAAACGCAACCTGAGGCCACAAAGCATCCCCCGCATTGTCGGTTTCAATCAGTTCTGCGTCATCCCAATCCTCCCCATCAAACCGGTTTGCCTGGATGTTAGTACGGACACCATCGCTTTGAGCCCACACCGCAAGAGCATTGCCACTGTTATCCAGAGCAACCTGAGGCCACAAAGCATCCCCTGCATTGTCGGTTTCAATCAGTTCTGCCGAACTCCAGGCTGACCCATTAAACCGATTTGCCTGAATGTTAGTACGAGCATCATCCTTTTGAACCCAAACTACGAGAGCATTACCGTTGTTATCCAAGGTAATTTGAGGCCAAAACACATCCCTCGTATCGTCAGATGCAATCAGCTCGTCGTTGCCCCAAGCTAGAGAAGGGGCATCGTTTTGATGTTGTTCCTCAGAAATTTTTTCACTGCTGTCCAAAATAACCTGGGTAGCAGGAACATTCTCTACACGGTCAGTCTCAATCGGCTCAGCATTTACCTGGGCTTGCTCAATAACCATGCTTGCTGAATCGCCTTCTCCGCTACATGCGGACAAGAAAAAAGACCCCGGTAATAAAAACAGATAGATGACCCATCGATCGGGTGTTGTTGTGTGATTGTCCATTTAATTGAATTCTCCCTCCTGGAGTTTGTTTACTGCATATTTTTAGTTATAAATGCGCCATACCTGCTGATGAGGCTTATACCATTTCGGTATAAATCCCATTCATGCATTCCAAAACCCGATCGCTTGCGCGAACGATCAGCTCAAGACAGGCTTGAGTTTCTATCTCTGATACAAGAGGACGACAACATTAATCGCCGAAGCAATGTTCAGCACGATAATATGGAGGAAACCCCGTTTAAATAAGAATCTATCGCTTCACAATCCCGCGCACCCGGGTTCGCCCCCCTTCAGTGAATACTCAGGGGAGAAGCAAGCCCCTCAACTTGCTCCTGCGCCATTTTATCCGATGACCCGTCTCTCGCCAACAACTACATCCGGTTAGCCATGCCAGGATGATCAAAAAATCATCTACCCACTCGTTACACTGGGTTATCGATATCCACAAACTCCACATCCAGTCCGAAACGTGCGGCAAGATGCACACCCAAGGCCTGCACTCCACCACGCTCCGTGGCATGATGACCCGCACTGAAAAAATGCAAGCCCAACTCACGGGCCACATGCACTGTTTGCTCAGAAATTTCTCCCGTCACAAAGGCATCCACGCCCAGCCCCGCAGCCTGTTCAAGATAAGACTGTGCAGCCCCGGTACACCAGGCAACTGTACGAATTTCACCGGTAGTTCCGGCAATATGCAAAGGCTTACGACCCAGCTTGCGGGCCAACAACTTGCCGAAATCCTCGGAGCTTAAAGCCTGCGCCAACCGGCCATGCTGACCGATAGCCGTACCACTATCATCCCCAAAAACACCTTCTTGTTGTAAATTCAGCAATTTCGCCAGCTGTGCATTATTGCCCAGCTGCGGATGTGCATCTAGCGGCAGGTGATAAGCCAGCAGATTAATATCAGCGGCCAATAAAGCTCCAAGTCGTTGCCGTTTCATGCCAACAATGCAAGCATTCTCTCCCTTCCAAAAATACCCGTGATGTACCAGCAACGCATCAGCCCCGCATTCCACCGCTATATTCACCAGCGCTTGGCAAGCAGTAACTCCGGTTATTATTTTCTTTATTTCGATGCCACCCTCCACTTGCAAACCGTTAGGCGCATAATCGGCAAAAGATCGCACACTGAGCATTTCTCCCAGATAGGCCAATAATTCATCACGTTGTATCATTACCCGTTTCCCATTTTTATTTCGATATTCACATCATAATCGGAAAAGCTGAAAGCAGGGAGCCATGGTATTCTTTCATCCTATGAAAAAAACCAACCCCTACCTGTTTCTCTTCAAAGCCATCATTGCCGGTCTGGCCGCAGCCTTTGTGGTTCTGCTGTTACGCCCTGACCTGCTTGGCCACCAACGCCCGATAGTTGAACTCAAACAAAGCCCCCCCCTCCATACCGAACCTGGACAATTCGGTAATGGCCCAGTTTCCTACGCCCGCGCCGTTGAAGCCGCCGCACCCGCCGTGGTCAACATATACACCACTAAAGTCATCACCGAACGGGTTAATCCTCTGCTACGTTATTTTTTTGGTAACCAATATGCACCTCGACAGCGCTTGGAAAACAATCTGGGCTCTGGTGTTATCGTCAGCGACCAGGGTTATATCCTTACCAATAATCATGTCATTGCCGGTGCTGCCGGTATTGAAGTGCTACTGCGTGACGGTCGTAGTGCCGAAGCAAAATTGGTCGGCACCGATCCGGAATCTGATATCGCTGTACTGAAAGTTAACCTTGATACCGTGCCCGTCATCACCTTTAACCTCACCAGCAGTATGCGCGTAGGTGACGTGGTACTCGCTATCGGCAACCCCTTTGGCGTGGGACAAACTGTCACCATGGGCATTATCAGTGCAACAGGCCGTGACCATATGGGCATCAATACCTTTGAGAACTTCATTCAAACTGACGCCGCCATCAACCCCGGTAATTCCGGCGGCGCACTCATCGATGCTTACGGCAATCTGGTAGGCATTAACACCGCCATCTTTACCAAATCCGGTGGATCACAGGGTATAGGTTTCGCCATCCCCATGAGCATCGCCCGTGATGTTATGGAACAGCTTATCGAAACCGGGCGCGTTTCACGCGGCTGGCTAGGCGTGGAAACACAGGACATCACCCCACAACTGGCCGAGTCATTTGGCCTGCAAAACATTGTCGGCGTCATTATTGCGGGCATCCAGCGCAATGGGCCTGCCGCATTAGCGGGATTACGCCCTGGTGATATTATTCTTTCCGTCAATGGCGAACCGGCCAGCGACAGCAAAATCGTGATGAATCAAATTGCCCGCACTTCGTCCGGTGAAAAATTATACCTGAAGATTTTGCGTAACGGTCGTGAAATGGAAGCCGAAGCCATGGTCGGCGAACGCCCACCACCCACTCGCCGCCCTCGCAATCGCAGCTAGAAAAACCAGCACCAAAAAAATAACAGCATCCTCAAGACGCTATCAATACAGATACAAAATTGCGGTTGTAACGCGCGCACCGCGACAACAGTGGATCATACGTTATCGTAGCACTGGAGAATGACGTGTTATGAACGCAGAGATCTCAAAGGCGCAGAGGCGCAGAGGGCGCAAAGTGTATTCATTGCCTATGAAGCACAGCCATGATGAAGCACAGGACATGAATAATGGACTGAAAGAATGACAAAATAATACCACCCGGCAATGGCTGAGTTTCAAACATAATCAGGCAACTTTATATTTTTCTTTGCGTCCTCTGTGCCTTTGCGATCTTTGCGTTAAATACTCATGGTTTTATTGTTGAACCCAAAACGCTACCTCTGTGAATTTTTTTATTATTCAATATGTTGTCATCAATCAACAACAGCCTCCAGAGGTGCTGGAAAAACAATAAGATGAAGTAACAAATAATAGCCAGACTATTGCGAGGACAACAACACCAGTATGGAACAAAGAAGACGCGCACTAAAACCGAAATCTCAATCGCTACGGATACACACTTTCAGGCGTGTGAAAACCAGAGAACAAGACGAACCTACCAGGCAGATCCGCCTTGTTCACACCAATCACCAAACAAAAACAAATGTGTGACAATTTGCCGCACCATCCCTGGAATGCAAATGCACCTCAACGATACCCGTCAGCATCACGGCCCAGTATAACCATCTGTAAATGTCAACATGAAGGCGACGATAGCATCTTCCTCGCTGCTCGTGAGTCCCAAATCTCCTAACAGTACAGTCTCAACATTTTCTGTGACCTCTGGAGGATTCCACAGCCCAGGAACATCGCGCGTGTTATAAAAATGGACGACCTCTTTGAGTGTCTTCAAAAGACCGTTACGCATGAAGGGTGGCGTCATCGCGATATTGCGCAAATGTGGTGTCTTGAATTTGCCGTTCTCTGAAGCAACACCCAATATACCTCCGAGCCCCAGATCAACGGTGTTGGCAGGCTGCTGATCTAAAGGATATTCGGTATTTTTTGGTAACCCTAAGTTGTAATAACGAAAGTCTGTGAATAGAACCGGATCTGACGATCCACCCATTCCACGCATTCCACCCATTCGCCCCATCATACCGCCGCCCATCCCACCCATCATGCCACCACTTAAGTGACACTGACTGCACTTGGCTCGACCATTAAACAACATACGGCCTCGCCGTTCTTGGTGAGTAAATGTCGCCTGTCCTGCCATGACAAGATCAAATTTTGAGCTGAATTGATTAAGTTCGTCAGTGCCCTCATAGGCTGCGATAGCTTCCGCCGTACAATCGTAAGCTGCATCAACATCGGCAATGGCTCCACATACCTCCTCAAAAAGATTCACATAACTTGAAACTTGAATATCCGCGATAACTGTTGCCTTATCAGGGTTATTCATTTCAACAGGGTTTAGAAAAGGCCCTTTAGCTTGTTCGGTTAAATTGGACGCACGGCCATCCCAAAATTGCCCGCCAATTGCAACACCATTGGTATAACTAAATTCTGGAAAAAATACGGCATACGCAGCGCTGGGGGAATTTCTGTCACCAAACCGTCCGGGAATAACTCCCTCAGAAACAGGGAGACCGGTATCCGGATCAGCAAAACCTGCATCCGGATGATGACAGCTGGCGCAGGATTGTCCTGCGGGTTCCGACAGGTTTTCGTCAAAATAAAGAAACTTTCCAAGCAATTCCTGCTGCGATAGTTCTGCTTGCGCATTGGAAAAGTAAATACAAGAAAAAGTGGATATACAAACAATAAGAAATTTTCTGGCTTTCAAGTTCATGATATTCCTTTCAATTAGAAAATTAGCCATACGATAAAATCTGTAGACTGGAAAGCGTGACAAATCAAGTTATGCATTACCTTTTAAGATGTAGCAATACTTAGCGAAACACAAACTTAGATCAAGTCTATATTTAAGTCAATACACAAAAACACTACGACTATCTCGCTAAACTTTCAAACATGAAACCAACCAAATTACATAAAAAACTCTTTAAGTTTAGCCACCCTTCACCGCTGATAACTACTGGTTATGATGCAATATTAGCTTGATGCTATGATTTTTTAGTTATTTTTATTAAGACAATTATGGTTTTGGCAATACCATATTTACAGAAAAAACCAGAACTTCAGGCAACTTTTGAATAATATACTCGTAGCGATTGAGATTCAGGTACCACTTCACGCCCTTTTTATCTCATGGCTGCATTGTTGTCCTCGCAATAGAACGACTATTACTTATCATTTCGCCTCGCCTAAGAGCGCCTACTTTTGGTGCCATGAAATAAATATGACGCACATTGACACCTGAATCTCAAACGCCACGAGTATAGAACTAAAGATACTGGCAGCTACTCACGACATATCCAGGTGCAAGGCAATTCAATTTACTTATTGCCACCTCAAACACAGTAATTGGCCATATCAAAATATGCTGACATATACTCTGTGACCATTTGTGATGATCCCCTTCGTATCTGAAGACGCTTCGGAAACCGAGCGCGCCCTCAGAGAAGAAGGAGCAAAAGTCACTACTCATCAATAAAAGGCCTGGTCTTTAATGCCAACAACAAATGCTGCCAGCAAACAGAGCGCTGCTCTCGAAAAAGGCGTAGAGGTCAAAAACACCACCTGTTACATGTGTGCCTGTCGCTGTGGCATTCGTGTCACCTTGCGTGACGGTGAAGTACGTTACATCCAGGGCAATCCGGATCACCCGCTCAATAAAGGCGTCATCTGCGCCAAGGGCAGCTCCGGCATCATGAAGCAGTATTCCCCGGCCCGGCTCACCCAACCCCTGAAACGCCGCGAAGGCGCAGAACGTGGTGCATCAGATTTCGAGGTCATTTCCTGGGACGAGGCCTTCGAGTTGATGGAGACCCGCC
>Ga0256839_1002791_pt1 | contig 18978 bp, 15 predicted proteins | sample 354166metaG_FD_185968 | JGI IMG/M metagenome (GOLD analysis project Ga0256839, IMG submission 185968) | Hydrothermal vent microbial communities from Mid Atlantic Ridge, Atlantic Ocean - 354-166 | ecosystem: Environmental > Aquatic > Marine > Hydrothermal vents | place: Atlantic Ocean: Mid... | reverse complement strand
TCGCTAGTGCTTTGAAATCGATATCATTGATAGTTGTGCTCATGCTTTTCCTTTTTCTCATTTTCTTTTGTTGGAATTTTAGCATTTACACAGAGTTTGGGGCGGTATCAAAAATTTTGACACTACCTATTTGTGCTTGTCTTTGCGGATAAGGTCTATCTCTTTGCCAAACGCTATTTCTATCTCTTTGTTCCCCTTATCGCGCTCTCTTACTATCTGGTGACACATTATCTGTATGAAAAACCGCGTCTCTTCGAGTACCTCTCGTGGGAAAAACTGCCTGAACTCTATACACGTATCATGCATGACGGTGCCTATCTTGTCAGCGGATACAAACTCAATCGAGCCTATGCATCGATCAACGAACTGATGTATGTGGTACTTGCCTATGGTATCATTGCCATAGGCTATCTATGGTGGCGGCACAGTCTCAGTCAACCTGTGTATATACACTATCGTCCGCTTCTGTATCTGATCCTGACTTCGCTTTTTGTACTCATCCCGCTCTATCGGTTCAGTGGCGGGCTCTTTGGACTTATTACACATATTGCCGTAGTCAACAGGATCTACTACAGTGCATCCCTTTTTGTACTCTTGCCGATTTTCGCATATCTGTTGCTACAACACAAAAGGATCGTCTGGACAAATCTGCTGATTCTGCTCACACTTATTGCGACTGCGATCTTTTCCAAACACAGTGATCTTGTGAGGCACAACTACTACAAAAATCTACAATCGATCAAATACAGTTTCAAAGGCACCAAGATACATTTCAACCTCACAGATACCCAGATCGATACGATCAGACGTAAAGTACTGTCGTATGAACAGCACAATCATACACTCAAACCGATCCGGTTCTATGCGCGTGCGGATATCGCTTTTGTCATCAAATATATCTGCCGCAAAGAGGTCTACTGGGAAGGACGTCGTGCCAATCCTGATCCCCGCAAAGCCTATGAAACGCACAAAGGCGAGAAGTCATATCACCATATTCTCTTTGAGATACCCAAAGGGTTTCCGGCATATCACCCCTATCAGTAAGTCTATATAGTATATAATACATCCCATATCCGCTTATGTAATAACAAAGGTGATCTGTTGATGGGCTTGGACAAACGCATTTTAAATATTTTGGTGATCATCCTTCTGAGTCTCCTCACCTTTGGCTGGACCTTTTGGATCTTTCACAAGCCGTTTGATCTCAGTGTGGTACTTACGGTCATTGTCGTACGGCTGATCGCTTCGGCATTGATCTATAAAGACTATGCGCTCTCTTGGAGCAAGGCAACACCCAAGACTTTCCTCATCAAAAGTGTGGTATACCTTGCGGCATTTTCCGTCTATATGCCGTTTTACTACTCCAAGATCCATGTCTATTTCTTCGTCTCGGAGCTCTTCACCTACCTTTTTGCAATCAATCTGCTGATGTACGGCTATGCATTCTATATCAATCGCAGCCGCACAGCCAAGACCAAAGAGGTGGTGATCTACGGAGCCGGAAGAGCCGGAGCCAAACTTGCAGAGGAGTTCGCTCAGAGTCCCTTCCGTATCCGCTACTTCATCGATGACGACAAGGCGCTGCAAGGACGCAGCATAGACGGGGTACGCATCATCTCCGAGGAAAATCTCAAGCGACGCATAGGCGAGAAAAAACTTGACCTGCTTGTCATCGCTATCCCTTCGGCACCACAAAAACGGATCAAGAAGATCTATGAAAACCTCAGCAACTCGTTCGATAAGGTACAGATCCTCCCCTCTTTGGATGCTATGCTGCTCGATCAACCCTACAGCACACAGCTCAAAGACATCTCCGTAAGTGACCTGCTCGCCAGACATCCGAAAGACCTAGACAAAGCAAAGATCTCCGCCTTTATCAGAGACAAAACGATCCTCATCACCGGCGCGGGAGGCAGCATTGGAAGCGAGATCGTACGACAGTGCATCCGCTTCGATGCCAAGAAGCTCATCCTGCTTGACCATAGCGAGTACAATCTCTACCAAATAGAGCAGGAGGTCTCCTCTCAATCCGACATCGACTGTGTGATGCAATCAGTCGTGGACAAAGTACGTCTGGAGCGGACATTTGCCGAGCATCGACCCGACATCGTCATCCATGCAGCCGCCTACAAGCATGTGCCTTTGGTGGAGGAGAATGTGGAAGAGGCAATCCTCAACAATGTCATCGGTACCAAAAACTGTATAGACGCAGCGATCACATACAAGGCTGAGAAGTTCATCCTTATCTCTACCGATAAAGCGGTACGTCCCACCAATGTAATGGGAACGACCAAGCGCATCTGCGAACTCTACGCACAGAATGTACCTTCTGAGAACACCGAGATCGTTGCCGTACGCTTCGGGAATGTACTGGGCTCGAGCGGTTCGGTGATCCCCAAGTTCAAAGAACAGATCGCCAAGGGTGGGCCTATCACTGTCACCCATCCGGAGATCACCCGCTACTTTATGCTCATCCCCGAAGCTTGCGAACTGGTACTCCAGGCAGGTGCCATCGGTAAAGGCGGGGAGATCTTCATCCTCGATATGGGAGAGCCGATAAAGATAGCCGATCTTGCCAAAAAGATGATCGAACTCAGCGGACGTGAAGGGATCGAGATCACCTTCACAGGGCTGCGCCCGGGAGAGAAGCTCTATGAGGAGCTGCTGATCGACGATACTGATATGCATACCGAATACGACTCCATCACTGTCGCCGCACCGACAACTTACAATATAGAAAAACTCAATGATGATATCGAGGCACTGCTGCAAGCTGAAGAGAAGATAGCCAAACTCAAAGAGATCGTGCCGGAGTTCAATCATATGAAAAATGATCGAACCGGTGCTAAGTGCTAAGTGCTATTATGAGATAATACATGCATACTTTACCAACCATTAGTTGAGGATATAACATTGCAGAACGAAACCCAATACATACAGGAAGAGACCATCGATCTCAGAGAGTTGTTCGCCGTACTAAAAAAAAGAAAAAAACTAATTGCGTGGGTGACCGGTGTGCTCACACTGCTGGCTGCGGTATACGCATTTGTGATCGCCAAACCGGTCTATGAAGCCAAAGGGATGATAGAGATCGGGCAGATAGACGATACCCCGATCGCCGATACCAATGATGTCAAACAGAAGCTCTCCTATGAATACAAGATCAACAGCCGAGGGATCAAACATACTCCTCCCTATGTCAAAGCGATCACCGTGCCCAAAGGCTCCAAAAGCATTCTTTCGCTCATAGTCGAAAGCCGCAACAATGAAGAGGGGAAGGCGTATATAGAAAAGGTCATCCAAAAGATAGAGCGCGAATATAAAGCAAAGACCGATGCCTATATCGACAACCAAAAGGAGCTGATCGCACTCACCCAGCAGGATATCGATGAGAATAGAAAAAGTCTTGAACAGATGCAAAAAGAGCTCTCCGACTACAGCCAAAAGATCATCAGCCTCAAACGGGAAGATGCGGCACTTGCAGGGATCTACGCACTGCAGATCGGACAGAAACAGATAGAACTCCAAAGACTGAAAAAATATATATCTTCTCTCAAAATAAAAAAACAGGAGCTGAAACTCTCTATCACCCCTATCAAAATGCGTCCTACACATATTGTAGGGGAGGTTGAAACATCGGATAAGCCCGTCAAGCCCAAAAAAGCACTTATCGTGATCGTCGCGTTGATTACAGGACTGATGCTCTCTGTATTTCTTGCGTTCTTTTTGGAGTTTCTTTCCAAGGGCAGAGAGCAAACATGACGCAGCACCTCTCCAAAAACGGCAACACGCTCACCCATCTTCTCTTTGCCGTACTTCTCTTCTCTTATGTAGGATTGGGATGGTGGCTGCTTTGGCATATCCCCTACTCTTTTCCCTTTGGTGGTCCGGATGAGCTGATGCACCTCTCGATGGCGGACTATATCGCCAAGCACCTCTCCTGGCCGCAGTGGGACTCCAAAGAGGTGGTACGTAACGCCTACGGAGTCTCTTATAGCGGAGGTGGTTCTATCGTCTACTGGCTGCACGGACTAAACTACCGGATATTCGGCGTACACAGGATAGGAGGCTTCCTGCTGCTACTATTCTATCTTGCTTTGAGTGTCTGGGTCTACCGCAAATGCGTACTCGCCGGTTTCCTTCTACTTGCAGGATTGTTTCCTCAGACACTCTTTATCTTCTCCTATGTCAACTCAGACTCCGGCACCATTGTAACCGCTCTGCTGATGGGGATGGCAACCGCCCTCTTTGTGACCGGAGAGAAGAGACTTGGGAACCTTTTTCTCTTTTTCTTTTTTGCGGGACTGGCGGTAACAGCCAGACAGCATCTGTGGGCGATCGCCTTTCTCACCTTTGTCTGGGCACTGGTCTATAAACGGAAAATGCTCCTCTCCTATGACAAAAAGTACTGGCTGGCGGCACTGCTGTTGGCACTGCTGCCGGCATCATGGTGGTTTATTACCAGTTACACCTGTAATGACGGTGACATCCTCGGTGTCTTCACCAATGCCAAATCCATTATGCAGTTTGGCAATCCTGACCTCCCTTCTTTGGCAAGATCCTGGAGTGAAATCTCTGTGTCGGATTTTCTTCACTCGACACTGATCAGCCTCTATGCCAACTGGGGATGGATGAGTCTGGCACTGCATCCATATGAATACTATATCGTAGGGATCACCGGCATACTGATCCTTCTGGCACTCTTTACCCAAGTTGACAAGAGGCTGTTTTTCTTTTTTGTTCTTTTGGTTGCTGTCAACTTCGGATTTATGCTACTCTATTCAACCTACTATGACTATCAGGCACAGGGGAGATATCTCTTTCCAAGTGTATATATTGTGCTGGGAATGATTGCTGCGATCTTTGTGACACGCCGTATCTATTCCAAACTCCTTCTTTCGTTACTGATCATTTTTGCTTTCGGAAATATCTATTTCAGCACCAAACTGGCACTCTTGAGCTATGCCGAATATTTTCACACAAAGCCGGTATTGTGGAGGAAACATCCAACCCAATATACCGATAACGCCGCATTTCATATCGATCAACTGCAGATCATCGACGGTGCACTGCTTATCAGGGGATGGATCTATGATAAGCGGAGCAATCAACCGTTCGATTCTGTTCATCTTGTTTTACAAAAAGGGGCAAGCTACTACAAGATCCCTCTCCAACAGGAGCTGCGTCCGGATGTTGCCTCCGCTTTTAAGAACAGTGCACTCGAAGAGAGCGGATTTGCCGCCAAACTGGTTGACCTCAAGCATCTTTCCAAAGGAAACTACCGCTATCTCTTTGCTGTCAAGAAGCAAGGGAACGAGTTACTCGTCAGGATCGGGCATAGCCTCAAAATATGACTCAGTGCCGTATTGCTGCCTGTGCATCGATCTCTTTTAAATGTGTTTCAAGGTTCACCTTGGTGACCCGAACACCAAAATCATCGGGCAGCTTTGCATTCGCCGTGCCTGTGATCCTGTCTGCGATCAGTGTACCAAACTCCGGATAGAAGTGATGAAGATCGGCATAGTTCTTCGGATTGTCGGTGATCGTGTTGATCCCCATAAAGTCATACACCTCACCAAATACATCCACCAACATCTCAAGCCATCTTTCATAATCCTTCAGGTTCCCTTTATATACCATTAATTTGAAGAGTTCCGCACTAATAGGAGTAGTAAAGATAATAAATCGTGTATGCGGATTCTCTTCTTTAAGCTGTTGAAAGTAGGCGCGTATCCTAGTATTGTAGTGGTATCCCTTACCGTATACCATGTTGCCATACAGACCTCTTTGGTGTGCTACCGCCTGCTGCTTGCGTGCCTGAGAAATACGGATCGTTCGCTTGACATTGTCTCTAGTATAGTCTGTCGTATCCAACTGCCTGCTATGCTTGATCGACGCTATGCTCTTATATAAAGTGTCCATGGTAAAGAGCATTTTATATCGGTAAAGAAATGATGTCGTGGTCTCAAGATACTTGGATGCGGGAGGTGTGGTACTCATCTGCTGTTTGCCGAAAGACCCGTCGTTCGAGCCGAAGAAGTCAACCCCCAGTATGATGGTTTTGAAATCACTTCCTTTGATCTTTTTGGCATTTTCGATCCAGCCTCGATACTCGTTGGGATACATCGAGACACTCGCATAGTTAAAGACCTTCATCCCTTTGAAGTCGTGCTGGTTGATATAGGTGGTACGGCTACTGCCAAGCAGCAGGGTATCATACTGTTCCAGTCCACAGAAGTAGGCACGGTTGGTCTTGAGCTGGCGCTCGTTGAAACCGGGCTGAGCATTATTGAACCGATTGGTGTGACAGAATGTCCAGAGCGGATCGATCGTATAGTTAAAAAGTCCAAAGAGGACAATAACGGACAGTACCGTTGCCAAAAACCGTCTGACCCATTGTCTGTACCGCACACACGTCTCCTAAAAGTTGAAATAGAGAAACTCGGAGAGTTTCGAGAGTGAAGAGACCGCAACCAGAAAGAGTGCGGACGCAAACAGCATGGTAAGAAGGTTGGGCTTGAAGTCTCTTGTAAGTCTGTTGGAATTTGGCAACAGAAGTACGATCAGCACCCCTCCCAGTACCCAGTAGAGTGTATAGGGATCATTGGAGATATGCTGCAGCCAGTGACCGAAACGGACACCGTGCTCGGAAAACTTGTCAAATCTCTCCTGCCAAGCGGGAGAGAGTACGATATCACCGGCAAACATTCCATTTAGCACCTTGATAGCATCCTCCCAGCTTTTGGCACGGAAGAAGACCCATGTGATATTGATAAAGTTGAATGTCAGGAACCAGGCAAGCAGCCAATGGAGTCTCAACCCTATCTTCTGCCAGGCACGATGGATCACCATCGCCATCCCGTGCAAAAATCCCCAGAATAGAAACGTCCACCCCGCACCGTGCCAGATACCCCCAATGAGAAAGGTCGCAAAGAGGTTGCCATAGGTGCGAATCTCACCTTTTTTGTTCCCTCCCAGAGGGATATAGACATACTCTTTCAAAAATCGGCTGAGGGTAATGTGCCAACGCCGCCAGAAGTCCTGAATGGAGGTCGCTTTGTAGGGAGAGTTGAAGTTGATCGGAAGCTTGATATTGAAAAGCAGTGCTGCCCCGATCGCCATATCAGTATATCCGCTGAAGTCGAAATAGAGCTGTAGTGTATAGGAGAGGGAGGTTGTCCACGCCTCGATCATATCGAGTTGGGGTGCGTGGTCAAACCCGGCTGTCGCCCATACGGCAAAGCTGTCTGCAATGATCACCTTTTTGAACAAGCCGATAGAGAATATAAAAAGCCCCGAAGCGATATTGCGGTACCGTTTCACACAGTTCCATTTCGATGCGAACTGCGGCATCATCTCGGCGTGATGCACGATGGGGCCGGCAATAAGCTGAGGGAAAAAAGTCACAAAGAGTGCATAGTTCAAAAAGTCATACTCACGCGTTTCACCCCGATAACTGTCGACCAAATAGGCGATCTGCTGAAACGTGAAAAAGGAGATCGCCAGCGGAAGTGCCAGATGAAGCAGCGGTACGGAAGTACCCAAAAGTGCATTGAAGTTTTCTATGAGGAAATCGGTATATTTGAAATACCCCAGCAGTGCGACATTGGCAACAATCCCTACGGTCAATACCGTTTTTTTATGGAGACGGATCTTTTGGAAATTCTCATTGAGGGTATTGCCGACCACATAATTAAAGAGCATGGATGCCAGAGTGATTGGCAGATAGGCGATATTCCACCAGCTGTAGAAAAAGAGGGATGCGGCGACCAAAAAGGCTTTTGCCGCACTAGAGAGCCTTAGGTGATTTAAATAGAAATATCCCAGAAATACGACCGGTAGAAATGCAAAGATAAAAATATAGGAGTTGAAGAGCAAGCCGTTACCTTTATGATCAATATAAGAGATATTCTATCACAAGAGTGTAAACGGTGCTACTTCAGATGCTCCGCTAAAAACCTTTTGAGTGTTCCGTAGGCATCCTTTGATTCGGGTGCATCAGAAACCACAAAATACTCTACGTGTGACAGCCCCTCATAGACATTTAGATCCGCAACCGAACCTACTGCCTTGAGTTTGCGATGTACACGCACGGTGAGGCTAAGGAAGAGATCTCTTGTGCCTGAGACAAGCATTGTAGGAGGAAAACCGGAGAAGTCGCCGTAGAGTGGGGAGATAGCGGGATCTTTCAGGTTGCGCCCATTCGCATAAAGTGTCGCCGCTGCATGCAAAAAAGCGTCATAAGTAACCAACTTTCGGTCTATCCCCTCGTTGATATAGAAGGAGTCCCCGCTCTTACTCAGATCTGCCCATGGGCTTCCGGCAAACAGGGCACCGGGCAACGGAAGATGTGCTTTTTTCATCTGCTGCACGACCGAGAGCACCAATCCCCCTCCGGAAGAAGAACCGCCCAATGCTACTGCACTCGGAGCATATGAATGGATGAGCACCTTATAGACACGGATCACATCCTCCACGGCAGTCGGATAGGGATAATCAGGCGGCATACGATAATCTACCGCGACCACACGCATACCTGTTCTGCTCGCAATCAAAATCCCTTCCGAGAGACCCGACATCCCGCCGCCGAATACATAACCGCCGCCATGAAGAAAGACAAAGAGCCTGTTGTGCATCTTTTTGGAGAGTGATCTCGGTATCAGCTCATAGACATCGATCCCTTCTATGCGCTTTTTGTTGATCGTGACGCCATATTTTTTTGCCCACTCTTTGGCACTGTCGGCTCCGGATTCTCTGGCATACTCCGCCCACTCCCGCCACTCCGACTTGCTTCTGGCTATGAATTTTTTGGCTCTTTGAATATCAGGCTGACTGATCTTAGCTAGGGTTCTTCGTATCTCCTCGCTGGCACAAGAGGGCAATGGCAGTTTTTTTGCCGGGATCGTCCAAGCAACCACCTGAATACTCCGAGGCACATCTGCTAAACAGACGCATAGCAATACTGCCCATACGATCACTTTGGACATAGACTGAAGTCCTCCTTATCTTGTGTCAAATTCGGATTGTAGTAAGGATCTCCATTTTCAAGGATCTCCCAGTGCCGCTGCAGCAATGCATCTTTCTCTCTCTGAAATCGTTCCAGCTTTTCAGGTGTCGTCTCATACCCTCTTGAGATCGATTCATGGTGATACATCTGTGCATACGGTGTAAAAAGGTTGAGATATCCGGCTTCACGTACCCTTAGACAGAAGTCTACATCATTGTACGCCACCTTGAACCTGTCGGCATCCATCCCGCCCACCTCATCGTAGATCTCTCTTTTCACCATCATGCACGCTGCTGTCACTGCACTGACATTCTGTATGGCATTGAGCCGGTTGAAATAGCCGGGATTATCACGCGGGTACATCTTGTGTGCATGCCCCGCATATCCTCCAAGCCCGATAATCACCCCCGCATGCTGAATCGTATCGTCCGGATAATAGAGTTTCGCCCCGACACATCCGATCTCCTCACGTTGTGAATGCTCCAGCATCGCTTCCATCCATTCAGGATCGATCACCTCGATATCATTATTCAACAGCAGCAAATGCTCACCTTTTGCATACTTCTCTACGGCATGATTGTTTATATCGGCATAGTTAAATGGTGTATTGTACTCGAAAAAGGAGACCCGACTGTCACGTTGTCGCAACTTCTCCATCATTTCAAACGTCTCTTTCTCTTCACTGTTGTTACTGATACCGATGATCTCATAGTGTCTGTAGGTAGACTTCTCAAGTATCGACCCGATACACATTTCAAGCAGTTCCGGCTTATCTTTGAAAGGGATGATAATGCTGATCAGCGGCGTACCGATGATCTCATACCTGACTCTAAAAAAGTGGTTGAGATTGCCATGCTCTATCGTCGCCTTGATACCGCGACGCTGCATTGCCGACTCAAGCACTTTTCTACCGCGCTCTATCGCCTCGGGCTTGGCTTCACTGTTTGCACTTGTAGAACCTTCGATCATCCGCCAGTGATAAAGCACTTTGGGGATATGCTCTATCGATTCGGTCTGTTCCGTCAGTCGCAAAAAGAGGTCATAGTCCTGCGAACCGTCAAAGCGGCTGTCAAAATACCCGGTCTTCTCTAGGAGTCTCCGTCTGAAACAGGTAAAGTGGGTGATATAGTTGTGAGACAACAGCAGATCCGGCGAGAAGTCAGGCTTAAAGTGCGGATTGCTGCAGTTCCCCTCTGTATCGATAAAGTCCTCATCACTGTAGATAAAGTCCGCATCGGTTCGATTGATCACCTTGACCATCTCATAGAGTGCGTCCGGTGTCAGCTCGTCATCATTGTCAAGCAGTGCGATATACTCTCCCTCCGTCATCTCCAAGGCAGCATTGGAGGCTCCGGAAATATTGAGGTTCTTCTCAAGAAAGGCAATCTTTATCTTCGGATGATCTAGGCTCTTAAGATAGGCTCTTGTAGCTTCATTGGTACTGCAATCGTCCGCAATACAGAGCTCCCAGCTCTCATACCATTGTGCCTCTACCGAGTCGATCGCCTTCTTGAGCCATTTGGGATCTACATTGTATACCGGCATGATAATGGAGATAAGTGGGCGATGCAGGAATGCTTCCATCTGATCTTTTTGAACACTGTCAAACTCAGGTGCTTGATATCGGTATTGACAAGCGTTGGTCTCTTCGGAAAAATTAGATAGATCCCTCTCCGGCATCGCTGGAGCTTCATAAGGTGAAAATCCAAATAGTTTGAGTAAAGCATTGGGTATAAAGCGCTTAAGCTTGTATTTCAAACGTCTTTTTATTGTAAGGCTCTGAAGAAAATCAATCTGTTCATTTTTCAAGGAAAGCTGTGCATCCTTGAGTGCAGCAACAGAACTTGCATATTTATGGAAACGCTTTAATTCCAGTTCTTTTCGGTGTAGGCGGCTATGCAACATTCTAATCTCGTTGTCTTTGTGCCGTTGCTGCTCATCTGCCTCTTTAAGCGCTTCAAAAAAGACAGCGATATGGTCAAGATAGAGCGACTGGTGGTTACGAAAGATCTGCTCATAGGTAGCGATCTCGTTGGCTCTCTCTCTGCGGAGCTGTAGCGTTCTGGAATTTTTTTTGATCCGGTAGTAGAAGAGTGTTTCAGGTATCTTGTACACCCCCACGCCCAGCTCGATCAAAGAGAGCCAGAAATCATAATCCTCATTCCCCTGACGCATATTCTCATTGTATCCGCCTACCCGCTCCCAGTCACTTTTGCGATAAAGTGCTGTGGCAAAGATCATATTGCCCACAAGAATGTCGGGAAATGCATAGGGCGGCAACTCCCATTTTCCGGACTTCTTTCCAAAGAGTTCTGCATCGCAATAGACAATCCCGATATCGGGGTCATCCTCCAAAACCTTCTGCGCTTTTTCGATATAAGTCGGTGCAATCTTGTCATCTGCGTCAACAGGCAAAATATATTTTCCGCGTGCTTCTGTGATGCCTCGGTTTCGTGCTACGGAAGGTCCACTGTTGTTTTCCAGATAGATCACACGCACATTCGGTATATCGAGTTTTTTGAGCACCTCTTTGGTACGCATATCCGTAGAGGCATCATCTACAACAATGATCTCAACCTCCCGACATGTCTGGGCAAGTACGGAATCAATCGTATCGCAAATATACGCCCCGTCATTGAAACAGGGGATGACGACTGTTGTCGTTATACTCTTGGGGGACATCTTATCCATCCTTTTTCTCTACCTTTTTCAACAAATACTCTCCCTTGCTATAGAATGTAGAGTGAAACGGCTTGGACGGACTTTCGAACTTGACGTCTACCACATCAATCCCCTTGACCATATCTAAAAACCGATGCTGAAGCAGCGGGATCGTAGGATATTCGACAGAAGCACCCAGCTTATAGACATCCTGCTTAAGCGGCAGATTGATCCTGTTGGTCACGACCACAATATCCCCTTTGGAGACAGGAGGGAACTCTACCTCATCCTGTGTGTTGATCCAAGCCAAAAGCTGTTCACCATCCAAGCCAAACAGTGTTGTTGTTGCAACGAATGTAGGAAGATCTTCATCGAATCGGATGGACATTTGAATATAGTAGTCCTCTTTGGAAACAAGCTGCGTAGTCCGGTGAAACCGTAGATCAAAAACCCCAAAATCCAGTATCTCCGCACCCCCGTCACCATGACGCACCATCCCCTCTTTCTCCCCTATGGAGGGTTCAAGAGAGACCTTGACAGGAATACTCTCATCAGTGAAATCGATCAGATTCTCTTCATCAACACGATACATATCCGTCTGCATGGATTTCAACTGCGCATTGGAGGCTTCCTGGTCATCATTGATGTACATATCCACCGCTTCACCTGCGGCACCGGAGAACTTGACACGTCCGTTTTCCAGATAGACACCCCAGTTGCAAAGTGCCCGAACCGCATGGATATCATGGCTTACGAACAATATAGTCGTACCCTCTTCCATCAATGCGGTCATCTTGGCGATACACTTTGCCTGAAACAGCATATCTCCTACACTCAATGCCTCATCTACAATCAAAATATCCGCATCTACATTGATCGCTACGGAAAAAGCCAAACGTGCGAACATCCCCGAACTATACATCTTGACAGGCTGATCGATAAACTCTCCGATATTGGCAAAAGAGAGGATATCATCAACCCTTGTGTCCATCTCCTCTTTGGAGAATCCCATAAGTGTACCGTTGAGGTAGATGTTTTCCAGCCCTGTCATTTCAGGATTGAAACCGGCACCGAGCTCCAGCAATGATGCGATCCTTCCTCTGACCTCTACCTTTCCGGCAGTAGGTGTCAACACCCCGGTAATGATCTTTAGCAGGGTGGATTTACCCGCCCCATTCTTGCCGATAATCCCAACCGTCTCTCCTCTGCCCACCTCAAAAGAGATATCTTCCAACGCAAAAAAGTCATGATGGTATGACTTTTTGAAGGGATTCAATGCCTCTTTTAATCTATCCTGCGGCTTATCATATAGATGATATATTTTAGTCAAATTTTGTACTTTAATGGCAAGATCACTTGATGTTGGATGCTGAATGTTGGATGTTGGATTATTTGGCATTTTCTTGTCCGCTTTTCACTATGCTGGTTAAAATTTTGTTGATACTTTCTATCTCTTCAAAAAGAGACTTTACTTTTTTCTTTTCTGCATTGATATAACCACTGTCTTTCAGGAGATTCAACCAATACCTTGATTCTCTTGCTTCTTCACTTACAATAGACATTTTAGCAATAAAATCTTTTTTACTCATTACTGCTTGAGATTCATTGACATTAGCCCCCACAGAGGTTCCGCAACGTAGAAGTTGCTTTGAAAGAATATACTCTTTTTTCTCATCGCATAAAAATTTGTAAAGCTCAATAATTTGTAGAGAAAACAGATAACTCTTCGATACTATCAAGTTTTTATCATTCACCATTCAACATCCAAAATTCAACATTGTTAAAGCACATCCGCAAAATGGGGTCTGAGTCTTTTAAAGGTCAATCCGCCAAGAATGAAAAGAGTGATCGTCACTGCCCAGAAATAGAGTGTCATCGGGAGATCTTCCCAAAACCAGTGATGATAGATCATACTGTCTCGATATCCCTCGATGATATAGGCGATAGGATTGAGGTTGATGATCCAGTGATACTGCTGAGGGATCGTCTTGATCGACCAGAAAATAGGTGTAAGCCAGAAACCGAACTGGATCAGCATGGTAACAAGTTGACCGACATCCCTGAAAAAGACAACAACCGAAGAGGTCAACCAGGAAAGTCCGAGCAACAGTACTGTCAACGCAAAAAGATAGTAGAATATCTGTAGCCAATAGATCGTCGGCATATGCCCGTAATAGATAAACATTGCGAACATAAAAAAGATAAAAAAGAGATGGATGATCAGTGCGGAAAAAAGAGGTATGACAGGCAATAGACTGACCCGAAAAACAATCTTTTTGACCAGATAGCTGTTTGCGATCACACTGTTTGTAGCATTGGAGAGCGCATCGGCAAAATAGAACCATGGAAACATACCGGTAACAAGCCACAAAATGAAAGGGAAATTGTCAACCGGCTGAGACTTGAATCCTACCTGAAAAACGAACCAAAAGATAAGGATGGTCGCCATGGGCTGAATAAACGCCCAAAAAAAGCCGAGAAAGTTCCCGATATACTTCTGCTTGAAGTCATTTTTCACCAATGAGATCAATAGTTTTCTATTGCTGATGATCGATCTTAAAAAACCAAGAAACATACCCTGCCTTCGACCAGTTTTATAAAGATAATTATATCCTAAACGCATTAATCCCTCTTTTTATCCAAGCTTATGCTAAAATGACAAACCCCAGTTCTATACAAAGAGTCATATTGATGTATAAAAATCGCCTCTCCTTTTTCCCTCCGGCACTTTATGGTCATACCTATACTGTCATCCTGTTGCTCTTTTTGGCAGTGATCGGTTCACATTTTCTTGACTATCATCTTTTTGGACCGATCATCGTCGGACTCTTTCTTGTCAAATGGGAAAAACTGCCTCGTTTCCATACACTCCTTGTCACACTCTTCATACTCTCGATCTATATCACCTGGGTCTTTTTGGATCCTCGACTGATTCATCAGGCAAATCTTGCCTACGATATCTTCTCCCGAGGCATACTGGTATGGCTGATGTATCTTATCGGGCTAAGTATTCCTTTTAAGGAGAAAGAGGGATTGATTCATATGAAACGAAAACACTTTTATATACTCTTCGGTATTGTGCTCACCTATGCTGCCGTCGTGATCTTCAGTGCTCTGCTATTACACCAAGATACACCGCTAAGCGGAACAGGCATGTTTGTGCTCTTTCCAAATCCCTACCAAATGGCACAGGTGAATGGAGGACGCTTGATATCCACCATCCTTACCTACTACCTGACAACAATGACTTTTCTACTACCGCTCATACTGCTCTTTTACGGATGGTTTCGGAAAAAGGGTTTTAGAAGAGCAGAACTCTCCGTGTTGGTATTCCTCGCCGTTACAACTCTCTATCTTGCTGTCATGATGGGACGTCGGACAACTTTGGTACTGCTGATGACAGCCACCCTCTTTCTGCTCTCGGTACGCCTTGTGCAATTCTTGAAACAACACACTTTCTCGATAAAAAAAATACTGCTTATCATCACAGCAGGAGTACTATTGGCAGGATTCTACCAATACAGTTCCACCCAAAAGCAGGAGAACCGCATAGAGGGCTTTGTGATGATCTCCGGAGCGGCTGTACCCATCACTGTACCACCTACCTCTACGGCAACAATACTGAAGGAGCTACCCGTACTTGAACGGCTTTCACACAAAGGACTGCATGACAAACGTTTCACATGGTGGCCCGCCGCACTGAGGGTCATACGCGATCACCCATTTGGCGGGGGGCACGATATCCAAATAGCGCCTGGTATACACTTGGCACACAACACATGTATCGATATTGGTAAAGCATTTGGTATTTTACCCTTCATAATAGTTGTCTTCATCATGGTTTTACACCAGTACTATCTTCTATCGATCTCTCTTTCATCACGGATCGAAAAGATGCTCAAGTATCAGTTGATACTTTTGTCATTGGGAGTATTCCCCGTGATGATGATAGAGCCGGTATTCAATTCGGATAAGACTTTTTTTGCCTATCTGTTTTTTCTATTGGGAATCATGGCAAACCTCTATCTTTCGCTTCGCAAAGCCAAAAAAGAGGATGGGGTGTTAAAAAGAGAAAATATGTAGAGAAAACACCCGAAGAGACTCAAAATCCGTGATTGGACAGGGTATTGAGGCTGCCCCCGTCTTATCATACTATTGCGCCAAGAGACTCTGGATCAAGGCATCCGTCGATGCTTCGTCCAGATCACCAAGGTGCGTATCTACCAACTCACCCTGCTTGGAGAACACCATCATATAAGGAACCCCCTGATTGGATGCACCTCCTGTCAATATGCTTGCAAAAGTCTCGATCTTGCCTTCGTTTTCCTTGGCAACCGCTATATAGTTGATCCCATGATCCGCTACATACTGCTTCAGTTCACTATTGGACAGACCATAACGCTCTACGGCAATAATGAGCAGATCTTTGTCAGCATATTTGGTACGCAGGTTTTTCAATCCCGGTATCGATGCAATACAGTGCGGACAACTGTAACCGAATATTTCAAAAAGAACCACTTTGTCCTGTGCGCCCTCAAATACAAGTCCACCCGGTATACGGTCGACCCGTATCTTTTTGCCTTCTATGGTCGTCACAGTCGTATGATCGACGGAGTCGGCGGGAGGAACATACCCGAGAGGAACGATCTTTTCATAAGGGATCATGACCTGGATCTCATCCATGACAATAGGGGTATATTTGAAAAGCACCTCTGCCGAAGAGAAAGAGACAAGCACAGTCCACGCCAAAACAAGTGAAGCAAGCGTATGTTTGATGTTCATTGGTTCACCTTCTGTTATAATATGTCTTAATATTATCAAATATACTCTTAATACTTCTTTGATTTTACTACTAAGTATGGTATATCAACCTCAATGGTGTCTACTCTGCCTCCGATCCTGCTACCACTATAAAGATTGCTGTAAAATTTCTCCTCAAAACCAAGGGCTTTCATCTTTTCCGTCACTCTATCTATATCGTAAGCAACACGTCTGAGTATCACCTCTCTGCGCTGTTCATCAAAAAGACAATAGGCTGCCGTCTCGATCCCATCCCTAGGCTGTCCGACGGAGCCGGGGTTGGTAAAGAACTGTCCGTTGCCAAGGTTTACATGCCTCTGTACATGGGTATGTCCGCAGAAGAAATATTTCTGCTCAAACCGGGCAAAATATTCGGGTGTGATCCTATACAAGTACTCATCCTCGGGATCGTTCCATCCTCCATGCACAAAACTGGCTTCACCGGATACGAACGAGGAGATACTCTCTTTGAGCCATACCCTGCTCTCTTCCGTCAGTACACTCTTTTGGTAGATCAATGCCAGGTTTGCACTGTATGATCGCGGACACTCCGTATCATCGATGATGTATCGGTCGTGGTTACCAATGAGATTGAGAGCATTGTGCTCTTTCAATAACGAGATGACCTCATTGATAAAAGGGTAATACCCCGACACATCTCCCAGAGAGATCACGCGATCTATGGGAAATCGGGACATATCATCCAGTACGCTCTCCAGTGCGGGGAGATTGCCATGGATATCAGAGAGTATCGCTATCAAAATAGGCATCTCCGATGTAGCGCATGATCGTTCCGTAGCGCTGCTCTTTTGTCTCCGGTCTTTTATCCATCAGATAATAGTCAATACACATCTCCGCTTCGTTCACCCCGAAAAGTTCCCGCATCGAAGTGGATGAGGAGACACGTCCGTTGATCTCAAGGAGCAGATACTTTCCTTCATATTCGATAAACTGCAAATTCGTCGGGCCTTCAAACTCGCACTTTTGACAGATACGCTGCATTGTATCCAGTAGCACCTCATCTACTTTAACATTCAGCGCTTTTTTGGTCGCGCCCTCTTGGCTTAGCTCACGTCTAAGGCAAGTGGGATTGACAAATGTTCCATCCCCCAATCCAAAGAGCGAACAGGTATACTCCCGATCTTTGATATCAAGCTTCTTCTGTGCCATACAGCCACTACCAAAACGATCGATATAGAAATCAAAATCTTTTTTTTCATTGATTACAGCTACCCCTTTGGAGGCGTAGGAGATATCCTGCTTCAGGATAAATGGCAGTCCGAATGCCGCTTTTGCCTCTTCAAAAAGATTTTCATTGTAGTCGATATAGGGGATAAGATCCGCAACGCCCTCCAAGAAATGGTAGGTCTGTTTTTTGTCATCGAATGTCTGATAAAGTGCCTTGTTGTTGAGTACATACTTGGCGGAGTGGTCAAGTTTGTCATAGCCTGCAATCAGTGCTTTGAGATCCTGCTCGATCCCCGGGATCAACAAATCCACCTTTTCCGTCGCAACGATCTCATTGATAAAATCGATGAATTTTTCATTATCTGCGCAAATCCCCTGAATGAACTTGTCCGCCCACTTCTGACCTACCGCATCATGAAAGATATCGATACCGATGATGCGACACTCGTATGCAGATTTTCTCAAACTGTTGATCAATCCGTATCCGATAATGGCGCCAACGCCTGTTACAAGTACCGTAATGGGTTTACCTCTCATAATTGATGATCCTTTGTAGTCCTTCCTCCAACGGGATGGAAGGAATGTTGTCGCTTTGATAGCGCTGTTTTTGCGGGATATACACCGTAGGGATATCCGGTTTTTCTGTAAGCCATGTGATATCTGGGTATTGACGATAGAGCCCAAACAGCATGTAGGCGATCTCTGCAATGGTGTGACTCTTCTCTTCCGTAACATACCACAAGCCCCTCACATCCGAGAGTATGATCTCTTCGATCACACTGCACAAATATTCGATGTGGATATAGTTACGCAGGGGGTTGCTGCGTCCGAAAAGCGAGATCTTTCCCTCTTTTGAGATCGTATCGACAAAATAGTAGAGCATTGCCTGACCTTTCTGTGCAAGACGCGCATCATCATAGACCTGAGCAAGCCTGAGCACAGTTAGCTCGATCCGATGCGCCTTGCAGTATGCTTCTGCTACCTCTTCGGCGATACGCTTGGTCTGCCCGTAACTGTTATAGTAACCGTTTTCCGGATGATCGGCAGCAAAGATCGTTGAGAGCAATACCATCTTTTTAACCCCACGTATTTTAGCATATCTACAGATATTGAGCGTGCCGGTCACATTGGCTTCATAGGCAGCTTCATAGTCATCCGTCGCCAACGCCGCACCGTGAATAATCACATCGGGAACACTCTGTAATCTCTCTAGGCTCTCCATATCCGTAATATCAATGCCATCGCGTCTTGAAACACCCTCTACCTCATAGTCCGATGTGAGCCGTTTTTTCAGGTAGCTTCCTATAAATCCGGTATCTCCG
>Ga0256839_1002790_pt1 | contig 18980 bp, 13 predicted proteins | sample 354166metaG_FD_185968 | JGI IMG/M metagenome (GOLD analysis project Ga0256839, IMG submission 185968) | Hydrothermal vent microbial communities from Mid Atlantic Ridge, Atlantic Ocean - 354-166 | ecosystem: Environmental > Aquatic > Marine > Hydrothermal vents | place: Atlantic Ocean: Mid... | reverse complement strand
TCCCCGTACGGTGGGTGCACGTGGAAGACCGGCAGGGGACCCACCGGCCGGAGTACTTCTTCTGCACGGCCTCGAGTTGGTCACCCGAGATGATCGTTTCGACCTACATCCAGCGCTGGGACATCGAGGTGACGTTCCAGGAAGTCAAGAACCACCTCGGTCTCCGCGGGCTCCGGGTGTGGGCGGAGCGATCCGTGCGCCGCGCCGGCCCCTTCTCTTCGGGCTGTATTCCGTTATTGTGCTTCTCCACCTATGCATCAGAAGTGCGGACGACGGATGCGATATTCCTTCGTGGTTTGCTCGTTGGCAGGGCGAGACACCTGTCGCCTTCACCGACGCCCGTGCGGGGGTGCGCTACCATATTCCGTCTGAAGGAATTCTTGCATACCCTGATTGCACGAATCATTGCAAACATTTGAGAACGAGGCACGGAAGATGGTTTTACAGACGCTCGTTCTTGCCACGTAGCGGGCCCTTTTTCCGGTCACGGGGCCTTGCGAGAGCTTGGGAAAAGAGCAGAGGTCGAGCTCAGGAGGCCTCACACGTCCGGGCCTTAGAGATCCCGGCGGTTGGCAGATGCATCGAGCAGCCATAAGCGCCTGCCGAAAGCATCCTCGGGGGGGCGCGCGGATGCAGCAAAAACCGAGAGGCTGGTGCAGCGCGTCCGCCTCATGGCAGTTGGAGACGTGGATGAGGGTCTCGACCGCGATCGGTGTTCAGGGGGTCACCCGAGACGGTGTTCGCCAGCAGGTCTTATTGGGGAACTTCTTCTTTTTGCTCCGCCGGGGTGGGCCCCCTTTCGGCGTTGAATATCTGCCTGTACAGATCGGCGCCGTAGCTTGTTTCCTCGGGCGCCCCCTCCTTGACCCGAAACGTCCGTGTTCCATCGGGCAGCCGCTCAGCTCTCAGGAAGAGCACCCGATCCGAGTCAGCTTCGTGGAAGGTTCGGGCGAATTCGTGTAGGAAGGTGACGAAGATGACCCGAACATTCGCTTCCAGAAAGGCCGAAACGACCTGCCGCGCGATCTCGGACCCCTCTCGCTCGTTCGTGCTGCCGAAGGATTCGTTCAGCAAGACGAGGCCATGGGGCCGGATCCAGTCCACCACGGCACTCAAGCGTTTGAGCTCTTCCTCGAGCTTTCCGCTTTCCATGGCCTTGTCCTCTTCGCGCCGGAAGTGGGTGAAGACCCCTGAGCACAAGCTGGCTGTCAGCGATGCGGCGGGCACAAACATACCGGCCTGCATCATCAACTGCGCCAGGCCAACACTGCGGAGGAACGTGGTTTTGCCCCCTCGATTCGGGCCGGTGACGATGAGAAGCTCCTTGCCGTCAGCATGGACGTCGTTCGCAATCACTTTCTTGCCCGTGGTCAGAGCAAGGGAAACATCGTAAAGGCCGACCGCTGAGAAAAGCGTCGCGTCCGCAGGAGCAGGTTGGGGAAAGGTGAGCGGTTCACCGATCTTCTCCAGTTGTTCGTTCAGGTTCATACAGCCCAGGTAGAAGGCCAGCTCCGAGCGAAGGACGTTGAAGAAACTATCGATGTGGGCGGCCGCGTGCGCGACCGCGGTCGCGACCCGCGCCAGCCCCCGGTCCCGCAGTTTCGCGAGCACCCTCGCGCCGACGTCGTCGCGGGGATCGAGCGAGAACGAATACACCTGGCCCTGAGAGGAGAAGAATCGCTCGAACCATCTTCGTGGTTGGTCAGTCGGACGACAGAGCAAGTAGTGCTCACCTTCGTTGCCTCTGCCCAGTTGCGCCCTCAGCGTCACACCTCCTGGAAACTCCAGGGTCTGGACGTGGTCCTCGATGCCGGCCAGGTATTCGTCGTCCAGCTCGCGCTGGATCATCGTAAAGAACCGCTGAAAGCCACGTGAGGCAAAGCGATCGGCGTACTCGTCGCTGATTCGTCGCAACCGTCGGAACAGGTTAAGGGAAACCTGCAAGAGATTGCGTCCGCCAACAAGCACGGAACTCGGGCTTGACCGGGGGGAGAACCACAGCCACTGCTCGCGTTTCTTTTCCAGGAACTCGACCGCGATCCCATACAACTCGCGAATCACATCGGGATGTGCCAGGCAGTCCTTCAGGATTTCCTGGCGGTACGTGATCAACGCTATATCGCTCAATGGATTAAGGAGCACTCGACGGACGATGTCGGCCATGAATTTATCGCCCTGGGCCATGGCCGCTACGACTGTGTCCAGGCCCAGGTCCTGGATAAGATCGGCGGCGTTCGGTAGCCCTTCCTCGGACGGGTCGAGGTCCCGGTCGGGGTAGAGCAGGAAAACCTTGATCATCCGAGACGCTCCTTGAGCTGCTGGTAGGTCAGGCCGTGTTTTCGAGCTAAGGACAGCGCATACGCCAGGTCGTCCGCCTCCTTCCGCACAACCCGGAACGTTCGGATGGTGGGGTCGTTCGGATCCACAAGCGCCACCATGCTGACCGTCTTCTCGCTCATCGTGGCCAGATCGCCCAGGAACGTGACCCACACGGCCAGCGTGTCCAGCTCCATCAGACGGTTGAGCACTTCTTTGCTCAGGAAAAGGGCGTCGCGCAGACTGGTCGAGGAGAAGATCTCGTTGAGGACGAACAGGCTGCGGGGGCTTGCGCGCTCGAGCATGGCGTGAATGCGAACCAGATCATCCTCCAGTTTGCTGCGCACGTTACGGACGTGCTCTGTCCGTTCGAAATGGGTGAAGATCATGTCCGGCAGGAAGAGCTGCGCGCGACGTCCCGGAACCGGGCAGCCGAGACTGGCCAGGTAATGCACCTGTCCAAACATCCGTGCAAACGTCGTCTTGCCGCCCTGGTTAGGACCGGTTACGACGAGGATCCGCTCGGGGCCGCTCAGGTAGTAATCGTTCCGTACCACCGGCTTGCTCGACCTACGCAAGAAATGGGCTAGAGCCAGGTCAAACCCTTCCTCCACGTATTCTTCCTTGTCAGTTCCGCTGACGTGGGGGTAGCAGAAGGGTAGTCCCTTACGTTTGAGGTCGGCGATGAAATCGAGGTAGGCGATGTAGAACTGAATCTCCCGGTCGAATGACCGGATCGTCTCGTCGATGAAGGGCACCCGCCGGGTGCAGAAGCGATCCAGAGCTGCGAACGGCTCCGGGTGGAGACGCGCCACAAAGTCCAGGATGGTGGCCTCGATGTGGCTCATTCCGGCTCGTTCCGGAAGCCGAATAGAGCACGACTCAACCTGGCCTTGTCGAAACTTCTCGAACGTCTTCTCGACCTGAACGCTGTAATCTTCCTCTTCCTCGTACGGCTTCACCTTGAACTTGCCCCCCTCGATTACAACACAGTAGCGGATCTCGGAAAGGGCCTGCTTGACCTGAGTAGCGTCTGAAGACAGGGATTGGAACGTTTCCGACCGGAGGTAGCCATCAAGCCAGTCGCGGAACGCCAGCAGGCCCCGCGCCTGGAGCGGTGCCGCCGCCAGCGCGTGGGCCAGGGTTGTGACCGCGTTGCAATAGACCAGCGCGGCTTCCAAAATCCAGCCCTTCTTGTGGTATTCCCACTCGAGGTCCGCCGCCGCGTTCAGGTAGCGGCGAACCGTGCTCATCTTGTCCGCGAAGGTCTTGATCGCCGCGGTCAGATCCGGGTTCTCCAGGTCCCGCATGACTTCCTGGCGGTACCGGACGGCGTCCGGATCGTGGAGAGCCCTCCAATAGAGCGGTTTAAGGTTGTACTCGCTCTTCTCTGCCGTGATCGCTTCGATGATCTGATCGAGATGGAGATCACGGAAGAATTGCGGTTCGCGCTGGACATAGTAGGTCGTATCGCGTGCAGGGAATAAGACGCTTGGTGAACTCATGCGGCCTTTACCCCTATGCACTCCCTCCATAGAAAAAGCCTCTACAGAATCGCTCCTCTGCAGAGGCCATCACGCAAGGTGGCGGTGACGGGCCAGCCTGACCGCCCGGGCGGGGCCTTCGTTTAATCGTAGCCCTGTCCCACGCTGCCGCCAAACCGAAGCCCACCGCGGAGCGCCTACCGGAGGCCAGAGTCTGAATCGGCTCCAGAGCCAGTGTCTCCGCGACAGCACCACGATCCGAGGCCGGCTTCCGCCGCTGCCGCGCCGGTGAGCTCGACGACACCGGAAGCCGGCGGTCTGCATAGGCTACGCTGAGAAGCGTCCGGTTGTTCGTGAGTTCCCCCGGCCAGCGACCGGTTATCCGGGCCGAAGTCGGTTGTTCTCCCGTACCTTGTACGGTTATTCCACAGGGAGACCTGTGCGCCACACCGTGCACAACGCTGTCCAAAACCCGGCTCCCGATCCCGGTGTGTAGCGCGCTCGGTGAGCAGCGCGGTAAGCCGTGACTTTCGCACCTCAAGGGCAGCGCGAACGGGCGACGTTCTTAGAAAGGCCCGTACAACCGCACCCTCCGAAATGGGCGCCCGGCCGTGCTCCGGCGGTATGGCGACGCCGATGCGTGCACCCCTGCTGGTTCGGCAGCCGTGGGCACGATCGCTTAAGGCCCTGGGTTGCGCTCGGTCATGCTGTCTGTTAGAGGCCCAAGCTCAGGGGGCTCTGTACTCTACGCGACCCAAGCGCATGACCCACTGCACGTTTGCGAGAGCGTCGAGGTGCTCAAGTGGGTTCCCTCTGACGGCGGTAAGGTCTCCCGTGCACCCAGGCGCAATCCGACCGGCGGGTAACTCCAACCACGCAGCGCACCGGGAGGTAGCGGCTTTGAGAACCTCCAAAGGGGGTAAGCCGGACTGAGCTAACAGTCGAAGCTCTCGGTGCAACGCCGCGCCATGGAAGGTTCCCGGATTGCCTGCGTCCGAGCCGGCCACGATCGGAACGCCCGCTTGATAGGCGGCGGCCACATTGTTCTGGGCAACTTCCATCATGTGGGATTGAGCGTCAGGGGGAATGAGAGAAACGGTGAACCTCGCCACCAGTTGACGGATAAGCCGCTGTTCATCCTCGCTGAGGACCACGCGCACAAAAGGTTCGGCCAGGAGGGAATCGGGGTTCCGCATCTGACGGAAGCCGTCGTAGACAGCCAATGTCGGCACAAGCACGGTACCCCGCCGAGCCATAGTCTTCCAGGTCGTCTCGGGCACACGCCCTGCCACGGGGGCATGCTCGATTCCGTCGGCGCCCAGCTCTACGGCGGTGATGAGTTCCTCCGGTTGGTCGACGTGGACGGTTACCTTGAGGCCGTGACGGTGAGCCTGGCGAATCAGCTCTGCCAGCGCCTCGCGGTCCAAACGGGGGTAGTTGAAGAACGGTTCGATGCCGCTTCCGTACACCGCTTTGATGCTGTCGACTTTGCCAAAGCAATCGGCGAGCTGTTCTTCGACGTCGGACGGGCTCGACAGCTCGCGGACAAACTCGCGCTTGTCCGGCATAAAGGCGGCAAACTGGGCGGGGTGGCCACCCGGAGCGGTGAACAGGGGGCCGACGAGGCGAAGCGCCGGCCCGCGCACGAATCCACCACGCACACGGCCACGGACGCGAAGAATGCTGCTGAGGGGGTCACCGCAGCTTTTGACCATGGTGACGCCGCAGAGCAGAGAACGGCGCAGGTTCCGCTCTATCAGTTGGTCAGGGTCCTCTGTGAAAGCTCCCGGATAGAAAAGCCCGGTTGCAGCCAGGTGGACATGTGCATCACCGAGGCCCGGCAGCACGGTGAGCCGGCGGGCATCGATCAGCCTGGCTGTCTTGGGGAGCGGCACGAACCCGTCCAGAACCTGGCGAATCGTGCCGCCGCGGATCACAATTGTCACCGGGCCGCGCAAACGGTCCGATTCCCCGTCCCAGATCCGCCCCGCGTGGATGTAGACCGTTCCGATTGGAAGGAGCGTAAGGGCGATCAGCGAACGAAGGATGCGGGGGCTTATAAGGAGGGCGCCGAGGAGGCCCAGAGAGCTTGCCCATTGCGACGGACGGAGAGCGGTGAACGGATCCCACCGGAAGATACGGATGGCCACCAGAAGCGACAGGACTGCGGCGACCGCGAGCGACAGGACCGCCAGCACGACCTCGGGGACCGAAGGAGTCTGATCGCAGGCGGCTTCGATAGCTCGCACCATAACGCCGAGGGGGTTGTATTCGCCTACCGTTCTCAGCCAAGGGGGGAATAGCTCGGCTGGAATCGTGGCTCCGCTCAGGAACAACATGGGCAGAAACAGAGTTTGACCGATGGCCGGCACCAGTTTCGGGCTGGGCACAACGGCCGCGATGATCATGCCGAGCCCCAGCGCCATCAGCACCCCGGACGCGAGGACCGGCAACGCCAACGTCACGTCGGATACGGAACCCGGTCGGACGACCAGGATGAGCAAGACAATCTGGGCGAGAATCGAGATGCCACCGATGATCAGGAAGGCCGTGGCTTCCGAGAGAAGCAACGTAGCCGGTGGCAGCGGGGTTACCAGATAACGGCGGAGTACGCCGCGTTCACGCCAAGTCACCAATTGGGTGGGCACACTGAATAAACCGAGGGCGACGAGGTTCAGGGCAACGATTCGCAGCACGAGCGGCCAGCGGTCCGTTTCGGGCATTCGCGAGAAGAAAAGGGCGAAACTGAGCGCAAACGCGATCGGGAACGCCAGAGTCCAGAACAGTGCCTGCCGGTCTCGAAGCCAAAGCCTGAGCGAGATTGCAGTGCTTTTCCGATAGGCAGCGAACATTTGCCTGGTCGGGCCCATCGTACGGTTACCTGTCAGCATGCTGGCAGGACTGGACTGTTGGACTGGCCGATCGGCTGCTTTCGGCTTCCTGCTTCGCAGTCAACTTGAGGAACGCCTCCTCTAGCGTCGCGTTTCGCACGTGGAGCGAGCTAATCGTGTAATCGGGGGCTAAACTGCTGATCAGCGCAGGCAGTGACTCCGGCAGCGAATCGGTCAGGAGCGTTAGATGCAGCTCATTGGGGCCCGGGCGCGTGCAATCCACCACCCGGCATCGAGCCGGAACAGGTGGAACGGAGAGTTCGGACGGCCCGGTCAGAGTGATTTCGACGGTGTGTTGGGCGCCTACCGCTTCGATCAAACGCTGCGGCTTGTCGCAGGCGATCAGCCGACCGTGATTCATGATCGCCACGCGATCGCACAACCGCTCGGCCTCTTCGATGTAATGGGTTGTGAGCAGAACGGTGCGGCCTTCGCGGCGGAAGCGACCGATCAGCTCATGTAATTCGTGGCGAGCATGCGCGTCGAGCCCGGCCGTCGGTTCGTCCAGGATGACCAGGGCGGGATCGTTGATCAACGCCAGGGCGAGCGCGAGCCGTTGCTGCTGACCTCCCGAGAGCGAATCGTACGGTCGGTCGGCGTGTGCGCTGAGACCGGCCCAGTCAAGCAACTCGTCCGGTTCCCGATGCCGGGGGTAGAAAGTGGCGAAAAGCTGCAGAGCTTCGCGAGGAGTGATCAAGGGGGGCAAAGAGGTGGTCTGAAGTTGCACGCCAATCCGGGCTTTTACCGCGGCGGGGTTGGTGATGGGATCGAAACCGAGGACACGGATCGTTCCCGCATCCGGCCGTCGAATCCCCTCGATGCACTCGACCGTCGTCGTCTTGCCCGCCCCATTCGGACCGAGCAGGCCGAACGTTTCACCCACCCGCACGCAGAAGCTCAAGTGGTCGACCGCGGTAACCTCGCTATACCGCTTGACGAGCCCGCTGATCTCGATAGCCGCTTCGTGTTCAGAACGTGACGATACGCCTCTTGTTTCGATGATTGCCTCGTTCACTTCCGATCCCGCCGGGTGTTCTGGTCATAGTTCTCTTCGTTTGCCAGGCGCGAACATTTCGCGGGTGGCAAAGGGGAGCTCTACGAACGGGGGCCGTCGCTAGCGCCGAGGCGTGTGCCGCAGGACACGATCCAGAAACCGATAAGCCTGCTCGCGCTCCGGCGGCAGGAAATCGTGGCCGTACTCGGGGAAAATCGCGACAAGATTCTCCTCAGCATCAAACAGCTCGTACACCCGATAGACCGCATCCAGCACATCCCAAACCCCCTCGTTGTAGAAGTTGTGGTCACCGAGTGGGGCATTGATGAAAATGGGACGTGGTGCGATAGCCGCAAGGACATCGTGGAAGTCGAAGGGCATCTCGCGCGGGTTATTGTGGTAGACAGCCGCCACACGCGGCATGTAGCGCCGTTGGGACCAGCCGCGCAAGTTGCCCCCGTAGTAGTACTCGAAACCGGTGAAGCCGCAGCTCGTCACCACCGCCCGGATTCTCTGGTCGAAGGCGGCGGTGAAAAGCGCGTTGTGGCCACCCAGGCTGTGACCGAGCGCCGCTATGCGATCGCGATCCACGATGTCGAGAGCTTCAAGGAGATCGACCGCGCGAATGTTGTTCCAGATGGCTTTCATGGTGCCGGACGCATAATGGCCCCCTTGAGTAGTGAAGTCGAACTCGTACTCGCCAAAACTCGGATAGTCGGGGGCCAGGCAGATGTAGCCCCGGTTCGCTAACTCATGAGCGAACTGCCGGTTGGGTCGGCCGCCCAGGGCGACAACCTCGTCTTTCCCGACATCGACCGTCTGGTGGAGCACGAGGACCGCCGGAGCCGGAGGCTGTATCTCGTGTGGAATGAGCAAGTAGGCGGGTACTTCGTCACCAAGTTCGGGGGTGTAGCGGATCAGCAGGCGGTCGTAGTGCGGCGTCCGCTCCCGTTTCACGATCCGCATGTTTAACGGCACACGCCGCTCGGGGCCGGGCAGTGCTCCCATGACCCGCTCCATGTTGCGCAGGATGTGAAACCGCTTTCTTCCCCAGTCAAACAGGTTCGCCCGCGTGATCGTCCGGGTGCCTTGAGAGGACCGCAGCTCGAGCAGCAGGTGTCGGTCCGGATAAAGGGGTACATCCTCGATTGTGGGCGTCGGATCGTGGTACGGCATGTGTTGTCGCAAACCGTTTCGAAACAGGTAAAGACCGGCGCGAGTGGGGCCCACCAGATCCAGGTCGCCGTCCCCGTCGACATCGGCCAACTCTGGATCCAGGTCCCAGCCGCCCTGGTCCCAGGTGATCGTGGTCATCGCCCAGCTTCGCTTCCCCGGCAAGAACTGGTAGGCCCGAACGACAAGGGGGTCATACTCGCCAGGATCTCGCCCGCTGTGAGGGAGATAACGTTTGCCGGCCAGTAGTTCAGGCCAGCCGTCGCCGTTGATGTCGCCCCAGAGGAGGGCGTGCGCCTGGGAAATCGTGTGGTCGATACAGTGCAGGCGCCATCTCCTTCCTTTGGCGCAGACGATCTGTTCCATCCAGTACAGGCCCACGTTGTGGCCACGACCATAGACAAGGTCCCTGTCACCATCTTGATCCACGTCCACGACGAGGATCGGTATGGAGGCGTCTCGATGGAGGCGGAATTCCGGCCGGAACTCCCAGCGGATGCGCGCGCCGTCGCGAACCTGTCGCGCCCAGCCGGACCGTCCAACGATGTCGATCCTTCCGTCGCCGTCGATGTCTCCTGCTCCAATGCCGTGCCCTGCAAGGGCAGCGGGCAGGGTGCGTTGCAGCCAGCAGAACGACCTGGCGCTTCCCACGCTCCGGAACAGAAACCTTTGGAACCATCCCGCGTAGGTGACGCCGTTGGGTAGCACGTCGAGCTGGCCGTCGCCATCGATGTCCGCCAGCACGGCCGTCTCACTCGGCCCTGGGCGAGCGATCAGGTGCGTCCGCCAGGTAGCACGGGGATTCCCTGGGTGCTCGACCCAGTAGATCGTCTTGCTTCGGTAGTGGGCGCTGACAAGGTCAAGGTCGCCGTCGCCGTCCACATCGAGGGGGAGGTTGCTGTAGTCGTCGTACCGTCCGCCAATCTGCCGGACGTCGCGCAACTTGATCCGTTTCCAGTGAGGACCCCGGTACCAATACCCCCCGCACACGATGTCCACGTGGCCGTCACCGTCCACGTCGAAGCACGCAGCCGCGCTGAACTGGGAGTCCGGATTGATCACCTCGACCTGGAACCCGTACCGCGGCACCGATGACCCGGCCGAGCTCACGCTCTTGCTCACGGCAATCAACCAGGTCGCCACTAGAGTGAAGCGAAGGATCCGTGACCGCGTCATTGCCGTCAACCTGCTCCCGTTGGGTTGCTAAAGCGGGCGTACAAGGACGCCCCTGGCCAGTTCCGCGACCCGCTTTGGGTTGATCTGGCCGAGCTCGGGGACTTCCGTTGCTGCCCCCGCGACCGCAGCAGCGTAACGGATCTGGTCATCCAGGGGGTTCCCGCGCCTCTGGGCGACCAGAAGTCCGGCCAGAAAGGCGTCCCCGCAGCCCGTGGTCTGCATCGTCCGCGTCTGCGGCGGGGTCGCCCAGAAGGACCGTTCACGAGAAATGATAGCCGCCCCCCTCGCGCCAAAGGTGACGCTCACCCAGTCCACGCCACGCTCGAGCACTTCTCGTCGGGCAGCAGCGACGAGCTGATCATCGGTTGCCTGTTCAGGCAGACCGAGGGCGTGAGCGAGTTCGTCGCGGTTGACCTTGACCGCCCACGGACCGGCGTTGAGAGCGTACCGCAGGGCTTCGCCGTGCGTGTCGACCACGCAGCGCATGCCATGGTTCCTGCAGAGCCGGACCAAATCTGCAGCCAAATCGTGGGGGCATCCTGGGGGAAAGCTTCCGGCAAGCACGAGGTGCGCGTCGGGTTGGAAGTGCGCCACGATCCAGGCAAGTAGTCCGCCCACCTGGTTGGGGTCCATCGCACCTCCTGCTGCGACGCTGTGTAACTCGTCGAAGCCGGCGGAATCGATCAGAGTCACATTGTGCCGGATCGGGAAGGGGGCCGGAAATGCGTCTAATCCAATTCTCTCCCGGCGCAACGCCTCGGCGAACCGTTGGGCATCCGGGGAGCCGGCCAGGATCAGGCAGAGAGACGGGTGGCCGAGGCGGGCCAGCACGCGGCTCACGTTCACCCCCTTGCCTCCCGGCACGACCCAGTGCTCACGCGCCCGCACAAGCCGTTCGGACCGCCACCGTTCCGCAACATGGATGATGTCCCACGCCGGATTGAGCGTAACGGTGACGATGTCCACGAAGACACACCCTGCGATTGAACTCCCTAGCCGCAGGCCAGCTCGCGCGCTGCCGCGAACGTGCGGAACAACTTTTCCAGCTTGGACGCATCCAGAGCACTGGTTCGCGACGACCGCGACGTTATGGCGGACCGGAATCCCACGTAGTTCGGCCGGATGTTTTTGAGGAGGAACACGTGCGCCGGTCCGAGGCTGCCGGCCAGGGCGAACAGGAGCAGGTGACCGGCGCAGCGCTGGCGAAGCGCGGTAAGCTCTTGCCAGCCCAGATAGTCGAACAGCGTCTTGCCGGGCCGCTTCCGGTAGGTATCCACGAGGATGCCGTCAGCTCCCGCTTCGGCGGCAACTCGGACGCACACCTCCGGCGGTAGTCCCCCGCAGTTCCGATAATCCGCGAAGCTGGCCAGGATTACTCGGGTTGCAGGAGACACAGCCTTCACCTGGTCCACCGTGCTCTGGACGAGCTCGCGCACCTCGCGCTGGGTAAGCTCGCGTGCCAGCGTGGCGGTGCCGAGCTTGACGAACTGGATATTGGCGTGATTCAGCAGCGACAGCAGGCCGCGACCGTCCGCCGTTCGCCAGGGCGGGGCGTCCCCCAGGGCTGCGCTGACCGGCCGATTGTGCGCTGCCCCAATTTCGGCTATGGCATGGAGAGTTCTTAGGGGGGCTGCGCCGAGACTCCCTGCGTCGGGCCACTTCACGTCCAGTACGCACGGGAATCGGGCAGCGGTCCTGGCTTCCTGAACGGAGCGAACGCTTACCAGTATGTCCAAAACAGACATGGCTCACCGATCTCTGCCAGACCTATCGCGCTGCTCAGTATGCCAAACCGCCCGTAACCTGGCGTGCAACCGCCGTACCACTTCAGGAAACAGGCGAGCCACGTTGATCGTTTCGTCTGGGTCGATGCGAATTCTTGCGAGCATCGGGCTTGCCGGACCGAACTCGCCCTTAGCCAGCGAGGTGGGCTCGATGTACTTCCACTCCGATGTCACCACCCAGCGATACAGCAAGCTCTGCGTCGGATCATCGAGATCCACAATATCGTGCAGGTAGATCTCTCCAAACACGGCGTCGCGTGACGCAACGGCGTCCGGATCGAGCAGATCGATCCCGGGATAATCGTGAGCACCGGAAATGCCCAGAGCTGCAAGGACGGTGGGGACGAAGTCGAGGGAGCTTGCCAGGGAGTCTTTGTCACGCCTGGGTTTTACGTGGCCGGGCCAGCGGATCATAATCGGCGTGCGAACCCCGCCGTCATAGGCGGATCGCTTGCCACGGGGGCCGCCAAACGGTCCACCTGCCGAATCCAACCTTTGGACCCAGCCGTTGTCACATACGTAGAAGACGATCGTGTTTTCGGTCAGCCCCTTTTTGTCCAGGTAATCGAGCAACTCGCCGCACGTCTCGTCCCACCATTCGCACATGGCGTAGTAGCGAGCCAGGGGAAGCGGATGACCCTGTGCTCGGTAGCGGGCAAGGAAGCGGTCCGGCGGGTTATGAGGCAGGTGAGGCATCATCGGAGCGAACCAGAGGAAGAAGGGTTTCCCTCCTGCAACTGCCATATCAATGAAGTCGAAGACGGGCTGCATCGTCCGGCGACCGATCCTGAGTCCCACGTCGCCATGGCGACCACCGCGGGTGACATCGCCATGGGTCATGCCATGGGTGAACCCGCCGTTCGAATAGTGCCCTTCCCACCACTTACCGGACTGGAAGGAAAGATACCCGTACTCCTGGAGTATGGCCGGAAGCCTTGGATTCTTCAGAAAGCGGTCCACGAGCCGTTGCCGAGCGGCGGGGTCTCGTCGATTTTCCGCCGGATCGTTGCCCGTGATCCCGTGCTGGTGGGGGTAGAGCCCGGTGATCAGGCTTGCAAGGGATGGCCGGCATAGGGAGGTCGGTACATAGCCTCGTTCGAAAACAAGTGACTGCGCCGCCAGGCGATCCAGATTGGGCGTGCGGATCCAGGGATGGCCCATGAAGGAGTAGTCATCCCACCGCTGATCGTCAGCGATCAGCCAGACAATGTTCGGGCGCTCGCACGTTGCACGCGCAAGGGGAACTCTCAGTGCGGCGCACAGCCAAACGCTGGCGAGCACGAACGCTCGGATCACGCGGTCAAACCAGGGTGCGCTACGCAGGCTGCTCATTGCTCCACCGTTTCAGGGCTGTCGATGATTCGAATTCGGATGTTTTTGAACCGGTAAATCAGCCCTCGCTCGCCGTGGTGCTGCAGGGCGATGTACCCATCGAGGTCACGGTTTTTGGTGTCCTGGTCGACGAAATCCACCGTCTGGACCCCGTTCACCCAGATTTGAATACGCGGCCCGACGGCACGGATGCGGTAGGTGTTCCAGGAGTTATTCCTGAACGCCTTTTGCTTCTCAGGAGCATCACGGAGCGGCACGAGCCAGCCGCGCCGACCTTCGTCGTACAGCCCCCCGGCCCAACGCCGAGGCGAGGTATCGATCTCGGCCTGGTAGCCCCACAGACGGTTCTTCCTGTAGTGGGAGCGGAACTGGATACCGCTGTTCCCTCCCACCGGGACGTTGACTTCGACTTTAAGTTCGAAATCGTGGAATACCTCTTCGTAAACGAGGAAGAACTTCCTGTTGCCGCGCAGGCGGATTTCGCCGCCCTCTACCCATGCTTCCCCCCAGTCAAAAGGCTTCGTCCAACCGTTCAATGTCTTCCCGTCGAACAGCGGACGCCACTTACCGTCGCTACGCAATGGCGGCTCTGACACCGCTGCCGTGGCGACCGCACCGAGTAGCAGAAGCGTTCCGAGTAGTTGCCGCATCGGTCCTCTCTCTTGCCACGGTCAAGTCCGGTGTTTGCGATTGTATCGAAGGCGCCGGTTGCACGATCGGGGCGGCGCGTGGGACGGCACTCCCGGGGGGTACAGCGTGCGTTGGGGGAGAGGTGTGGGAGGAGGCATGACCGCGTTGCCGGTGCGGACGGTTCGGGATCGTTGGTTGACCCGTGAAGATGGGAGGCGGTCAGACGGTGTGGACGGCCAGGGGCAGGCGCACGGTTACCTTGGTGCCAAACCCCTGCCGACTGGTGATATCGATCGTGCCGCCCACGGCGCGCACGATACCGTGGCAGACGCTGAGGCCAAGACCCGAGCCGCTGCCCTCGGGCTTGGTCGTGAAGAACGGTTCGAAAACACGGGGCAGGTGTTCCGGCGCGATTCCGCAACCGTTGTCCTCGATGACTAGCCGGACGTAGTCCCCCTCGACAGTTGCGTTGATTCTCACCAAGCCTCCCTGGTCGCACGCATCGATGGCGTTGTGTACCAGGTTCACCAGGAGCTGCTCGACATCCGGGGGCGAGATAGATGCGACCACATTGGCAGGGGGCTGCTTGACTTCCAGCCTTACGCCACGACTTTCCGCCACGGGCTTCAGGAGAAGGCGTGTGTCTTCCAGGGCGGTGGCGATTCGAGCGTATCCGACAATGCGAGATGGGGGACGCGCGAATTGCAGCAACTGCTGGGTGTACTGGGCGCAACGAACTGTGTGGCGGACGATGGCGAGCAGCCTGCCGCGGAGCTCTTCGGCCACCTCTTTGGGTAGGCTCTGTTCGCTCCGGTCCAGGAGTTCCAGGCACTCTTCGGCGTGGGCCGCAACACAGGCCAGGGGCGTGTTCATGTGGTGAGCCAGACCGGCCGCAAGTTGCCCGATCAGGGCCAGACGATCGGTCGTCTCGAGCGGCCCGCGCGAAGCAAGTTGCCCGCTCTTCGGATCCGTTTGGGATTGCTCGGCCAGAGCCATCTCCGTGTCCGTTCGCGACCTGAGTTGCAGCAGGCGTACGCTTGCCGCCCGTATTGCAACTCCTGTACCAAGCCTTGGATCAACCACAACCTCTGTTCTGCTAGTTGGTTCTGAAGCGGACGGGCACGAGACGCGTGTGCGACCCCTTGTGCTGATCGGGCACACCTGGTGCGAAGCGGCCGCACACCAACGCCGTGGATCCAGACTGCACGAGATTGCCGGCTCGCCTTGTGACCGCCCAAACCGCCTCCGGAACACTAGCGCGAGCCGTGATCCGTCGCATAGTGCGTCGGCACGCAACGTCGACCCCGCAGACCGTGCTGCACGAGCGGCACCCGTGTCGAGGGACGGGGGTCAGTGCGCACAACGCGGTTCGTCGGAATCGGACCTGGGAGATTCTGCCGAGCTCCACCCCTTCTTCTCAGGGATCGCAAGGGCAACCTGGAGGACTTTCAGTGGCAGGAGGGCGCAGCGGAGTCGCACCGGAGTCAGTTGGATGCCAAGGAACTGCAGAACTTCCTTCACACCCCAGCGATTTACCTCTTCGACGCGTTTGCCCACCGCCTTCTCGCACAAGAGCGACGCACTCGCCTGGCTGATCACGCAACCATCACCATCGAAGCGGATATCCTCGATCGTTCCGTTGGCGAGCTTGACCTCGACCCGCACGCGATCGCCGCACAACGGGTTCTCGTCCTCAAACGCCACGTCCGGTTGTTCCAGGCGACCCCGGCGCGGCGAAGAGTAGTAATGATCCAACAGCTCGTCGCGATATATCTCGTCGTCAAATCCGCTCAAGACACGCCTCCAGCGATGCCTTCAGGGCGACAGAAGACAGGCAGCATCGGCGGGCGGTCAGAGACGCCGAACGAGTTTCCGCACGGTTTCCTGTAGGGCCTCGACCAGACGATCCACTTCTTCCGCGAGATTATAGAAGTAGAAACTAGCTCGAGTGGTCGCGCGGAGGCCAAGCAGCTCATGCAGGGGCTGCGCACAGTGGTGTCCGGCACGCACCGCAACACCGAAGCGGTCCACGAACTGGGCTACGTCGTGGGGGTGTAGGCCGTCGATCGAGAAAGACACGACGGCACCGCGCCGATCGGCCGGCGGCCCCCAGATTCGTAGCCCTGGCACTTCCTGAAGCCGCTCGTACGCGTACCGTGTGATCGCTGCCTCGTGCGCTTCGATGAAGGAAAACCCGATCTCGCTCAGGTAGTCGATCGCGGTGCCGAGAGCCACCGCCATGGCAACGGGGGGCGTTCCCGCTTCGAACTTCCAGGGGACGTCGTTCCAGCGGGCCTCCGTTAGCGAGACCTTTTTCACCATCTCGCCCCCTGTGTAGAGCGGCGGCATTGCTTCCAACAACTCTCGCCGCCCATACAAGACCCCAATGCCCTCCGGACCACACATCTTGTGACCGGAGAAAGCGAGGAAATCGCAGCCCAGAGCCTGTACGTCGCATCCGCGATGGGGAACGCTCTGAGCACCGTCGACCAGAACCAAAGCTCCGGCCTCATGGGCCAGACGAACGATTTCGTGCAGAGGAGGAATCGTCCCGAGCACATTCGAACCGCCGCTGACAGCCACCATCTTGGTTCGTTCGCTCAGGAGTTGCCGGAAGTGGTCGAGATCGAGTTCCCCGTCTTCGGTGAGCCGAAGATGACGGAGGGTCGCTCCCGTTTGGCGACAGATCTGCTGCCACGGAACCAAGTTCGCATGATGCTCGAGTTCGCTCACAATCACCTCGTCACCGGCGCGGAGATTCGCCCGTCCCCAGGAGAGGGCAACCAAGTTAATGCTCTCTGTCGTGCCGCGGGTGAACACGACCTCTTCCGGTGTTCTCGCGTTGATGAACCGCGCGACCTTTTCCCGTGCCGCCTCGTACGCCGCCGTTGCCTCCTCGGCGATCGCGTAGATACCGCGGTGAACATTGGCGCTCCGCTGGCGGTAGTGCTCCGCCAGTGCTTCGATCACCCGGACGGGCTTCAGGGACGTGGCTGCGGTGTCGAGGTAAACGAGCGGCACGCCGGGGCGCACTTCCCGAGCAAGAATCGGAAAGTCCGTACGCAACCTCCGCACTCGCTCCTCCAGTTGGTTCAGTTCGGAGGTATCGCGCACCGGAGTGGTTGTTCGCTCGTTCATCATCAAGCCTCGCACGGGTGTGCTCGCCCCGCTCTCCCAGCCAAATGGCTGGTTCATTGTACGGTTCGCGGGGTCGCTGCCGGGGGCAGCAGGCATCTGCCGCCCGTCTCTCAGGATGAAGCAGCTCACACAGAGCGGTAGGGCCGGTTGTTGCCGTCCGCTCCAGCAAGGCCCACGGCCTTAGAATCAGATGACCGATGTACAGCCAGTTCACGACCAGCGTGTCTCGGATCAACGATGCCCGGTGCGAGCCGGTTCGCGACGCTACGCGAGATCCTGCACTACGTACCGCAGTTCCGCGGTCGCACCTTCGTGATCGCGCTGCATGGGCAGATCGTCGATTCCGCCGGGCTGGTCAATCTCCTCCGCGATATCGCTCTGTTGCATAACCTGAACATCCGGCCTATCCTGCTCGCCGATTTCTCTCAGGACCTGCGTCGCCTCGCGGGTCGACTGGGCGATCAACCGGACCAGTTGCGACTCCCCGGACCGATCACGCCGGAGCAGATGGAACTTCTCGTCGCAGCATCCGGCCTAACGCTCCATCGTCTGGTCGCAGGACTCCAGAATCTGGACGTCCCTTGCGTCTATGTGCCGGCGATCGTGGCGCATCCGGTCGGCATTCTAAGGGGGGTGGACTGGGGGCTCGCGGGTAAGGTCGATCGCATCGACGTTGCTCTGCTTGAGCCGCTTGTGCGCGAGCAACTGGTGCCGATCGTTCTGCCCATCGGTACCGACGGCGATGGGCAGACGTACTGCGTTCCCTTCGCTCACGCCGCGGCTGCGTTGGCCGCCGCGGTGCAGGCCGTGAAGCTGCTCTACGTCACCCCGCTGGACGGTCTCATCGTTCAGGGTCAATTGATCCGGCAGCTACCGCTTCCGGAAGCAGAACGGCTCCACCTGTCCGGCCAACTACAGGACGAGGTTGCTACCCTGCTGGAGCAGGCGTGCGAGGCCTGTCGGCGGGGGGTGGACCGGGTGCACATTATCAACGGTCTCCGAGAGCAGGGCTTGTTGGCCGAAGTGTTTTCTTCAGAAGGAGTCGGAACGCTCATTCACCGGGACGAATACGCAGCAATTCGGCCGGCCACACCGAAAGACCTGGACCTGATCTATCGGCTGCTTCTTCCGGCTATGGAGCGGGAAGAAGTTTTGCCCCGCTCCGTTGAAGAGCTTCGCCGCTCGATCGATCGTTTCCTCGTCTACGACGTGGACGGCAATGTGGCCGGCTGCGTTGCTCTGTACACCTATCCCGATTCGAAGCAGGCAGAGATCGCATGTCTGGCCGTGGATCCGGCTCATGAGAACCAGGGCATCGGCCGCAAGCTCGTGGAGCGTGCGATGGCGGTGGCCGCGGAGCAGGGGGCACAAGAAGTGTTCGTGCTCAGCACGCAGACGTACAACTACTTCCGACACAAGCTGGGCTTCGTTGATGCCGATCCCGCGGTCCTGCCTGCCGAGCGGCGACGGCTGTTGGAGGAGTCGGCGCGCAACTCACGCGTGCTCCGCCGCCCCCTGGTCGACTCCCCAGCCGGACAGGTTAGCGTCGGGAGCGACCGAGCGGGCGCATAGTGGCTTAATCGCGCCGATGCGCCGTATCCGTGTCTGCGGGCCGGGTACGTTAGCGGCGGCCCCCACCGGCACGGTTGCCCTTTCGGGCTGTCGGTGTGCCTGCTACGATCGGGGTGCTCCATCTGCATTGGTCGGTGGTGTTTCTGGTCTGTCGGGGAACAGTCATGCTTGCGGTGCGTAGCTCATTCCGCGCGGTGCTTCTCGCGGCCGTGACCGCGGCGTTGGTGCCGGTGCGGCCGTCAACGAGTTGGGCGCAGAGCAATAGCAGTGAGGAAAAGGCAAAACCGGCTGCGAGGACGGAGCAGACTTCCCTGGCGCAACAGGTGGCCCAGTTGCGCCGTGGCATAGAAGAGGACAAAAAGCTCCTCCAGAAACTGAAAGCCGAGCTCGACGATCCGAACAGCACGTACCGGAAGGCGGAGGAGATCTTTCAAAAAGTTGACGCTCAGCGGGAGGAACTGAAAAGGCAGCTCGAAGAGGCCAAGCAAGC
>Ga0256839_1002789_pt1 | contig 18984 bp, 12 predicted proteins | sample 354166metaG_FD_185968 | JGI IMG/M metagenome (GOLD analysis project Ga0256839, IMG submission 185968) | Hydrothermal vent microbial communities from Mid Atlantic Ridge, Atlantic Ocean - 354-166 | ecosystem: Environmental > Aquatic > Marine > Hydrothermal vents | place: Atlantic Ocean: Mid... | reverse complement strand
TTCCGATGCTGAGGCCGTAAATATCTCTATCAATTGTGGACTTGGCAAGCGCAAGATTATCCCTTGCGCGCTCTGCACCGCCATACAGAGATCCAAAAACCACGGGTTGCAACGCCCCTGCAAAGATGTGCCGAAATCCTGCTCCTCCCATCTGTTGCTGGGAATTAAGATGCTTCTCAGTAAGGAATTTCATGTCGGCCAACTGCAAAAATCCGGTTAACTGGGTTTGTACAGCGGGCTGCCAGCTCAGCTCACTATTTATGGCAACCATTTTGCGGTAGCGGTCATGGCCTATTTCATAACTCTGCCACTCCATTCCAATTCTAAAGTGCCCTTGGTCGCCGGAAAAAACAAGACCGCTTTGAATATCAAATATGCCAATATTGAACTCAGAAATATCTTCATGGCTCCTTTGGCTGATGTTCATATCACCAAATAGAGCAGCCCCTGGCTTCAGGGGATGGTGGATTGTTATGCCGGTAGCAAAGCTGGAATAGTTATCATCCATAGAGAGCGAGGCACCTTTCAGGGTGCCAATGCCGAACCTGTCTGTATAACCAACGGCAGACGGTGCACTGCTGACATTTGAGTCATAGCCTAGCCCCAGTTCCATATACAGACCAGAGATGGTTTTGTGGTCGACTTCACGCAGGTGGATGGCATCCATAAACTGGTTGATATTGACCTTAACCTCTGCTGGAGGATTACTGTCGAGTACCTTGGTGAACTCCTGGCGGGCGCGACCATACTGTTCGAGCAGAAAGTAGCCGCGTGCCAGTTCAAGTCGTGCACCCTGGTTGTCTGGATGAAGAGTGAGTATACGTTTCAGTGCAGACAGACCTTGGCTGATATGGCCGCTATCAATTGCAGCGATGGCATAGTGGTAGCTGAAAGTGGGGTCACTCCCTGCTTCCGGAAGGTGTTTTTCAGCTAGTTTATAGGCGTCGTTGATTTGGCCTGCATGGTAGAGCTTTATAATTTTATTAATGATACCGGCTTCTGCAAAAGCCGATGAAACAGTAAAGATCAGCAGACAGGTTGTGATAAAACAGAACCTCGGCCATCTCATGTTTTTGCCTGTATTTCTTGAAGAGTGGTTCTCCTGCTTGTTAGTAGGTGCTTACCCAGATGATACGGGAAATGCACTCATTAAAATAAAAACATGAAGTGGGGCGGAAGTCCAGTGCTACAAAGGTGAAATCAGTTTTTCCTCACTGTGGCTGCTGCTTCGGTTGCCTCTTTAAAGAGTTTCAATATCAGCTGAGGGTAGTTGCGTATGACTGCCTCTTTGGTGGGTTTTTCAATAGCCACCAGGCAAGCTTCTGTCGTTGCCCGAACGGTTACAGCATGAGGCAATCCGCAGAAATAGGCTGTTGGCTCAATAAAGTCCATGACCGGCTGGCCTGGGATGGGCTGCCCATCCCGTTCCCACTGCAGGTCGCCCCAAATCAGTTGGTAGAGTCGATCGGCTGGCGACCCCTGGGCGATGATCATTTCGCCTGCCTTTGCATCCACCTGTGTCACCGGCACGGCATTGGTCGCAACAATCTCTTTTAGTTCATCATTAGCCTCTTTGAGGCGTGCAGAAAACTGTTGACAGAGAATCCGGGTAAAAGTGGGGAATTTCTCAATAATAGTCTCAAGGTGTGAAGGCTTGAGCTTGATGGCATAGGTCACCCCTGAGCTTCGCACAGAGGCGGTTCGGATACCTGTCCCCAGGTAGGACATCTCCCCGATAAAGCACGGGTTGTCCTCCTCATTGTGATGGGTCGCAATGGCTTGAAGGCCAGCCGCCCCGCTCTTTTGCTCTACCACAAAGGCACCGCGTAAAATGGCATAAACCTCGGTGCTTTCATCATCTTCACAAAAGAGATATTCACCATCTTCGAAGCGCAGCAGTTTGGAGTCGCTGCACGCTTTCAGCAGTTTTGGGATTTCGCTTCCTGACAGGTTGAGCTGTGAAATATTAAAGGGTTTTGGCATCGTGGTCTCGCTTTATATATTGTTCACTGAAATTAAAGGGCAGTTATCCCGAAGATTCAAGGTTGGATATTAAAGCATTCTGCAGCCAGGCAGGTTGATTTTGCGTTTATTAGCAGTATGCTTAAATGATGTAGGTACAAGAGAGAGCAGCTGGCTGGAACCAGTTCCAAGGAGAGAGAAGGGATTTGTCTTATGGCCAAAAAACCAAAACCCCAGGCTGAAATGCTGTCGCCTGAACAAGTGCGTGAGCTGCTGTCGAAGCTGAAGCAGTATCAGCATCAAGCAGAAGAGATGACCCAGGCCAGGCATCAACTGATTAGCGCCCAAAATCATCTTGAGGCGCTATTGCACAGTGCTACAGTTGCCATCATCTCTTTTGCAGATGATGGCAGGGTTCAAACCTTCAATAGAGCAGCGCAACAGACGTTTGGGTATGCCGAAGGGGAGGTTCTTGGCCGCAATATCCCCCATCTTATTCCGATTCAAGGCCAGGATCATAATGATGTTGCCCGCTATCTCCGTGATTTTATTGCGACCCGCGCAACGGAAGAGATCCCGGTTATCGGTCAGCACAAGAGTGGAGATCAAATTCTGCTACAGATCTCTACGATGGAGTCTGGCAGTGCGGATACCGAGCTTTTTGATGACGGCACAGAGGGGCTTGCTGCTACAGCCACCCGTGCTGCAGATAATGTTTTAGTCTGTTTTCTGTGGGATGTGACCCATAGCAAAATGATTGAACGGCAGCTCAAACAGCATGCAGCGAGGTTGGAAAAGGAGGTTGCAGAGCGAGTAAAAAATGAAAAAAATCTGGCTTATCAGCATAACCTTGACCAGGCATTAAGCAGGTTGCTCAAGGTTCCACTGGAGCAACGCACGCTCAATGAGTGCCTTGAAGAGCTGCTGGAGATTGTGCTGTCGGTACCATTCGTTGGGCTGTCACCAAAAGGCGCTGTCTTTCTGGTCGGGGATGAGCCAGAGGTATTGGAGCTGGCCATCTCACGGGATCTGGACAAGCCGCTGCTACAGGTTTGCCGTCGGGTTCCCTTTGGCTATTGCCTGTGTGGCCGAGCTGCTGCTGAACAGACTATCATCCATACAGATCATATAGATGAACAGCACGATGTGCGCTTTAAAGGCATGGCGGAACATGGCCACTATGCTGTTCCGATCATGGTTGAAAAACGGGTTATTGGCGTGTTGTTGCTCTATATAGCCCATGGGCACCCGTTTGATATAATTGAAAAGCGCTTTTTGAGTGCAGTTGCACTGGTCTTCGCCAGTGTCATAAAACGTAAGCAGACAGAACAACAGCTGGTTGACTCCAAAGAGAGGGCAGAGGCGGCCAATCGTGCCAAATCTGCATTTCTGGCCGTTATGAGCCATGAGATCCGCACCCCAATGAATGGTGTGCTGGGCATGCTGCATCTGCTGGATAAAACAGATCTGGATGCCAGACAGCGACGCTATGTTGCCACCGCAGCCGGATCAAGTGAGATGCTGCTCACCGTCATCAATGACATCCTCGACTTTTCCAAAATAGAGGCAGACAAGCTGGAGCTGGAATCTGTCCCGTTTGCCCCGGTCGTGTTAGTGGAGGAATCTGCGGTGCTGCTGGCTGGTGCGGCTCAAAACAAGGGGCTGGAGCTGATATGCAAGGTAGCCCCTAACCTGCCGAGCCAGGTAACGGGCGATCCAACCCGTCTCAAGCAAGTGCTTACCAATCTGATCAGCAACGCCATCAAATTCACAGAACAGGGTGAGGTGCTGCTCTATCTTGCCCAAGTGGGTGATGAGGCGTGCTACTTGGAGATGGGGGTTTGCGATACGGGGATCGGAATGACGGAAGAGCAGCAAAAGAGAGTGTTTGAGGCCTTTAACCAGGCCGACAACTCAACCACACGCAAGTACGGTGGTACAGGGCTGGGGCTGGCGATCAGCTGCCGGTTGGTGGCAACAATGGGGGGGGAGATAACGGTAGAGAGCAGGCCTGGCCGTGGCTCAAAATTCAGCTTTCGCATACCATTAAAGGCAGTGGGAGATGCCCGGCAGGCAGAGCAGAACTCCGAGCTGCTGCCCAAACAACGCATCCTGGTGGTGGATGATAACAAGAGCAGTCGGAATGTGCTCATGGCAGCGCTGAAAAGCTGGCGGGTTAAAGAGGTTGGAGAGGCTGCAAGCGGAGCAGATGCGTTGCGCCAACTGCGTACGGCAGCAGCTGTAAGTAAACCATATAGCATCGCCCTGCTGGATATGCAGATGCCGGAGATGAGCGGGATTGAGCTGGCACGGGCGGTTCGGGCAAATGGCGTATTGCGTGGGATGCAGCTGCTGATGCTCAGCCCAATGGGGTGGGATGGCGAAATACCAGAGCTGGATGGCTGGCTGACCAAACCCGTGCGATTGTCAGAGCTTCATAACAGATTGCTGCGGTTGCTTGGTGAAACGCAAATAGTGCCATCCCGGTCGGGCAATTATGCAGAGTCGGGTGACTGGTGGTTTGGTGGCCAGCAACTGCTGCTGGTTGATGATAATGAGGTTAATCAGCAGGTAGCGGAAGAGCTTCTCTCCGATGTGGGGTTCAGTATTGATACGGTAGAAAATGGCTTAAATGCACTGCAAGCAGTTCAGCAGAAAAAGTATGATGCCGTCCTGATGGACATTCAGATGCCGGTCATGGATGGGTTGGAAGCAACCCGGCAGATTCGGGCGCTTGGCGGAGTTTATGCTGAGCTTCCCATCATTGCCATGACGGCACATGCCCTCAGTGGTGATCGGGAAAAGAGCCTGGCTGCCGGAATGAGTGCGCATGTCACCAAACCCTTCGATCCAGAGCTGCTTTTTCAGACCCTGTCCCAGTGGATAAAATCCGGAAAAAAAGCAGAGGGTGAAGGCAGCAGTAACAGCACAGATAGCGATAGCCTGCCGGGGTTGCCGGGGATCAACCTGGCAGATGGCCTGCGACGCATCCGTGGCAACTGGCCGGCGTATAAAAGAATCTTAAAAAGCTTTCGTCAAAAACAGTCTGCAACCGTGGATGCCATCGAAGAGCATATACAGCAGGGGCAACTGAAAGAGGCTGCATCTCTGGCGCATACATTGAAAGGGAGCAGTGGCAACATGGGTGCTGAAGCGCTGTTTCAACAAGCCGCATCCATGGAGGTCGCCTGCCGTGCCAATGACAAAGCAGCCGCATTAGCCAGCATAGATGATCTGCGGCCTGTACATCAGGAGGTGATGGCAGGGTTATTGATACTGGAAGAGAGTGAATCTTCACCAACCGAAACCAATGCCGCCCCGCAGGATATTGCCCCTGATACGCTGCGCGCACTGCTCGGGCAGATGGAAGGCTATCTGGATACAGATCTTGGTGAGGCTCAGAACTGTCTGCATAAATTAAGAGCCTCTTCTGTATCAGCAAGCTGGTTTGAAGCGCTGGAAAGTGCATTAAACAGTTTCGATATAGAGGCAGCCCAGAGGGTTATTCAACAGGTTTATAAAGCATGAATCATTGCCAGCCAATGCAGATGGAGGATTGACCATGAGCACAGATAAAAACAGAATATTGATTGTGGACGACTCACCTGATGACATCCATTTTTTGATGGAAAACCTGAAGGATGACTATGCGGTGCTCGTGGCAACCAGTGGAGAGAAGGCACTGGAGATGTTAACCAAACAACCCCTGCCAAATGTCATTCTGATGGATGTGATGATGCCGGGGATGGATGGCTATGAGACCTGCCGTCGGATAAAAAACGACCCGCACACCAAAGATATCGATGTGATTTTTGTCTCTGCGCACGATTTGACCGATGAAAAGCTGGCAGGCTATGAGGCGGGTGGCTCTGACTATGTCATCAAGCCATTTCCGCCCAGTGAAATTGTGCAGAAGGTGCAGCTGTTGATTGATAACAGAAAACTTCAGCAGGCACTTGAGAAGGATAAAACCTTTGCCATGGAGACGGCCATGACGGCCATGACCAGTGCCGGTGAGCTGGGTGTGGTGCTGGAGTTTCTCAGGCACAGCTTTACCATTACCAGTATTGCGGAGTTGGCACAGCAGGTGGTGGAGTCCATTGCGCGCTATTCGCTTCAGAGCAGTGTGCAGCTGCGCTCAACAATCGAGCCGATCAGTATCAATAACAGCGGGCCGGCATCGCCATTAGAGCAAGAGTTGCTGTCGCGTTTACAGGATCAGGGGCGGATAATGGAGCATGGTGCGAGGCTGATCCTGAACTTTGGTGGTGTCTCGCTGCTGATAAAAAACATGCCACTGGATGACCCTGATCAATGCGGCAGAATCCGCGACAATGTTGCTCTGTTGGCAGAGGGTGCAGAGTCAAAGCTGAAGGCGCTGGAGATGGAGCAGCGTAATATAGAGAGCAAAAATCGCTTGCAGCAACTGGTGTTTGACTCAAACAGCGCACTGCAGGAGATTGAGAAGATACAGCAAAAACAGAAAGAGAAAAATATGCAAATAATGGATACGGTTATGCAGCAGATGGAGGCATCATTTCTATCTTTGGGGCTAACCGAAGAGCAGGAGGTGGATCTGCATAATATTGTGCAATCCGGCGTGGACAAGTCACTCAATAACTTTGAAGCTGGCATCGAAATCGACAGGCGTCTACAGCAGATCATACAAAACCTTCAAAGCATGGCTGATAACTGATAGCTGATAGACCTGACGGTATCTTTAACTGGATCAATGGCAGAGAGGTTATTGGCGGTTAATTGTCTGCAGCAGGTTTAGGGCTTCTCTGTTTTGGGGAAAGAGGGTAAGTTCCCGCTGTAGCTCCATGCGAGCCGCGGCTATCTGCCCCACAGCCAGATAGGCTCTGGCTCTCATCAGATGCAGCTTCCGGTGCCGGGGCCAGCCTCTGGCCAGCTCATCCATCGCTCGCATGGCCATGCCGGGGTTGTTGAGTTTCAGATAGAGCTTGGCAAGATTGACCAGACAGTCCGGCATGGAGGAGTATCCAAGTGATTTGGCCATATAGCGCTGGGCAGGGCCATACTGCCCCAGATGCATGGAGGCAATCCCCATGTTGCAGTAGAGCGAGGCCCAGGCGACACTGTTTTCGTCGTAGCCATTTTCAGCGCCCTGTCGGTAAATCTCCAGCGCCTTGGCTGGCTGCCCCTTGATGTCCCAGATGATGCCCAGATTGATATAGGCTCTTAGACTGCCTGGGGTCTTTTCTACACTATCTTCCCAGAATCTGGTCGGATCTCCCCATACCACGGCACGGCTGTTCCAGCTGAGCAGAAACAGCACCATGACTATAACGGTTGGGATCACTGCGACCCGCTGGAACTTTTTCTGTCTGGCCAGCCAGCAGGCTATCGGCAGAAACAGAAAAATGGAGGGGAGGTAGTTGCGATGGACAAAGGCCATCTCCAGCTGAATAAAGGTGGATTCAAGCAGGTGGTTGATGAAAAACCAGAAAATGGCCAGCCACAGGAGTGGCTGCCGTCTGATGCGCAGGCTTGAGGCGATTAAGAGAAGAGCAATCCCCCCCCAGGAGAGCAGGGTGGTAATGGGGCTGAGCAGGCTGTGTGATAGCGGGTATTTGAGTACAAAGGTAAGTCGGTCTGGGTGTGGAAAAAAGAGCAGGCTGAGATAGTGCATCAACACCCGGCCCTGGGTCAGTAGCCGTTCGATATTGGTAAATACACGGTTACCAGAGTCCTGGAGCAACCCCTGGATGAGCTGAGCCGGATTGTAGCCAAGTGCTATGGCACCTAAAGAGGGAAGTATCAGCACCGCGCCCAGCAGCCAGGCCAGGCGTTTTCTGCGTGCCTGGGGGCCGCCGATCCGGTCAGCGGGCAGCGCAAACTCCAGCACCAGCAACCCAAGCGGGAGCAGTGCTGCATTCTCTTTGCTGGCAATGCCGGTGATAAAACTTGCCGCGAGTGCGCCCCACCATATCCAGCTGCGTGGGGACTCCCGCGTGCGCAGATAGGCGATGACCCCCAGCAGATAGAAGCTGGCAGAGAGGAGGGTCATGCGCTGGATCACATAAAAGACCGTATCGGCATGGAAAGGGTTCAGCCCCCAAAGCAGGGCAGCCAGCAGGGCAGCGCGCTCTGCCATCTGCGGCTTGTGGCCAAAATGGATCAGCAGACGGCGGCAGAGAAAGAAGAGGATGATGATATTCAGGCAATGGATCAGGGTGTTGATGATCCGCCCTGATCGGGGTGTCAGCCCTACGAGATTGTTTTCAATCAAAAAGGAGAGGGTAGGGATGGGGCGCTGGGCTGCCGGGTAGGGGTTGTTGAAAATGGTATCGTGAATCTTCTCCAAAGAGAGTGATGGCTCTCGGAAGTAGGGGATAGATCGAAAATGTCCCTCAGAATCAAGATAAAAACGCCCGCTTGTGGCGTCCCAGCTGACAGTGACTATGGCAGCGGAGGCTATCAGCAGCAGGAGTGTGGATAGCAGTATCCTCTGGAGCGTGGGTTTAGCAAGCATGCGGCTGCCGCTGGTCACTAAATGGTGGGTAGATCAATATGCTGAAACAGGGCGGCGACATCCTCTTTTGAACGTGCCATGAGTGCCTCATTGACGATCTCACGGGTGAGATGCGGGGCCATTAGATTAATAAAATCATACATATAGCTTCTTAAATAGGCGCTGTGCTTCAGGCCGATTCGAGTTGTGCTCTGGGTGAACAGGTGGCTGGCATCTAGGGCGCACAGCCCGGAATCCAGCTTGGCGTCGTATCCCATAGAGGCGATGATGCCTACGCCCAGTCCCAGCCGCACATAGGTTTTTATGACATCAGAGTCGGTGGCGGTAAAGACCACATTGGGCGTCAGGCCGCGTGCGGTAAAGGCCTCATCCAACCGTGAGCGCCCGGTAAAGCCAAAGACATAGGTGACAATAGGGTGCTGGGCTATGGCCTCCAGGGTTAATGGCTGTTGCTCGCAGAGGGGGTGGCCGGTGGGCACCACAATGCAGCGGTTCCAGTGAAGAACCGGCAGCATCACCAGGTTTTCGAAAAGCTCCATCGCCTCGGTGGCGATGGCAAAATCAACTGTGCCCTTGGCGGCCTGCTCTGCAATCTGCATCGGCGTGCCCTGGTGCATGTGCAGATGTACATCAGGATAGCGCCGGATAAAGGTGCTGATGACAGGGGGGAGCGCATAGCGAGCCTGGGTGTGCGTGGTGGCGATAGAGAGGTTGCCACGGCGCTGGTCGGTAAATTCGCTGGCGGCTGCGCGGATGTTATCGGTCTCATCCAGAATCCGGCTTGCCATATCGAGGATGGCTTTCCCTGCGGGTGTGATGTGCGTGAGGTTTTTCCCGCTACGTCCAAAAATCTGAATACCCAGCTCATCCTCCAGCAGACGTATCTGTTTACTGACGCCGGGTTGAGAGGTGTAGAGGCTCTCTGCCGTGGCAGAGATGTTAAGCCCATGCTGAGCGACTTCCCAGATGTAACGCAGTTGTTGCAGCTTCATAATTGACCCCGGCAGCGCCTTCAGTATCTCTTTATATAGATCAATATATAATATCAACACAATGTTTTCTGTGTATTTCGAATAAAAGTTATTGGCATTGGCGAGGGGATGATGAGCATTTTGGCAGTCCCGTTGTGTGTCAGGAATGATCCCAGGTGCTATTTGTAATCTTTCTCTCTCCCCCCTATCCTATAGGTCAAGATTCTATATTTACCCTAATCCCCGGATAGAAACACCTATGCTGCACAAGCTCTTGATTCCACAGCAAAACAAAAAATAGCTGCCGAACCTATGGGTGCGGCTAATATTTTTTGTTTCACTGTGAAACCAATATCTTGCACATCATCTCGCGTTTCTATCCGGGGATTAGGGGTTTACCCTCTGTGTGGAGTAAGAAGTGAGTAGATTAACTAATGGTATTCAACGTCGTTGTGTGTGGCTTGTTACAGGGCTGCTGCTGGTTGCTGTGGCGGGGCTCACGGGCTGTGTTACAAAGCCGCCAAAGGTTCGGGAGGAGCCGAAAAACCTGGTCTGGCCCATGCCTCCAGAGCAGCCAAGGATTCGCTATATAAAAAGCTATCGTGGACAGATGGATTTCAAACGGCCTGATAGCTTTAAAGATGCGCTGCTTGGCATTCAGCATCAGGGTATTCACCTATCCAAGCCATATGGTGTTGCGGTCAATTCGGATGGCAGCCGCATGTATGTTACCGATTCCAAATTGAGAGGTGTGGTTATTTTTGACCTGGAGAAGAAGCAGGTCTCCATGTTGAAGACAGATGCAATGGGTGGCTTGGCATCACCTGTCGAGGTGCGTGTTGATAGCAAAGGGCGAATCTATGTTACGGACAGCTTTGGCGGAAAATTGATGATCTACAAGCCCAATGGGGAGACCTTGAGATCAATAGGCGGGGCAGACGGGATGAAGCGGCCAACAGGCCTAGCGCTTGATGAAGCACGTAACCGGATCTATGTCAGTGATGTAGTGAGCCATCAGATTATGGTGTACGATTTTGATGGAAATTTTATTAAACGCTTTTCTCAGCGAGGATCTGACCCTGGTGATTTGAACTTTCCAAATAATCTGGCAGTGGATAAGGATGGCAAGGTCTATGTTACCGACAGTGGTAATTTCAGGGTGCAGATATTTTCACCTGAGGGTGAGTACCTCTCGGGGTTTGGGCAACTGGGTGATGGTTTTGGAGCCTTTGCCCGGCCAAAAGGGATAGCCATAGATAGCGATAACCATGTCTATGTGCTTGATGCAGCATTTGGGAATTATCAGATTTTTAATACCAAAGGCCAGCTGCTTCTGTTTGTTGGTGCAGTAGGCAGAGGCCCCGGCATGTTCTGGTTACCTGCGGGTATGTATATCGATAAAAATGACAAAGTTTATGTCGTTGATTCGCTTAATAAGCGGGTGCAGGTTTTTCAGTACATAAAAGAGGAAGAGGGCGAAAGCCCGACAACGCCTGAGGCTGCCTCGAAGCTGGATGGTGGTTAAAGGCCTTGGCTTTAAATATAAGGAGAAACCATGTAGAAAACCCACCATTTCAGGATTGATAGGACTAAGTTGCTTGCTGTGGCTGAGCTGTTTTTTTAAAATAAAACGCAGTCAACTATATGAAATATATAAAGTATTCAAGCCGGCCAAGGGGTGTCTGGCCATAAGGTTTGGCGCAGGGTAGGATCTGGCTAAAGGCAAAGTGCTGTGCTAAAGTTTAGTGTAAGGCTGGCTCTTACGCACGGCAGGGCGCAAGCAGGCTGTTTTTGATTTGAGTATACTGTTGTTAAGGCATTAAATGCGGGGGGTCAAAATGCACAGGAATTTACCACTATTAGTAGCTGCGAGTGCTGTCTTAGCATTATCGCTGGGCGGGATAGCAAACGCAGGCATAGAATTAACTAAACATAACATGTCTTCTGGCGGAACCAATAGCACCATCAAATCGGTAGCGGGTGGAACAGGCACAGATGAGATCTGTATTTTTTGTCACACACCACACATGAATGTCACCAAAGGTGATGTGTTGCCGCTTTGGAACCACCGGCTGAGTAGCGGTGTAGCCAGTTACACGATGTATAAGAGCGCCACATTCAATGGTGCTGATAATTATGGCACTCTTCAATCAGTAGCAATGGGCGCGCCAGCTGACCCGGCTGATCTGGTTACAGGCAACATGTCTGTAACCAATCTCTGTCTCTCATGCCATGATGGCACGCAGGCTGTGAATGCAATGTTCAATACGCCAAACAGGCTCGGTGCAGACCCGGCTATGCAGGGCGGTTCAGGCGCAGGTAGTGCCTATATCCCCACCTCTTCAAATGCCTATCTTGGCACAGATCTCCAGAACGATCATCCGGTGAACTTTACCTACTCCGTATCCCGGGGCATATCTGATGAGACCTTGCGCATGGAGGGGGTTGGTATTGTGCAGTATGCTGGTGAGACCGTCCGGTTGTTTAATGGTACTGTCCAGTGTGCATCGTGTCATAACCCGCATGCGGACTATGTTACAAATACAGAGTTTACTCCGTTCCTCCGCGTGACTATTGTAGGGAGCAAGCTCTGCTTGACGTGTCACGATAAGTAGCCAGCAGATCTAACGCTGCATTACAAAAAAGAGGGCTTAACCGCCCTCTTTTTTGTTGTACAGCCCCTGTTTTTTCGGTGGCTTGTTGCTCTGACCACGCACAGTAAACGGCACCGTCCCCCTGCATTATTTATTACCTAAATCCTGCAAGTGATCGTGCTTGCAGAGTGTAAGATATTGATTCGTAGAGTGAATGATAACTTTGAGTGTCATCCTTATTGTGATGGCCGAAAAGTTTCATATCGTTATACGGATCAATAGCTTGTGCTATGTGAGTGCGAGCACTTGCAGGATTTAGGTATTACATATCCTCTGTATTGCCTGCCTGAACCCTGGGTTATTAATTTGTAGATGGTAGCGGGTTACTGATTGCTTTCCCTTTGCGCTTTATTAGTGGTTAATGCGGGCGAGAGAAGGCGGTTAGTGTTTTGGTTTGGCGGGGGAATCAAGTACAATCACCGATCACAATGTGTAACGATGGGGAGTCGTGCAGGCATTAGATATGTCAGGCGGCTATTGGATGGCATGCGCAGGTTGGGGTTTTGTGGGCAGGGGTGGATTGTATTTCTAACAATTAATAAGCGTGCTTGCTTATAAAAAGACAGCTTTTATCTTTATATTTACCATGGTGTTGGGAGGGGTGTGCCCGTGAGGCTAGACTGTAGACAGACCAGCCAATACAGAGAAGTGTGTTTGAAGCTATGGAATGGCGACTGGTGAAATCTCACTTTAATTTAGCAATATAAGCATTGGCTGCATGGGTTCTGTTGGCAGGACAGCATTTGCTTTGCTGGTGATTATTTGCACTATTGGGGGTTCTCTTCCTGCGATGGCCGCGCTTCGAGATTATGGTATATACCTTGGCTCGATAGGGGGAAGTACTTCGTTGCGCCTGGATAACAGGCTCAGGAAATACGGTGGCAGCAAGATAAAGTCAAATGAGCTGACCTCAACTACAGCAATCAATACAGGGGGGTTTATCTGGGATCCCCGTTTTATGACCGTAGACCTGGGTCTGCAGTACACCTCAAGCAGAAGTAAAGCAAATACCACCGCCTATGATTTTGATGAGGAGTCTATTGGTTTCAGGTTTCAGTCCGTTCTTTTCCCTCGATGGCGCTACCCATATTCACCGATCCGCTTATCGGCCTCTAAAACAACACGGACAGTGGATGGTGATGGAGGGATAGGGATTGATACAGACCATACTCAGGCGTCATTAAACTGGGGGCTGGTTCAAAAGCAGCTGGGTCGGGTGCGAATACGTTATAGCTTTACGCTTGAGGAATCCGCAGGCTTGACGGCAGGAACATCAGGGGAGGCGCGTGGGCGAGACATTCTAAGACACAGACTTCAAACAACTGCAAGCAAGACATTCCTGAAAGGCAAATGGGGGGAGACGCGCTCAAGATACGGCTACCAGTTTGATTCCTCTGATGATAGTGTAAGTGATGAGTCTGATGTGCAGCACTATTTTTTTATAAACAACAGTACAAAATTTGGGAGAAAGACGGATCTAACCTCTAACGCCTTGCTTTATCAGCGGTATTATGAGGGGCGAGATGATGGGGTTGACGATGAGTATGTCTTTACGTCAAATTCGAATCTAAGGGTTAAGGAGTCAGAAAGGCTTCAGCACTATTACTCATTGAACTTGAGGTCGGATGATGACGGTGCTGATTATTATGGAACTGCGGGTGCAATTTATAGCTATCCCCATGATTTTGACGAATATTTAAGAGGTACGGCCTCTGCCGGAGTATCGGCTCGTGTTGGTGGTGGGGCAGATCAGGACTCCACAACACAGCTTTATGCCAATGCAAGCGGCAGGCTGGCTTATAGGCGCAAGTATGAGGTTTATCGGTTCAACTCTTACTATAATTTGCAGGTGCGGGCGCCGGCATGGGGTTCTGGATTGAGCTCTCAAAGAGGGCCCTCAGAGGAGCTTCGAATCAGCCAAACCGCATCACTGAGCGTCTCCAGACCAAATGATCCACTGTATTCTGATGTGGCTACTCTTCGGGCCCAATATGAGATGGCGAAAGATGATAGCTACTCGTACTCTGCGGACTATTCAGCCCGGAGCAGATATAAAATTTCCAGCAGAGCATCTTCTCTGATTTCTGGAAATGTTACAGCATCCCAACCCAACCGTGGAGAGTTCAGTATAGGCTTTAATTCGTCAGCACTGGTTAGATACCGCCTTGGGCGCAAAATGCGCAGCTCTGTCAATGCACGCCAGCGATGGAGGAAGCAGGATAGCAGAGAGTTTTCTCTATTTGGCGTCAAGGGGCTTATCTCCGGGCCGCTCTACAGGCGTTTTAATGTGCGGTTTTCCAGTGAGCTGGAGTGGACGAGACGGATTGAAGAGATTCAATATAATGATGCCAGTGCCAGAGATGAAATCAGGGCAGCTGCTGAAATCAGCTCATCCATGGGTAAGCTGGTAACCTCGTTCAGATATACCTATACCGAGACTGATCTTGGTTATGATGTTTTTTCTGATCAGTCAATTATGTTTGAAATTAAACGTTTTTTTGGCTGGCGGCTATAAGTCAAACAGCAGTGACGCGGATTAAGAATGCACCTTCAAATTCGAAAGAGTAGGCCTATCGGCTACCTGTTTAGCCTTTGTTTATTTATGGTGCTGCTTTCTGAAGCAGGTGCGGCTGACTGGAGTGCGCTTAATGGTGGGGCACAGCATCTGTCGCGTAGCTCAGATGCAATCTCTTTAAATCCTGAAATTGTATGGCAAGCGGGCATTGCCAGGCGCTTTTATGCATCACCTGTAGTGATTGGTGAACAGGTCTTTGTTGCAGCACGCGGGAAGCGTATTAAATCACTTAATATCAAGGATGGCTCCATTGCCTGGGAAAGAGCAGTAAAGGGGATGTTGTCAGCGACCCCCGCAGTCTCGGAAAACATATTGATAGCGGGGGCAAAAGATGGCGTGGTCACTGCTTTAAATATACTGGATGGGAAGATTATCTGGCAGGTAAAGACTGGCGGTAAGATCCTCTCCTCTCCTGTTATACGCGGTGGTACGGTATTTATAGGCTCAAATGATCTGCATCTGTACGCGCTGGATCTATCTACGGGGAAAGTGCGTTGGAGATACCTGGCAAATGATTATAAATATGGTGGTTTGTATGCCTCCCCATCACTTGATGACAAGCGGGTGTTTATAGGCGGAAAAAATGGCCGTTTTTATGCGATAGATGCAAAAACAGGTAAGCCCGTCTGGGGGGTGGCACTTGGCTCATCGATTTATGGTGCTGCCACTGTCAGCGAAGGACGCCTCTATATAGGTTCATACGACCGTAATCTTTATGCATTACAGGCAGAGGATGGAAAGGAGATCTGGCGGGTTGAGCTGGACGACTGGCCTCAGGGCGCGCCTGTATTGTTTAAGGGTAAGGTGATTATTGCAAGCCGCAGCGGTATTTTATATGGAATAGACGCTGAAAAAGGCAGCGTATCGTGGCGCATGGATCTGGAAGAGGGGTTGCGGCACAGCCCGGTTGTAGATTCCAATGGAATAGCTGTGATTGGAACCGTTGAAGGCAGGCTGCTGGCGATCGACCTGCAAAAACAGGAGTTAATCTGGGCGCGGGAGATGGAGGGGGGCGTATTTGGACAGGTTGCAGTGACTGGGCATGGGATTATCGCGATGACACTGGATGGGGTTGTAACGTTGCTGCGTTGAGGTGGTTGGTATAGCGGTGTTTTTTCCATTGATTAATTGTGTATAATGTCCTGGTAAAATAAAAATATGACCCACATCATGGTAATTGATTATACTTTTTAATGACTTATCTTGAATCAGGAGGGCATGTGGTCGCTCGTGCAATGGTCGTGCTGTTGCTGCTGGCTTGCGTAACGATTAGTGGTAGTGCGTGGGCGATAAGCGAGAGAGAGCTTTTAAATAACCCTGAGCAGATACATGACCTGCTCGCAGATGAAAAAATTGCCTTTGAAGAGGTTCCTAATCCTCATTGGCGGGCGGATGCGTGTGTGGCCTGCCATCTTGAAAAGGCAGAAGAAGATGATAAGATGCCGCCACTGCGAACCACTGATTACAATGGGCTGTGCGGGAATTGCCATGACCCGTCACTGGTGGCTGAGTACATCCATGCCGTTGATATTGAGGCTCCGGATGAGTTTTTGGATCGCATGTCGGAAGATTTTTTAGCCGCGCTGGATCGTGGAGGAGGTGTGCTTACCTGCATTGCCTGCCATGATCTGCCGGTGCATTGTGATGAGAGCTCGTTTGAGCAGGCTGAGATAAACCCGCTGTTTTTTCGAGGTGGGCCATATTCATCGCGTACAGATTTATGCTTTAATTGCCACGATCCTGAGGATTATGAGCGCTATAACCCTCATGATCAGGTTACAGATGAGGGGGAGCTAGACACAGAGCAATGCTTCTTTTGCCACAATGTGACACCGAATCGTTCTGCTGCAAAAAGCATCGAAGATGTCACTTTTAATGTGGTTGAAGACCTAAAACAACTCTGCACAGGTTGCCATCCGTATAGCCCGCACCCAGGAGGATCCTGGTTTGGCGCTACCGGCAATAAGATAGGTGGAGGGCCTGATCATTTAAAGGTTCCCCCGGAAAAAATCCGCAGGCGCCTGGAAGTCATGGAGGCGAAAAGCGGGGCAGTGATGCCGCGAGAGCCTGGAACAGGTAGCATCTTTTGTGCAACCTGTCATAATCCGCACGAAAGAGGTGTGCAGTTTCTCAGGAAGGCGGATGTAGGTGCAGATGGTTATAAGCGTCTGCGGCGTGGGAAATTTGAGATATGTCTGGCGTGCCATGAAATGTAGCGGCCAGACGTTGTTACAACAAAAAATGTTAGGTATTGCCCATGAGTAAAATAAGGTTGCTGCTATGCGCCATAGTTGTTGCGCTCAGTCTGCCCTCGATATCCCAGGCATTTGTGGATGACGAAGCATGTCTGATGTGTCACAAATACCCCAAAATGGGGCGGGTTGATGATGAGGGGTTTCAGAAGGCCTATTATGTAATCCCCGAAGTCTTTGCCAAGACAGTGCACCGCAACGTGCCTTGTCGCGACTGCCACTACTACATCAAGCAGCTGCCTCACCGTCCTGTGAAGGAGGGGGTTCGATGCGACCGCGAGTGCCACTCGATTGAGAATCCATCAACGGGCAAGCCGTTCAGCCATAAGTCCATCTATGACACCTTCAAGAAAAGTGTTCATGGGCGTGAGAAACTGGCGACGGGGCTGGATGATGACAAGCCCTACTGTATTACCTGCCATACCAATCCTCTCTATAACGAAGAAGAAGAGGCTCCACCAAAAGAAATTACGGATCGCTGCGTTGTCTGCCACGAAGATGAGAAGTTTGCCTTCAAGTGGTACAACCATACCAGTCGGCGCATTCGGGAAGTTAAGCGGGATACTCAAGAGATCGTTCAGCTCTGTTCTCGCTGCCATGCGGATCAGGAGATGATTGCGCGGCATAAAGCTGATGCGGATGCAACGGGGCGTGAACTTGGCGAGAAATACACGATTGCAGCAGAATCATACGAGAAAAGTTTTCACGGCAAGGTGGCTAAATATGGTAACAAGCAGGTTGCTGACTGCCTGAGTTGCCACGCCTCACCAGACAACTACTACATGAGCGTGCATGAGCTGCTCCCATCTCGGGATCCTATGTCTCCTGTCCATAAGGATAACCGGGTAAAGACCTGTAAGCAGTGCCATAAAACCGCAGATGCCAACTATGCAGCGATTGATCCGCATCCAACCCATGATAAAGAGCTGAATAAATTCAATTATTATGCAGAAATCGTTTATGGCATTGTAGGCAATGTGGCGCTGGCTCTGCTGGTTGGACTCGGTGTGTTTGAAACAATTGGACGCAAACGCGACGGTATCTCATGGATACTGCGTAATGGTACAACCTGGCGTGGACGTAGCCGACGTAAGCGCAGGTAAACACAAATAACATATATAGTTTTCAGCTGGCTTGCCCCGGTAATCCAGCTGAAGAGAAATCAGACACAGATTAACTAATGGGGACAACACAAGAATGAAGCTGTCCAATGATGCAAACAAGGTGCTGGGGACTTTCCTGCGCCAATATAAAATTTCTGCGGAAGATGTAAATGATCTCGAAGAGATCGTCTCCATGATGCCGGAGGATAGAAGGCAGATATATAAAAACGTGGAATCAAATCCAGTTGGTGATCTGTTCCGCTATTCTGTGCATATCCGCATCCAGCATCTGCTGACCTTTACAACCTTCCTGTTGCTGGCGTTTACCGGATTGCCCATTCACTACTATGATGCATTCTGGGCCGTGCCGTTCAATGATGTACTCGGTGGCGTAGAGGTTACCCGCGTTATTCATCGTACTCTGGCAGCCTGGATGGTGCTCTCAATGGTCTACCATCTCTTTACCGTTATTGGTGGTACCTTGCAAAAGATCACCTTAGGCCAGTTTGATATGGCTCGCAGTATTCTGCCTGTTATGAAGGATGCGAGGGATTTTGTTGCTGACATGTCTTATCACGCGGGTCGGCGTGAAAACCGTCCAGAGATGGACAAGTTTATGTATAAGCAGAAGATCCATTACTTTGCTGCGGCCTTTGGTAACATCGTCATGGTGGTATCAGGATCAAGTTTCATCTTTCCTGAGTTCTGGAACAGCGTCTTACCTGCGGACATGGCCTCCCATTTTCAGGAGATGATGCGATTATCCCACCCTCATGAGGCCTTGCTTGCGCTGTTGGTTATCGCATTTTGGCACTGGTATAACGTGCATCTTGCGCCGGGGCGTTTTCCTATGCAGTGGACGTTTCTGACGGGCAAGCTGACCAGGGAACATCAGATTGAAGAGCATTTTCTTGAGTACCTGAGGTGCCTGGCATCATTGCCAGAAGAGCGAGCCTACCTGCGCGAAATGC
>Ga0256839_1002788_pt1 | contig 18986 bp, 11 predicted proteins | sample 354166metaG_FD_185968 | JGI IMG/M metagenome (GOLD analysis project Ga0256839, IMG submission 185968) | Hydrothermal vent microbial communities from Mid Atlantic Ridge, Atlantic Ocean - 354-166 | ecosystem: Environmental > Aquatic > Marine > Hydrothermal vents | place: Atlantic Ocean: Mid... | reverse complement strand
GGGTGATGCCACAGCGGACATCAGCCTTCAACCGGGAGATACGATAATAGTCTCGACGGGAATTTTTTAACTGGAGGATAAAATAAGTGGAGGCATACAAGAGCAGAGAAACAACTTTGCGGGATTACTTAAGGGTTATCTTCAGACGGAAGGCCATAATCATAACCGCCGTCGTCGTTGTAATGGCCACGGTCATCATATCTCAGGAGATTGAAACACCGCTTTACCTGGCAAGCGTCAAGATGATGGTGGAGGGAAACAAAAAGACCGATGTGGATATTTACAGAAAAATGTCTTTCGGAAGAAAAAGCATAGTGACCTCATATGCCGAGATGGTGAAGTCCAGGACCGTCCTTGAGCGTGCAGTCAGGGCACTGCGCCTTGACCAGCGCCCCCTTGATTACGAAAAAGAGTTTTCCTCGAAGCTGAAGGCCTTGTTGATAGACCGCAGGGTCAGAAAGATCAAACAGGAACTTGAAGAGATGACGCCGGAAGAAAGACGGGACTTCCTCTTTGATATGGCCATGCGGAACCTCGAAACGAATGTAAGGGTCAGGGTGCCTGCCGATGTGAGCATATTCCACATAAATGTGGCGGACTATAATCCCAGGATGGCGGTGATGATAGCCAATGTGGTGAGCCGCTCGTATGTAATCTTTGACCTCGAGCAGCAGGTTGCCGAGTTGCAGTTGAAATACGGTGAGAAACACACAACCGTAGTGCTGCTGAAAAAGTATATAAAAGAGCTGCTTGACAGGCTTGACGGCAAGCCGCTGCCGGACATAGAAGCAATGGGGCCGGCAAGCGTCAAGATAATAGAACAGGCCAGAAAGGCTACGCCGGTTGTCACGCCGGACACCTTTGTCCTTCTCATCTCGTTTTTTATGAGCCTGTTTTTCGGTGTGATGCTTGTTTTCATAATCGATTATCTTGATCAGTCATTCAAGTCGCCTCATGATGTGGAAAGGTTTCTCAACGTCCCGGTTATAGGTTCCATCCCTGCGAATAAATGGAAAGACAGCCGCCTCATCACCGAAATCAATCCGTTGGATCCGGAGGACGTCCGGCCGTTTCAGAAGCTTTCATCGAGGATATACCTTATGTGCAGAGAGAAGAAGCTGAAGAGCCTTCTAATAACCGACGCAGAGGGCTCGGCGGAGGATACCGCTGCCGTAATCGCCAATCTCGGGATCTGCATGGCCCGCAATGCAAACCATAAAGTGATTATTGTTGACGCAGGGTTAAAGACTCCTTATCTGTCTAAGCTTTTCAAGGTATCCGGCAATCAGGGGATGTCGGATGTGCTTGCCGGTAAGCTGTCTCTGGATGAAGCAATACGGGATGCGGGTCATAATCTCTATGTTCTGCCGTCGGGTAAAACCCTCCCGCTTCCCGACAATATCCTTGAATCCCGTGTCATGGGCGCTGTGATGCAGACGCTGAGGGAAAAATACGATATAATCCTCCTTGCATGTGCAGACCTGAAAAATTTCACGGACGGGGTTCTGCTTTCGGCCTTTGCGGACGGCGTCATCCTTGTAGTGAACGAAGGAAAGACCAACAGGCAGGTTGTCAGGTGGGCGGTTGAGCCTCTGGAAGAGAAAAAGGCCAATATAGTCGGCGCTATCCTGAACAACCGGAGATATGTTATTCCGAAGATGATTTACAGGCTTACATGAGCTTGATTGCATGCCTTATTGAAATGTTGAATAAACCTCAACCTTAATGTGGCGCAAACGTGCAGGGGAGACCGGAGTGAAACCTCCGGACTCTCCTGCCGGGGGTGGTGTTTTCATGCCACCTGTAAGGCGAAGGTGGAGAAAAAAGATTAGGGGGGAATGATGAAAGTGCTGGTAACCGGCGGAGCCGGTTTTATCGGATCAAACATTGTGGACAGATTGATTGAAAAAGGTTATGACGTTGTTGTGGTGGACGATCTTTCAACCGGCAGGGAAGAAAATGTCAATGCAAAGGCCGTATTCTACAGGATGGACATTCAGGACCCGCAACTGGAGAGCGTATTCCGCACGGAAAAACCTGATTACGTCTGTCACCAGGCCGCGCAGAAAGATGTCCGGTTTTCTGTTACAGACCCGGTTTCAGACGCCAGGATAAATATACTGGGAACCATCGACGTTCTCCAGAATTGCGTCAAGTACAAAGTGAAGAAAGTTGTTTTCGCTTCAACAGGCGGCGCCATCTACGGGGAACAGGATGTCTTCCCGGCCCCCGAGACGCATCCCGCACGCCCCATCAGTCCTTACGGAGTGACCAAGCTGACGGCCGAACATTACATGTACTATTACAAGGCCGTCTACGGGCTGGACTATGTGTCGCTCCGCTATTCCAACGTGTACGGACCGCGGCAGGACCCCCATGGCGAAGCCGGTGTTGTGGCGATTTTTATCCGCAGGATGCTTGATGAAGAACAGCCGGTGATCAACGGAGACGGCGAGCAGACGAGAGATTTTGTATACGTCGGAGATGTGGCTGAAGCCAATATCCTCGCAATTACAAACGACACACCGGAAAGTATATTCAATATAGGCACAGGTGTCGAGGTATCGATTAACCGCATCTTCACCAGTCTGAAGGATATCATTCAACCGTCGGTTGAAGAGAGACACGGTCCTCCCCAGCAGGGAGAGCAACGCCGGAGCGTGATAGACTGTACAAGGGCAAGGGAACTTATGCACTGGGAGCCGAAAGTATCTCTTATGGATGGATTGAAGATGACATGTGAGTATTTTTCGGCAAAACGCCCCGCCCACTCCCGACAGGTTGACGCAACCGCAAGGTAACGTCCATTGAAAATGTTGTTATCCGGAGGAGTTCCCTGCTATACATCGCGGCTTGCCGTAAACGGTGAGTTTTCCTTAATGTTGCATAAACGGGCATGCCCCGACGCCCTGGCGATATTTTGCGGTACGTGAAAGACTATGTTGATTAACAGGATAGCCAATGCGAGGTTTCTGAATCCGTTTTTTACGGGACTCCTTTCTTACTATTTCGCGCGCCTCGTCATGCAGTCATATTCCCTGGCCGCCGCCCTTATCGGGGGGGCGATGTTTGTGTTCATCTTCCTGACGAATGTGGAATACGCCTTCTACTTTCTGCTGGCAACACGGGGTATCGTGGATGTCTTCTATACCATTCAGACAACAGGCGGTCTCAGGGTCACCCATGTGATCGGGGGCGGCCTTGTTGCGGTTTTTCTGTATTATGCAATCGTTGTCTCGCGCTATAATTTTTTTAAACTGACCATAAACAAGATTTACATCGTCTTCCTCATAGTTAGTATTCCCGCCATATTTATTTCCAAGAGCATAACGGCGGGGCTGGGATACTGGTTCAGGCTGTTTCAGGGATTTGCAATCATAAACCTGACCATTATGGTGGTTCTTGCCTCCCGTGATGAGCGGTACAGAAAGAAAATATACATAATAAGCCTTGCCGTTGTTGTAGCCATACTCTTTCCGTACATTGTGTTCATAAAGAACTGGATCATGGGGATAACGGCTTTCGGCAGCGGAGGAATTCCCCGGATCGCTGCGTACGGCCATAATAACAATCTCTTCTCATATTTCCTGTTCAGCGTTTTCTTCTTCTGCCTGTACCTGTATTCCGTGTCGGAAAGTCCTTTCAGGAAAAGGGCGTGGTTCGTCATCCTGTGCATACTTGCTTCTACAATGATATATACGTATACAAGGAATATATGGCTGGGCATGCTGATCCTGCTGTTTGTATGGAATATGCTGAGGGGGAATCTGATAGCCAATACGCTGGCGGCTGCTGTTGTGATATTAATGATTCTCTACCATCCCACAGTCCAGGAGAGGCTCAAGGATGCCAAGGTTATCATGGAGGCTGAAGGCGGTTTTTTTGATCTTGACCCGAAATTGCTGGCCAGCAGGATAGGTATATGGCAGGACAATATTGATTATCTCATGAATCACACGAGCCTTAAGGACTGGCTGATGGGGAACGGCTTTGATATCAAGGTGAGGATAAGATACATATATGACAGAATGCGCCCGATGGCTGAACACAATAATTATCTGACGTTACTGATGAATACGGGGATCTTCGGACTGGCTGCTTATATGTTTTATCTGTTTGCATTGTTCCGGCACGCCTTCAGACTGCGCAGGAGCGCGGCGAATATTCATACAAGGAGCCTGGCCGAGGTTTTTATAGCCCTGCTTATCAGTTATGTGATAATGAGCTTTTTCACTCATATATTGTGGAATATAACCTTTCAGTATCATTTCTCGGTTTTTGCCGGTTTTGTTGTAGCGAGCAATATAATTGAAGAGAGAGGCATGGATGAAAGGCATGATACTGCTGTTGCGTAAACCGGCGGGTGAGCCTGGCGTAAATCTTCCGGGACACCGGCCGGGCCGCCGGAGACATTCTCGCGCCGCAAATGCGGCGGCGGATATGTATTGGTGCAGGACAATCAGGCTGTTGTTGTTACTTCTTGTTATTCTTGCACTGCATCCTGCAGAGGGTGTATCTTCGGGGGGAAAAGAAACCCCGCATCAGAAGATATATGATACTGAGCGTTATTCCTGGAGACCGGTGAGGGTGAACGGCGGCGGTTATACAAATTTCGTCCTGCCGGACCCCTCTTCCCCGAATACGGTCTACGCCGGTGTGGACGTCGGCGGCGTCTACCGGAGTGATGATTATGGTGAAACCTGGATTCCCGCTAACAAAGGTCTGAACTGGCCGTCCGACAGGCTGGTGGCTGCGCTTGCGATTGATCCGGAAACCGGCATCCTGTACCTCGGGACAGGCGGTTACGGGAAAGGCGGAATTTTCACGAGCACGGACAAAGGCGAATCCTGGAAACTGCTGACGAGGAAGGTGATATTCAACAGCCGCGGGGTGCGGCAGAGCAGGGGCAGGGGACTCATAGTTATTGACCCTTCGGATTCCGGTGTGATTTATGCGGGAAGTTACAGGGATGGCTTATTCAGGTCCGTGGACGGCGGGATAACCTGGACCAACATCGGTCTGAAGGGCAGGCGCATATCATCAGTTCTTGTCAGTCCGGCGGATTCCAAAGTCATATATGTTTCATCCGTCGGTGTCCCCGGCAGCAGGGATTTCCAGGGCGGAATATTCATGAGCATGGACGGTGGAAGCACGTGGGAAAGGACCGGAAAAGATATCGTCGATGTTTATCAGCTTGCAATGGACCCGCGTGACCCGGATGTGATTTATGCGGCATGTGGAAGCCTCGGGATATTCAAGACCACTGATGGAGGCATGACATGGACCGAAAAAAACAACGGGCTGGGCGGCATCGGCCTGATTGCCGCGATGCTTGATGCAGCAAGGACAAAGTATCTTACAGTGGATGTTGATCCCGATAATCCGGAAATCGTCTACACCGGCTCCGGCAGTAAATACGGGCAGGTTTACAGGAGCGAAGACGGCGGAGAGCGATGGAGGAGGCTTACCGTATCAAAAAATATCCTGCCGGGCGACTGGTGGTATCAGGAGAGGCAATGGCTTGGAAACAGGGGTTCTTCAGTGAACTGTTTGTCGGTCGATCCACGGGACAGCAGGCGGATATATGTTTCGGGCAGGGGAGGCGTGTGGCGCAGTGACGATGCAGGGGCCACATGGCGGCCCAAGGTCAGGGGTCTGGAGGCCACGGTCATGAACCGCGTGGTCCTGAATCCCCGGGAAAAGGGCGTTTTTTACGCCGGAAACACGGACTGGGTCTTTTTCTACAGCCTTGACGGAGGAAGGACGATTCGCCGGACACTTTATGGAATGGGCAACTGGGACATAAAGAGAGACAGGGAGATTTACAGGAAATACAGGATGAAGAACGGCCGGGACTTTGCAATCGACCCCCGCACGTATCCGGGCACGGTTTACATCGGGGGGGACGCCAGCCATAAAAACAGCGGAACGGTCTTTAAAAGCACCGACGGCGGCGTGCACTGGAAAGAGGCGAACACCGGGCTTCCTGTTGCAAGGGTCTCTGCGCTCGGCATCGACCCGGGCGATTACAATACGTTATACGCTGCTCTCAGCGGACATGGAATATATAAAACAACCGACGGGGGGAAAACGTGGGGCCCTTCAAACAATGGCCTGCCTGACCCGGAAGGCATGTTCATGAACTATCTGAATGAAATTCTGGTTCATCCGGCGGCGCCTGAGATTGTATATATACTTGATAAAGGCAGGGCTGTTTACAGGACGGATGACCGCGGGAAAAACTGGGAGATTATCAGCAAGGGGTTGCCACACTCCGGTTTCAGGGGGATGAGATATTATACCGGCGGGCTGGCAGTGGATCCCGAAAATCCCGACACGGTATATGCCGGTTTGTACGGTGAGGGCATTTACAGGACGGTCGACGGCGGAAAGAACTGGAAGCGGATTTCTCCCCCGTATATAACCAATGCGGGAACAATGGATATTGATCCGCGGGACGGCACCATCTATGTTGTATCCGTTCCCGAGACCGGTGAAGAAGATATAAGAGATTTCGTATACGGTATATACAGGAGCTCCGACAAAGGCGATACGTGGAAGGCCATAGACAATGACGAACTCCTGAGAATATCACTGAAGATCAAGGATATAACAGTGGATCCGCATCACAGGGGAAGGATATATCTGTCGACCATGGGAAACGGTATCATTGTCGGGGAACCCGCGGGGTAGGATTTGCCCCGGTCCTGCATAAACCTTAATGTTGCACAAGCCGGCAGTGGAGTCCGCCGTAAAACCTTTATAAAGCGATGGGATATCGGAAATATGTCTTTATTGCAGGACGTAACGGAGAGTGAAATTCCAGAGGATGTCGATATGCCGTGCGGAATACTCTCTGAGGTATCGCGGATAAAGCTTTTCCGCCTGACTCCCCTGCCCGCGGGCGGCATTCTTATGCCACTGTAAGGTAAACAGGCAGGCGGCGGTTTAATGCAACTTGAGGTTATAAACTGTAAGGAACTTTTATGAAACGGAAACTTGTAATCATAGGCATTGACGGAGGCACTTTCAGGCTGATCGACCCCTTGATGGAAAGGGGCAGGCTCCCCAACATCGAAAAGATTGTAAGATCAGGAGCAAGGGGGATTTTGAAATCGACCTATCCTCCGGTCACCGCTGCCGCATGGGTGACCTTCATGACGGGCAAGAACCCCGGGAAACACAGCTTTTATGACTTCCGGGAGTACAACCTGGCCGATTACACACCGTCGTTTGTCACCACCGTGAAAACATCGGTAAATGACGATGTCAGCGTGCTTCACTCTTCGAGGTATCAGGGGGAGACCTTATGGGACCTTCTGGGCGATGCCGGATACGAGATGACGGTGGTGGCTGTTCCCATGACATATCCGCCGTGGAAAATCAACGGCCGGATGGTGTCCGGCTATCCATGCCCCGACTATAGCCGTCCCAGGACGTATCCACCGGAATGGGGCAATGAAACAGGCCGGCTTTTTAATATGTCCGCAATTGATTTCTCGAAAAAGGCCGGCTTTATCCGCGAGTGCAAAGAGCTGGTAAGGAGAAAGGGCAGGCTCATCACCCGCATGATGGAGGAAAAAAAGGGTGAAGTCTTTTCTGTTGTCTTCAGCAGCACGGACTTTGTCCAGCATTATTTCTGGAGATTTCAGCAGCATGATGGCCATCCCTATTCCAGGGTCATTGAAGAAATTTACCGCGAGGTGGACGATGTCATAGGCGGGATACTGAACCTGTCGGATGAAAATACGTCGGTATTCGTGATGTCGGATCATGGATTCATGAAACACCCCGGAAAACATGTCAACATCAATTCCTGGTTGTTAAATGAAGGATATATTCATCTTCGCGGGAAAGAGGGTTCACCGAAGGCGAAAATTTTTTCCGGGGCGGTCGATTTTATTCTCGATCAGATAAAATATAAGAGGGTGGGCCTGAAAATAGCGATAAAACAGAGACTCAGCAGGATGCCGGTTTTCCTGCAGCAGTGGGTGTCGAAACACTATTTCAAGAGCAGCCTCATAGACTGGGGCAGGACACGGGCATTCCGGTACAGGATGTACGGGTGTGTGGACGGCCTGGTCATGAACGTCAAAGGCCGCCAGGAAAACGGCATAGTCGCAGAGGGAGAGGAATATGAAAATCTGAGAAAGGAGATCATCGGAAAACTGCTTGAACTTGACGACCCGGATACGGGGGAGAAAGTGATTGCCGAGGCATATCTCCGCGAGGAGTTGTACCGCGGGGATTTCCTGAAAAACGCACCTGACATTATTTACAGGTTTTCGGATAATTACACCGGCGGCGTTGAATTGCAGGGGCCTGTAATCAGCCCGGTGCGGAAGGAGACAACGGATGTGTTCAGCGGCGTTCACGACCAGGAGGGCATCTTCATTGCATGCGGCCCGAACATAAAAAAGGGAGCGGATGCCGGTTGCTTCAGTATCACGGATGTTATGCCGACGATTTTGTATGACTTGAATTTACCGATACCCGATGACCTTGACGGCAGGATTATCAATGAAGTCTTTACTGAATCTTTTAAAAATGCCAACAGGCCTGATCACGTCCCTGCCGGCAGTAAAGCCGCGGGGCAGGGTGAAAGCCTGTCAAAAGAAGACGAGGAGTCGGTGAGAGACGCATTAAAGGGCCTGGGGTATCTGTAACGGCAACCTGTGTTGCATAGGCCTTAATGTTGCACAAACGGGCAGAGGAGCCTGCCGGCAAACCTTTATAAAGCGATAGGATATTGGAAACATGTTATTGTTGCAGGAAATAACGGAAGGTGAAGTTCGAAGAGGCGTCCATATGCCGTGCGGAATATTACCTGAAGGTATCGCGGATAAAGCTTTCCCGGCAGGCTCCTCTGCACCGCCGGTATTTTATGCAACTGTACGATTATGACGGATGTGGAAAAGGAATAATGGGAACTGCAAAGAAGAGGATTATAATTATAGGGCTTGACGGCGGGACTTTTGATCTCATAAATCCCCTGATAGCCGAGGGCAGGCTGCCCAACCTTGCAAAGCTGATTAATGAAGGTGCCAGCGGCGAGCTCTGCTCGACCATGCCTCCTGTAACCGCGCCTGCATGGATCACCTTTCTCACGGGCAAAAGCCCGGGCAATCACGGCGCCTACAATTTCCGCACCTTTGATCTGACAAAATACAGCTCTTTCAGGGAAGAGATTATCAACACCAACTGGTTTGCCGGCGACACGATATTTGAAATACTGAGCCGCAGGAACATGAGGGTGGGCGCCCTGGGTGTACCCATGACGTACCCCCCGTTTGAGGTGAACGGTTTTATTGTTGCCTCCGGCGCTCCGCGCACTATCATAGATGAAAAGAGCGTATATCCTCCCGAACTGTTGTCGAAGGTCGGCAGATTCGATATGCCCCTGAAATACGGAAAAGAAAACCGCGATTACTTTCTCAGGTATATGGAGGAGCATCTGGAGAGACACACGAAGATAACGGAAATGATGCTGAAAGAAGATGATTATGACCTGTTCATGGTCGTGTTCGGAAACACCGACTGGGCCTCGCACCAGTACTGGGAGTACACTGATCCGTCATTCCCCACCTATGATGAGGAACAGGCGCGCAAGTACCGGAATGTCATAGCCGATCAGTACATGGCGGCGGACCGTTCCATAGGTAAGATAATGTCTTTTATGGATTCCGATACGATAATCATGATCATGTCGGACCACGGTTCCGGCGTTCATCCTGTCAGGAATTTCAATGTCAACAGTTGGCTCAGGGACAAAGGGCTGTTAAAGGCGAGGCGCGGCTCTTCAATGGTTGTCACAGACCATCTGTATAAACTGACCAACCTGATCAAGAACAAGGTCGCCCGTTATCATCCCGTGATGAGATTTCTCAGGAGGGTGCTGCCCGACGGTCTGCGCGAGAATATATCTTCCATACAACTGAACACCAGGAATATCGTGTGGGAGGAGACAAAGGCATACTGGGTTCCATTTATTCCCATGTTCGACAGTATCGTCATCAACAGAAAAGGCAGGCAGCCGCAGGGAACGGTGGCCGATGAAGAGGAATATAATTCGCTGCGGGAATATATAAAACGTGAACTGCTGAAAGTAACAGATCCGGAAAACGGCAGGCCGGTGGTGGACAGGGTCTTCATGAAGGAGGAGATATTTACGGGGTCTTATATCGACAATGCCCCGGACCTGGTCATCATGTTTCACGAAACATATACGGGGAGCGGCAGGTTTTCCGCGGATTTGATCGAGCCTGTTGATAATATCTTTTTGTCCACGAATTCCGGCTTTCACCGCCTGAACGGGATATTCATCGCTTACGGCAGTGATATCCGTAAAGGGGAAAAGATAAAGAACGCGAATATTATCGATCTGCCGTCAACCATTCTTTACGCGCTCGATGCCGATATCCCCCTGCACATGGAGGGCAGGATTCTGAAGGAGATATTCAGGCCCGAATTCCTTGAGAAAAACAGGGAGAGATATGTTCGCACGAAAGACAAGGCATCTCCCGAGGGCGAGGATGCGGGGCCGTTATCTGAACAGGAAGAAGAGCAGATGAGAAAAACACTGAAAGGCCTGGGGTACATGTAGCATGGATATACTTCACATCAATAAGTTTCATTATTACAGGGACGGCGCATCCAATGTTTATCTGAGAACCGCCCACCTCCTTGAGGAACACGGGCACAGACCGCTGTTTTTCTCGATGAATGATTTTGAAAACACCCTGCCGTGCGATACTGGGGAGTATTTCCTGCCCTATATCGATTTTTCAAGCAGGAATATCAGCATGGCAAAAAAGCTCCAGATTGCCGGCAGGTTTCTCTATTCTTTTGAGGCAAAGAGAAAGCTCTCCATGATGCTGGATAAGTACCCCGTGGATATAGCCCATATTCACAACATATACCACCATTTTTCCCCTTCCATACTGCATGTCCTGAAAAAAAGGAATATTCCGATGGTGATGACGCTTCATGACTATAAACTGTTCTGCGCCTCGTATTCAATGCTGGCAGGCAACAGGATATGCGAAGACTGTTCCGAGAGAAGGTACTACAATGTCATAAAAAGACGCTGCGTCAAGGACTCGCTTGTTAAAAGCGCCCTTTCGGCCCTGGAGATGTATCTCCACCATAATATACTGAATATCTACGATAATATCGACATATTTATCTCACCGAGCATATTCCTGAGGAATAAACTGATTGAAAAAGGTATAAAGAAGGAAATCATCTATCTTCCGAATTTTATCGATGTCACGATGTTTGACGGCTTCACCTCAGGTGCGGACGATAACGGACAGGATAAGGAGAACTCCATTGTCTATTTCGGCAGGATTTCCGAAGAAAAAGGCCTGTGGACCCTGATGAATACGGCAAGAATCATCTCGCGGAAAAAGAACATGGATATCAGGTTCAAGCTTATCGGGGAAGGGGCGTTCAAAAAACGGCTGCTTGAGAAGGTTAAAACGGAAGGCATCGGCAATGTCAGGTTTTTTGATCACATGTCAGGGGAAGTCCTGTACCGCGAGGTGAAAAAGAGCATGATCGTCGTGCTTCCCTCGGAATGGTATGAGAACAATCCCCTGACAGTTATAGAGGCATTCACCATGAGCATTCCCGTGATCGGCTCCAGGATAGGGGGAATACCTGAACTGGTTAAGGACGGTGTAACAGGGCTGACCTTTGAAGCGGGCAATTCCGAAGACCTGGCCGCCAGGATCGAATACCTTATGAATAATCCTGATAAGATAGCAGAGATGGGAAGAAACGCAAAGGCATACGTTAAAGAGGAACTGAACAGCGAGAAGCACTATAAAAAACTGATGGAGATATACGGCATGGCCATAAGTAAGAAACAAGAAAAAACCCGGGGGAAATAATGCGTGTATTGGCCGGGCTAATATTGTGCGTGGTGATTTTTGCGGGAAACGGTGTGTCCGCGGATGCAGACGGCAACAAAGCCGCCGATGATAAGAACGCGGTTTTCAGGGACGTTACACGGCAGGCGGGGCTCAATCTGGCCCGCCATTCCTATTCCCAGTGCTGGGGTGATATCGACGGTGACGGCCTGATGGACATCTTCATTGTAAATCATGTCGGAAGGCCGTCTTTGTTGAAAAACACGGGTGACGGCGCATTCAGCGATATTACAGAGTGGAGCGGTACCAGTAAACGTGGAGACCTGCACGGGTGTGCAGTGGCGGATTACGACAATGACGGCGACAGCGACATTTATCTCAGCGTGGGGGCGAACAAGGGCAGGGGAAAGGGTCTTAACATGCTTTACCGGAACAACGGAAGAGGCAGGTTCGTCAATGTCGCATCCGCGGCAGGGGTCACTGATCCCAAGGGCAGGGGGAGGTCGGCATCGTGGGTTGATTACGACAATGACGGGTTTCTTGATCTGTTTGTAGCCAATGACAGGAGGGCCGATGCCCCGTCCGTGCTTTACCGGAACAACGGCGACGGGACTTTCACCGACGTATCCGCAGAGGCTGGGCTGAAGATAGTCGACAGGATGGCCGAGGCAAGCTGGGTTGATTACGACAATGACGGATTCATGGACCTGACCGTGTCAGTCTATAAAAAACACCTGAAGGGTGATATCAACATCTACAGGAACCGTGGCAACGGAACCTTCATAAAGGTCAGGACGTTTCCCGGGCGTTCCTATGCATGGGGTGATTACGACAATGACGGCGATATGGATATTTTAATCATCAATCGCCCGCGACATCACATTTCCCGTTACGAGATCGGTTTTCTGCCGTACATTTTCCGTGGTTCCGTGGAGTTGTACGAGAACAAAGGCGGGGGTGAATTCGAGGACGTATCGGAGAGTTCAGGGTTGGCGGGGTCGATGGGCGGGCACAAGGCGGTGTTTTTTGATTATGACAATGACGGTGATCTTGACATCTATCTTGTTGTCAGCGGGACAAAGGGCAATAATATAAACGACATAATGTTCCGGAACAACGGTGACGGGACGTTCACTGATGTTACGCGCCGGATCGGGCTGAACCAGGAGGGGTTCGGCGGCAGGGGATATGCCGCTGCCTACGCGGATTACAACAGTGACGGCTTCCTTGATATTTTCCTGACAAACGGAAAGGAGTTCTACACCGACTTGCGTGATGAAGGGGCAGGCCCCTACGTATTGTACGAGAACACCGGGGGAGGCAATCACTGGCTGAAGATAAGGCTGAGGGGGACGAAGAGCAACAGGGACGGGATAGGGGCGCGCATCAGGCTGTATGCGGGGGGGGGGATGCAGTACAGGCAGGGCACGGGCGGCATGGAGGGGTACGTGCAGAACACGAAGATAATTCATTTCGGCCTGGGCGGTCACGCTGGGGCCGACAGGATAGAGATAAGATGGCCGTCGGGGAGTGTTTCCACCCTTGAGAATGTGGCGGCGGACCGGCTTATAACAGTGGTTGAAGAATGAAAAGGCCTTAAGTTGATTGCATAAGCGGACAGGAGGGTCCGGCGTAAAATCTTTATAAAGCGGGGCTCTTGCAAAAGCCCTCCGTCCGTCGCCTGCAGCGGAGGAGAGAGGTCTTAGACCTCATCGATACCGAGAGATTTCTCCCTCCGGTCGAAATGACATATACGGGCATTTTCACACTTTTGCAAGAGGCCCAGGCGATGGGATATCGGGAATATGTCTATGTTGCAGGATTCAATGATGAGTGAAGTTCCGGAAGACGGCGATATGCCGCGCGGGATATGTCCCGGATGTACCGCGGATAAAGCCTTTCCGCCGGACTCTCCTGCCCGCGGACGGTGTTTTTATGCCGCTGTAAGGTTAATATTATGCATGACAATGTTTGCGCTGACCGGTGCGCCGTCTGATGCGGTGGGCGGGACGGCCTCCGGAAACGCGGTTTTCAGGGATGTTGCAAGACAGGCCGGAGTTGCTTATAACCGTATTTCCTATTCCCAGTGCTGGGGTGATATCGACGGTGACGGCCTGATGGACATATTTATTGTAAATCATTTCAGCGTGCCAGCGCTTTTTAAGAACATGGGTGACGGCACCTTCAAGGATATTACGAAGTGGAGCGGCACGCGGCGCGGAGGAGACCGTCACGGGTGTGCAGTGGCGGATTACGACAATGACGGCGACAGCGACATTTATCTCAGCGTGGGGGCGAACAAGGGCAGGGGAAAGGGTCTTAACATGCTTTACCGGAACAACGGAAGAGGCAGGTTCGTCAATGTCGCATCCGCGGCAGGGGTCACTGATCCCAAGGGCAGGGCAAGGTCGGCATCGTGGGTTGATTACGACAATGACGGGTTTCTTGATCTGTTTGTAGCCAATGACAGGAGGGCCGATGCCCCGTCCGTGCTTTACCGGAACAACGGCGACGGGACTTTCACCGACGTATCCGCAGAGGCTGGACTGGCGACCGCGGGCGGGATGACCGAGGCAAGCTGGGTTGATTACGATAATGACGGATTCATGGACCTGACGGCATCGGGTTACAGGAAAAAGACAAAATGGGAGGTGAGTATTTACAGGAATCTCGGCAACGGCGCCTTTAAGAAGGTCAGGACGTTTCCCGGGCGTTCCTATGCATGGGGTGATTACGACAATGACGGCGATATGGATATCCTGATAATCAATCTTCCGCGAAGCCATGTCAACAGGTACGAGATCGGTTTTCTGCCGTACATTTTCCGTGGTTCCGTGGAGTTGTACGAGAACAAAGGCGGGGGTGAATTCGAGGACGTATCGGAGAGTTCAGGGTTGGCGGGGTCGATGGGCGGGCACAAGGCGGTGTTTTTTGATTATGACAATGACGGTGATCTTGACATCTATCTTGTTGTCAGCGGGACAAAGGGCAATAATATAAACGACATAATGTTCCGGAACAACGGTGACGGGACGTTCACTGATGTTACGCGCCGGATCGGGCTGAACCAGGAGGGGTTCGGCGGCAGGGGATATGCCGCTGCCTACGCGGATTACAACAGTGACGGCTTCCTTGATATTTTCCTGACAAACGGAAAGGAGTTCTACACCGACTTGCGTGATGAAGGGGCAGGCCCCTACGTATTGTACGAGAACACCGGGGGAGGCAATCACTGGCTGAAGATAAGGCTGAGGGGGACGAAGAGCAACAGGGACGGGATAGGGGCGCGCATCAGGCTGTATGCGGGGGGGGGGATGCAGTACAGGCAGGGCACGGGCGGCATGGAGGGGTACGTGCAGAACACGAAGATAATTCATTTCGGCCTGGGCGGTCACGCTGGGGCCGACAGGATAGAGATAAGATGGCCGTCGGGGAGTGTTTCCACCCTTGAGAATGTGGCGGCGGACCGGCTTATAACAGTGGTTGAAGAATGAAAAGGCCTTAAGTTGATTGCATAAGCGGACAGGAGGGTCCGGCGTAACTCCCGCCCGCGGGCGGAATTTATGCCGCTGTAAGGTGAGAAAGGGGTTATATATGAATTTCAGGAAGACTTCATACTGGAAAATTTTTCGTCTGGTATTTGTGATATTTTCGCTTTACCTGCTCGGAGACGCATTTTACCGCTGGGACGGTTTCAGGTATTATGCGTCATTCCCGGAATTCATACCTGCGGTCGCCCTTGTATTGATTCTCTGGAGCATGCTGGCCGTGGTTGCGACGCTGCTGGTGTGGCTTGCCTATATTGCGGTGAAGGGGATTCTGAGACCTGTCAAGCCCGGAATCATGGTGGAACATTTCCTCGTGTTTATATGCATATCCATCATCACGGGGATAATTCTCTGGATTGCCAAGGCGCTGACGCTGAAGTATCTGTTTATTTTAATTGAGTGGAAGCTTTACATTCTACTGCCCGCAGCCGGCGCTGCGATATTCGTTTCCTGGCTGCTGCGCAACAGGGCGGCGCAATGGATCGGGATAATCCAGCAGCGGATCACCCCGCTTGTATGGTTGTTCGGTTTTCTTGTAACAGCAGCCCTGCCGGTGGTCACTTATCATACGTGGATGAAACCGGAGAGTGACACCCTTTTCCGGGGAGTGGCGGCAGGAGGCGATGCCGGCGTTAAACGCCCGAATATAATACTCGTTACATTCGACTCCCTGACAGCGCGCGACATGTCTGTTTACGGGTACGAGAGGCCTACCACTCCTTTTATGAGCAAATGGGCGGCGGAGTCGGCGTCCTTATTTACAAATGCCAAGGCCGAAAGTTATATAACCACCCCCACCACGGCAAGCCTCATGACCGGCAAGAGGCTGTGGACGCACCAGACGTACCAGATAGCGGGCTCCTCCAAACCGGTCAAAAGCAACACGGAAAGCCTGCCGCTGGAGCTGAAAAAGAGAGGCTACTATAACATGGCGTTTATAGTAAATCCCTTTGCATCCGTCAGAAAGCTCGGAGTATCCGGGGCCTTTGACATTGCTCCTGTTGAGACCGGTTTCAGCAGGCAGGCCACACTCTTCGGAAAGGTGGATGACATGCTTTACTCTGTATTCGGCAACAGGATCCGCCTGTATGACTGGATTGTCCAGAGGGATTTTATTTTTTTCAAGATACTGAAAAACCTGACGCAGAATTTTTCGAAAACAACCGCCCCGCCTGAGAAGGCGTTCAATAAGTTTTTGTCGGTTTTAGACAGAAAACCGCCGGAGCCCTTTTTTGCATGGATTCATCTGTATCCGCCTCATGACCCGTACCTCCCGCCGGAGCCCTATATGGGAATTTTTGATTCCTCACCGGCCCTGAGGACATACAAGAGCCAGGAGGAAGCGGTTGACCGGGCCATGAGATATGTCGATCCCGACCCGGCGCGCCATTCATTTCCACCTGATGCACAGGTGGAAGTCGATATTCTGAGGGCGCGGTACGACGAGTTCATAAGATATTGCGACAAACAGTTTGAGGACTTCATGACGGAACTGGCGGCAAGGGGCAGGCTGAAAGACAGCGTGGTTATTTTGTCCTCTGACCACGGCGAGAGCTTTGAACACGGCCTCATCAAACACGGCAATGATAATCTTTACGAACAGATAACGCACATTCCCCTTATTATCAGTGAGCCCGGCCAGACCCGCGGCAGGACTATTGATACACTGGTCGAGCAGGTGGATATACCGGCCACCATACTCGATCTGGCGGATATACCCGTGCCTTCATGGATGGAGGGGCGCTCACTGGTTCCGCTGATGCGCGGCGGCACGCTTCCGGAGAGACCGGCATTTTCAATGGCGCTCGAAGGCCAGCCCAGCAGGGGCCGCCGGATCGTAAAAGGGAGGTTTGCGGTCTGGGAAGGCGACTACAAGCTGATATACTATCTGCAGAGAAAGATATCCCTGCTTTTCAACCTGAAGGAAGATCCGGGTGAGTTGAATAATATTTTCGACAAAGAGCCGGAGGTGGGGAAACGCCTCCGGAAGCTTCTCATGAGCAACCTGAAAGAGGCCAATGAAAGGATAGCGCAACAGAACAGGCGGTAAAGATGAAAAAACGTCTTCTGAGCAATCCCTCTTACGAAAGGGTCATCAGGTGGTGGCTGATTTTCCTGGTGATTTTCATACCCTTCCAGCGAAAGACCGTGGGCTCCTTGAAGGTCCTGGCATGCGGCTTTTTCGTCGATGCCGGCTGGAGCGGCATGACGGAAAAAGTGGGTCTTCTCAGCCGGATCGACGAGGCGACGCTTGCCGTGCTTCTTCCCGTCTCGTTGATGATTTTCTGGAAGAACAGGAGCAGTATCGGCAGGATATTCCTGATACTGATAATCCCGTTCATTATCCTCGTCGTTGCGGGCGCAGTATCGGGTTTTATAAACGAAAACTCGCTGCGCATCACCTCTCTCGGAATATTCGAATATGTAAAGAACTTTCTTTTCATCTTCGTATTCGCCGCTTTTTTCAGAGAGGCGGAGCAGATCAAAAAGCTGTTCAGGGTATTGCTGTATTTAGCCCTGTTTCTCTGCGTGGTTGCGGTTATCCAGGAAGCATGGGCGCTTGCATCCAAATACATCATCATGCAGAAAAAGGTCACGCTTTTCGACCCCCTGATGTTCCAGAAGGACAAATGGCGCATGGGGATGTACAGGGCCACCTCGCTGGTCGGGCATTACAACATCCTCGGCTTTTTCAGCCTGCTGGCGCTAACACTGTATTTCTTCACTGTGAAGAAGATAAGACTGCCGGTTTTCATCATCCTTTCCGCCGGAATTGCGGTGAGCGTGTCGAGGATGAGTTACCTGGGATTTGCAATTTTAATCCTGATACAGGTTTTCAGGGGCAGAAAGTGGCTCCTGGCCGTTATTGTTCCGCTTGGAATCGCCATGATCTACATGAGCACGCTGGAAGACTTTAATATTTCCAAGATAGCCAATATGCCGGGTATTTTCAAGAAGAAGCAGAAGGCCAATATATTCACCGTTCCGTACAGGGAATATGCAAGGGGCAAGGCAATGGAGATATGGAAAGACCATCCGGTATGGGGGGTGGGTCCGGGTATGTTCGGCGGCATAGTGTCGGTCATATCACATTCGCCTTACTATGAAGAGTACAATTTCGACCAGGAAATGGAACTGGTGGATTTCCTGGAGAGTTGGAAGAGCCTTGACCAGTTCTGGCCCCAGATACTGGCTGAAATGGGGCTTGCCGGCACTCTTGCTTTCATGGCGTTGCTTGCTTCGTGGATGATATTTTTCCTGATACTGATCAGGCGTAAGGTCCCCGATGATATGAGAGGGTTTCTCGCGGGTCTTGCAGTATTTATGATCATGGTTGTTATTTTCTCTTTCGGCAACCCGTTGAAGAGCCCGGTGATGGTCGTATATTCCGCTCTCTGCGGCATGGCGACAGGGGCCGCCTTTTTATGGAAAGGCGCCACGGCGGGTAGCGTAAAATATTCTGTGTAAATTTGAATAAAAAAAAGAAAGGGTGTATTCTCCATAAGTTTGACTAAAAACTTTTAAAAGGAGGAATACACCCATGCCAGCAAAAGAATTAACGAAT
>Ga0256839_1002787_pt1 | contig 18991 bp, 21 predicted proteins | sample 354166metaG_FD_185968 | JGI IMG/M metagenome (GOLD analysis project Ga0256839, IMG submission 185968) | Hydrothermal vent microbial communities from Mid Atlantic Ridge, Atlantic Ocean - 354-166 | ecosystem: Environmental > Aquatic > Marine > Hydrothermal vents | place: Atlantic Ocean: Mid... | reverse complement strand
TCGCGGCCCAACAGGTAGAGGGCGCTCTTCCGCATGCGTTCGAGCTTCCAGGGGCGGATGCTCTCGAGCGGCGTGCCGTAGCGGTCCGAGGCCCGCTGCTTGACCTCGGCGAAGACGGGGACGCCGCCTTGCTCGAGCCAGAGGTCGATCTCGCCGTAGGGGGTGCGGCGGTTGCGCGCTACCAGGGCGTACCCGTGCGCGAGCAGGTGTTCGAGCGCGGCGTCCTCGGCCCAGCGCCCTTTCACGGGATCAGATTTCCAGGCGTTCGGCGTCGGCCCAAAAGCCCTCGAGGTCGTAGTAGTCGCGCGCCTCGGGGCTCATGATGTGCACCAGCACCGGCCCGTAGCTGAGCAGCCACCAGCGGCTCGAGGGCCCCTCGACCGCGTCGGGGCGGATGCCCTCGTCGCGCAGCTTCTCCTGCACGTGGTCCTGCAACGCCTGCAGGTGCGGCTGGCTGGTGCCGGTGGCGATCACGAAGTAGTCGAGCGAGTCCGAGACCTTGCGCAGGTCCAGCGCCACCACGTGCTCGGCCTTCTTGTCTTCCAGGGCTTGGGTGATCTTGGTGATCAGTTCTACCGCATCGATCGTCTTAACCATTCGTCCTTAGGGTACCAGATCGCGGCCCAGCACGATGACCACATCGGCGTCGTAGTAGAGGCGGAAGCGCGATACCAGCGGCAGGTGCACGGCTTCGGCGTAGTAGCCGCCGGCCTCGAGCGCGGTGTCCACCAACACCTTGCTGGCCTCCTGCAGGCGGATCCGGCGAACCTCGGGCGCGGGCAGCGCCAGCCGCTCGAGCCCCCGGGCGTAGGCTGCGCCCAGCCCCGCGCCGCTGCCGTCGAGAACCAGGACCCGCGCCTCGGGCGGCGGCACCGAAGGCCGGGCGTCGATACCCAGGAAGGCCGCCAGGAAGGAACGCCGCATCGCGTCGTCGAAGACCAGGTAGACCCCCTCCTCGCGGGTGGGCAGGGTGGCCGTCTTCAGCTCGAGTCCGCGCAGCTGCGGCAGCAACGCCAGCACCTGCCCTACGTCCACGTCGGTCTCCATGTCGGCCCAGAAGTCGCGCACCATGCCCGGCACCCGCGGCCAGTTGGCGGGGCTGAGGGCGCGCTTCAGCACCTGCAGCACCACCTCCTTGATGCGGTCGAGGCGGCTCAGGTCGTCGCCCACCCAGCCGCGGAAGCGCATGTAGCCCACGGCCTCCTGGCCGCCCAAGTGCTGCCGACCCGCGGGAATGTGGATGTGCAGGTTCGCGGCGTTGTCGTCGTAGTTCATCGCGTCGGGCAGGTAGACGGTGACGCCCCCTACCGCGTCCACGGCGCGGGCGGCCAGGTCGAGGGTGAGCACCGCGTAGTGGTCCACGGGCAGGCCCAGCACCTGCTCCACCGCCTGCGCCAGCCCCCGGGCCCCCTCGAAGCCGTAGACCGCGTTGATCTTGCCCTTGTAGCCGTTGAACTCCACGTAGGTGTCCCGGGGGATGGCCACCACCCAAGCCCGGTTCCCCAGGAGGCGCACGTAGAAGATGGTGTCGGTGCGGCTGCCCGGACCGCAGGGGGTGGCGGGGCCGCAGTACTCGATGTCGCGCGCCGCCAGCACCAGGCTCAGCTCGGGCGCGCCTCCCGCCCCCTGGCGGGTCAGGCTGCGGTTCGCGTGGGGCCACAGGACGATCAGGACGGCCAGCGCGGCGAGGGTGAGGCCCAGCAGGACCAGGCGTCTACGCGTGCGCTTCGGCATACGCCTTCAGTGTACGGGGGTGGATGGGAATCCCCTTAGCCTTCAGGTAGGCCACCTTGCGCGCCACCGCCTCGGCGTAGGCCCCCTCCAGGTCGCCCGCGAGGGCGCGCTGGCGCAGGTCGTCGTTGACCCCGCGCCCCGGTTCGCTCACGTCGGCCACGTAGACGGCCATGCCGATGGGGTTCGTGGGCGAAACGCCCCATACGTGGCCCTCGATGGCCTCGAGCACCTCCGGGTCGCGCACCCCCCACTCCGCCGCGATCTTGCGGCCGGCGCAGCCGTGCAGGGCGCGGGGGTGGGCGGCCTCGACCTCGTTTTCGGGCGGACAGAGGGCCAGCAGCTCCGCCTCGGGCAGCTCGCGGGCGACGTCGTGCAGGATGCCGGCCAGCCAGGCGCGTTCGCCGTCGGCCCCGGCCGCCTCGGCCAGCGCCCGCGCCAGCTCAGCAACCCGTTCGATGTGGGCCCAGCGCTCCGGGGAGACCTGCCGGCGAACGCGCTCAACGAGCTTCTCGGTAAAGTCGGTGCTTGGCAATGTAGACCTCCACCTCGTAGGGGACCAGGTAGCGCACCGACCGCCCCTCGGCGATGCGGCGGCGGATCTCGGTGCTGGAGATGTCGTAGCCGGGAATCTCGATGGGCAGAACCCGCTCGCGGAAAAAGGGGTCGATGCGGCTCAGATCGTAACCGGGCCGGCTCACGGCCACCATCTGCGCGAGCAGGACGAGCGCCTCGGGCTCGCGCCAGGTCGCCAGGTCGCGGTAGGCGTCGGCCCCGGTGATGAAGAAGAGCTCGGCCCCCGGCCAGCGGCGTGCGGCCCGACGCAGCGTCTCCACGGTGAAGGTGGGTCCCGGACGGTCGAGCTCGAGCCGGCTGCTGCGGAACCGCGGGTCCAGGATCGTCGCCAGCACCACCATCTCGTGGCGCGCCTCGGCCGGGGCCGCCGGGCGTTTATGCGGGGGGCGGGCGGCGGTGACGAAGTGCACCTCGTCCAGCTCGAGGCGGTCGGCCGACTCGCTGGCGGCGAGCAGATGCCCCATGTGCACCGGATCGAAGCTGCCGCCGAAAAGTCCTATGCGCATCTAGCCCTCCGGGATGTACTCGAACTCGAGGTCGCCGATCCGCACGGTGTCACCGGCGCGCACGCCGCGCGCCTTCAGCGCCGGCTCCACGCCGCGCCGGCGGAACTCGCCCTGCAGCCACTCTGCAGCCTCGAAGAGCTCGCCGCGGATGCGCCCGATCAACTGCTCCAGCTCGGGGGCGCGCACCTCGTAGACCCCCTCCTCGACCTCGCGCACCTCAAGCGCGGGCACCTCTTCGCGCACCCGCGTGCCCGGGGGGGCGGTCGGCTGGGGCGCGGCCGGCAGGAGCTGAAAAAGGGTGGCGACCAGTTCGTCGAGCCCCGCACGCGTCACCGCCGAGGTGGGCACCACCGCGAGCCCTTCGGCCGCAAGGGCGTGCACCCGCTCACGGGCGGCGGCCTCGTCCAGCAAGTCGACCTTGTTGAGCGCCACCAGGCTGGGTCGGCGGAGCAGCTCGGGGTCGTAGGCCCCCACCTCGCGCCGCAACGCCGCCAGCGCCGCCGCAGGGTCCTGGGTCGCGTCGAGGACGTAGAGCAGGAGCCGGGTGCGCGAGATGTGGCGCAAAAAGTCGAGGCCCAGCCCCCGGCCCTGGGAAGCCCCCTCGACGATGCCGGGGATGTCGGCGATGGTGAAACGCTCCAGCTCGCCCTCGACCACGCCCAGGTTGGGGCTGAGGGTGGTGAAGGGGTAGTCAGCCACCTTGGGCCGGGCGCGGGTCAACGCCGCCAGCAGGCTCGACTTGCCGGCGTTGGGGTAACCCACCAGCCCCACGTCGGCGATCAGGCGCAGCTCGAGCCGCAACCGGCGTTTCTCGCCCGGCAGCCCCCCCAGGGCGAACCGGGGCGCCTGACGCGTCGCGGTGGCGAAGTGGGCGTTGCCGAGGCCGCCCTCGCCACCGCGGGCCACGCGCACGGTCTGATCCTCCTGCACCAGGTCGGCGAGCAGCTCGCCGGTGTCGGCGTCGTAGACGCGGGTACCCAGGGGCACCTCGATGACCAGGTCCTTCCCGGCGCGGCCGTCCATGCCCTTGCCCTTGCCGTGCTGCCCGCGCTCGGCTTTGTAGCTGCGCTTGGAGAGCTTGGCCAACGAGTCGACGCTGGAGCCCGCCTTCAGGTAGACGCTGCCTCCGCGGCCGCCGTCGCCGCCGTCGGGGCCGCCCTTGGGAATGTACTTTTCGCGGAAGAAGCTGACGACACCGTCGCCTCCGTGACCGGCGGCGACGGTGATCTCAAGCGTATCGCGGAACATTTTATAGGCCCGGGGCTCGGCCCGGCTCGCGGCCCACCAAGGGGCGAACCGCGCTAACCCTCGAGCGGACGCACCGAAACGTAGCGCCCCAAACGGCCCTTGTCCTGGAACTCCACCACCCCGTCCACGAGGGCGAAGAGGGTGAAGTCGCGGCCCAGGCCCACGTTCTTGCCGGGTTTGAACTTGGTGCCGCGCTGACGCACGATGATGTTCCCCGCCTTCACGACCTGGCCGCCGAAGCGCTTCACGCCCAGGCGCTTCGACTGCGAGTCGCGACCGTTCTTGGTGGAACCGAGTCCTTTTTTGTGTGCCATGGCTTACTCCTCGGCCTGCTCTTCGCCGGCCTGTTTCTTGCGCGCCGCCCGCAACCGGATCTTCTCGACCCGCAGCTCGGTGAACCACTGGCGGTGGCCCTTCTTGCGGCGGTAGTTGGTCTTGGCCTTGAACTTGGCGACGGTGATCTTCTTGCCGCGCTCGGTGCGCAGCACCTCGGCCACGACCTTCGCGCCCTTGACGGTGGGGTTGCCCACCTTGACCTTGTCGCCGCCGACCATCAGCACGTCGAACTCCACCTTCTCGCCCGGCTGGGCGTCCAGCTTTTCGACGCGCAGGATCGCACCCTCTTCGGCGCGGTACTGTTTGCCACCGGTCTTGATGATCGCGTACATGAATGCGTCCTCCAAAAGGCCAGAAGGCCTGCCGACTTTCCATTGTAGCGGGCGGACCCCCTTTAATCAAGGAGCCCGGCCACCCGAGTGAAAAACCGGGGCCTGAGCCCCGGGTTCTGGTGGAGCCGAGGGGATTCGAACCCCTGACCTCCTCAATGCCATTGAGGCGCGCTCCCAACTGCGCCACGGCCCCAAGCAAGGGATAATCTACCCGCGGGGGCGCGGTTTGTCAAGGACGGCCCGGGCCCTGGGGCGGTCTTCCACGCGGCCCCGGGGCCCGAGGCGAACGTGCGGGAGCGGCGGCTGGGTGCCCTGCATGCTTTGTATTGTAAACTACTTTACATCAGCATGTCCGTCGGGTAGACTCGCCCTGGAGGTAAGCCATGGAAACGATCCTCGGTGCAGGCGGTCCCGTCGCCCGCGCATTGGCGCAAGAACTCGAGCGGCAGGGGCGGCCGCTGCGCCTCGTCCGCCGAAACCCGGGGGCAAAAAGACCGGGTGTAGAAGTGCATGCGGCCGACCTAACCGACGCCGAGGCCACCGAGCGTGCGGTGCGCGGCAGCACGGTCTGCTACCTGACCGTCGGTCTGCCCTACCGGGCCGCGGTCTGGGCGCGCGACTGGCCGCGGGTGATGGAAAACGCGATCGCCGCCTGCCGCCGCCACCGGGCGCGCCTGGTCTTCTTTGACAACGTCTACATGTACGACCCCGACCATCTGGGCCGCATGACCGAGGCCACACCGGTGCGGCCGGTGAGCCGCAAGGGGCGGGTGCGCGCCCGCGTGGTGCGCATGCTGCACGACGCCGTGGAGCGGGGCGAGGTCGAGGCCCTGGTGGCCCGCAGCGCCGACTTCTTCGGCTTCGGCAAGCCCTGGAGCGGGGTGCTCAACTTCCTTGCTTTCGAACCGCTGAGCCGCGGGAAAAAAGCGATCTGGTTCGCCTCGGCGGACCGGCCCCACAACTTCACCTACCTGCCCGACGCCGCCCGGGCGATGGCCCTGCTGGCCCAACACGACGAAGCCTACGGCGAGGTCTGGCACCTGCCGAGCGGCGAAGCCCGCACCGGCCGCGCCTGGGTGGAGGGCGCGGCCGCGGCGCTCGGCGTCCAACCGCGGCTGCAGCTGATCACGCCGGCGATGGCGCGGCTCGCCGGGTTGTTCCAACCCCTGGTGCGCGAAACCGTGGAGATGCTCTACCAGTACGACCGTCCCTACGTCTTCGACAGCGCCAAGATCGCCGCCCGCTTCGGGCTCGAGCCCACCCCCACAGACGCCGCGCTCGCCGAGGTGGCGCGCCGCGACTACGGGGTCGGGGGCGGATCCGGAACCCAGCCGCAAGACGGCTCCCCGGGCCGCGCCCTCCTTGACAAACCCCCGCTGGATGGGTAGATTAACCTTTGCTTGGGCCCGTAGCTCAGTTGGATAGAGCGGCTGACTACGGATCAGCAGGTCAGGGGTTCGAATCCTCTCGGGCCCGCCAAAGCTTCGGAGCGCTCCCTCTCTGGGAGCGCTCGTTCGCGTAGGGGGCTCAGGCAAAGTTGCGCTCGAGAAGCTCCCGCGGGGGCACGGGGCGCGAAAGGACATAGCCCTGCACCTCGTGCACACCAGCGGCACGCACCCGATCGAGGGCCTCTTCCGACTCCACCCCCTCGGCCACCACCACCAACCCCATGTTCAGCCCCATCGTAACGATGCCGCGCACCGCGGGCACGCCGCGTTCGTTGTGCGTGGTCAACAAGTCGACGAAGCTGCGGTCGAGTTTGAGCACTTCAATGGGTAGGGTAACCAGGCGCCCCAGGTTGGAAAAGCCCGAACCGAAGTCGTCGAGTGCGAGCCGCACGCCCAGCCGGCCCAGCTCTTCGAGAACGGCCCAGGGAGTGTCGTCGTGTGCGATCACCTCCTCGGTGACCTCCAGCTCGAGCACTTCGGGGCCGAGGCCGTACTCCTCCAGCGTTGCCTGCACGAGGTCCAGCAGTTCGGGCACCAGCAGCGCCGGCGGCACGTTCACCCCGACCCGCACTCCGGCGGGGATGCGGTCGCGGTGCGCGGCGTAGAACCCGAGCGCCTCCTTGAGGACGAAACGGGTGAGGTCCATCATCCAACCGCGTTCGGCGGCGACCGCAAAGACCTCGAGCGGCGAAACCGGACCCGCAGGCCCGTGAAAGCGCAGCAGCGCCTCGAAGGCGGATACCCGCCACCGCTCCACGTCGTAACGTGGCTGAAAGTGCACGGCAAAACCAGGAAGGTGTGGATCGCGCAAGGCCGACTCGATGGCGTTCTCAAGCTGCGTCCGCCGCTTGAAACGCTCACGCATACCGGGGGCGACGAAGACGACCCGCTTCTGGACCTTCGAGTCGTAGAGGGCCAAATCGGCCGAACGCAGCAGCTCTTCGGGCTCCTGGGCGTCGTCGGGAAAGAAGGCGACCCCGATCGAAACCCCCGCGTAGGGGATCTTCGCCATCGCTTCGCGGATGCGCTCGAGTGCGAAGCCGGCCCCTTCGATGGTGGTGTTCTGCAGCAAGAGCGCGAACTCGTCGCCGCCAATCCGAGCCACCACGTCGCTGGCCCGCAGGTGCTCCTTCATGACCCGCGCCGCCTCCCCCAGCAGGCGGTCGCCGGCAAGGTGGCCGAAACGGTCGTTGTACCGCTTGAAATCGTCCATGTCGACCATGGCCACCGCCAGGTTCCAGCGCTCCCGGGCCGCGAGCGGCAGCGCGGTGCGCAGGTGCTCCGTGAAACCGCGGCGGTTGAGCAAGGCGGTGAGCGGATCGTGGAACGAGAGGTAGCGCAGCCGCTCCTGCGAGAGCAGCCGCGCGATCGCCGCGGCGATTAGCTCCGCCGCCATCCCGTAGGCCCAGTTGGCCAAGCGCCGGTCTTCGGGGGCGCGCTCGAGGCGTACGAGCAGGGCGCCCTCGAAGGGAAGCGCGGGCGTGGCCTGGACGCGCAGCGGGAAGAGCCCGACGGCGCCGTCCCAGCTGGCCTCGGTAGGCGCCTCGCCCGCCTCCAGGGCGCGGGCGAGGCGCCCGGCGGGGTCGGGCGACACCCCGCCCACGAGAATGCGGTGCACCCCCTCCAACTCCTTAGGGAAGCCCTGGCCCTGGGGGCGCCAGAGCACCGCCATCTCAAGCGGCGCCAGCGGACCCAACGTCTGCATCTCGCTCGTCAGCACCCGCTTGAGGTCGTCCAGCGTCTCGCTCTTAAGCAGCTCCTTGGAGAGGTGCAGCAGGCGCTCCTCGAGGTCCGACCGTTGGTGCTGCTGGCGCTCGAGCAGCAGCCCCCGGTGAATGGCCGAACCCAAGGCCGCACCGGCGAGCGTGAGCACCTGGTAAAGCTCCTGCGGGGGTTCGAACCCGTGGGGGAAGGCGAGGTTGGCGATCCCCAGGCGCTCGCCCCCGGCAAGGAGCGGGATGCTCAAGTGGCGCCCTAGGCCGCCCGAGAGCGCGCGGCGTTCGGCCTCGGGAAGGCGCTCGCCGGCCTCGGCGACCCGCTGCAATCGCTCGCACTCCACGAACTGTCCGGTGGTCTTGAGTTGGCCGCGCACGAAGAGCTGCTGGCAGGTGCAGCCGCCCGAGGTCAACACCGCCCGTTCGTCCGCTTCTAGCCCCGGCGGCAGGTTGCGCGCGGCGACCAAGCGGAAGCCCTCGGCCTCCTCGATGACCATCCAGCCGGTTTCCAGATGGGCCAAGCGAAGCAGGAACTCCAGGCCCAGGTCCGCGATCTCCTCCAACGTCTTGGCTCGATTCAGCTTCACCGACATGTCCAGAAGGTGCCTCCACGCTTGCGGGGTTACCGGGCGAGGCATCAACCGCCACCCTGGATCCGGCATGCGGACGAAGGTACCCTCGGACGCACGCTGCGCGTACCTGGGACCCGGCTGAATGGGGTGTTGGGTGTCGTTTCTGGAGCCTCTTCCATCTAGTAACCTATTTGCAATTACCGTATTTCGGTGATACTAACACAACTCGACTTCGCGCACGCAACCCCTGCCGGAGGAAGCCGCGGCGCGCGCCGGTCGCTCAGAAGATCAGATCGCTCCACGCCTGCATGGCCAGGGCGTAACCGAAACGGTCCCCCTCCACGAACCCCTGGGCGAGCAGGCGCCGGAGGGCCAGCGGGAAGAGCTCCTCCGGCGCGGCGCGGGTCATCCGCGGGGCGGCGTGCAGGAACTTTCCGGCCTCGTCGAAGAGGCGGACGCGCGGCAGACGGCGCGAGGCGTGCTCGAGCGCCCGCAGCAGCGCGCCCTCGTAGAGCGGCAGGTCTGCCGATCCCCGGTGGAACATCAGCGAACGCACGCCCTGGCGCATCATCTCCACATAGCCGACCGGCCCTTCCCAGCTTCGCACCGCGTCGTGGAGGCGGTACTCGAGCCGCGCCAACCCCAAACGGCGCAGGTTCAGGGCCAGGTCGACGACCGGGGCCGAGGGGTGCTGCCGCACGAGCACCGGATCGAAGAGTGCGAGGCGCTTGAGGTGGCCGGCCCGTACGGCCAGCAGGTGGGCGATCAGGGTCTCGGGGTAGACCCAGGCGGCGCGTTCGGGGGCCGGGTGCGCCCGCCCGCCCATGCCGATCCGCACCGGCCAGAACCACGGCGCCATGGCGTTGCCCTTGCCCACGCCCAGGACCACCGTATCGGCGGAGGCGCGCAGCAACGCCACGATCTCGGCCAGCTCGGCGGCCGAGAGGCGCGCCGAAGCGGGGGCGAAGACGTAGACGTCGTCGGGCTGGGACCGCGTCAGCGCGTAGCGCAGCAGCAGGCGCAGGGCCACCACCGGACCGCGCGGCCGCGGTGAGGTCAGGAGCTCGACGTTCGGAGCCAGCGCCCGCGCGGACATTCGCGGCAGCGGAGCGTCGAGGACGACCACCGAACCCAGCGACGCGGCGCTGGCGTGCGCGGTGAGGGCCGGCAGGCCCGAGAGGTCTGGCTGGGCGTAGAGGAGGAGAAAGCCGCGCATTGTTATCGATCCTACTGTATTTTGGCGAAATAAACGTAAGGTTAACACCTTGTAGCCGGCGCATGGTTGCGCTACCAAACGTCTCGACCGGGTCTAGTTCGCACGAATACCGCTTACGAAGTCTTCTTATAGAGGGTGGAATCCCACATTTTTGTTTCAGTTACTGTTTTCATTGAGCGAAGAACCGCTAGGGGGCGCCGTCCGCCCCGAAGCCGTCTTCGGGGGGCGCGATCCTGACGCCCAGGGTGTAGGTGACCGAGAGGCGGCGGCCCTCGTCGTCCAGGCGGTTGATCTCGATGCCCTTGACCCAGAGGGGGCGGTCCATCGCCCGCACCGCCTCGAGCATCGCGTAAGCCTCTTGGAAGCCGCCTTCGACGATGAGCAGACCGTCTTCGATGCCGGGGTTGACCTCCCGCACCTCGAGCCCCAGCTCCAGGGCGCGGCCGATCAGCTCGCGGTAGACCTCGGGCAGCTGCGCAGGGTCGAGGGGCGCGGCGCGCTTGGGCAGCGTCTCGGGCAACCGGAGCAGCTCTTCGAACCGCCCGCGCAGCCGACCCTCCTCGAGCTGCGCCTGACGCAGCTCCCAAGCGGTCAGCCCCAGGAGCGCCGCGGCGGCGAAGAAGACCAGCGCGGGCAGCCAGGCGTACCAGCGGCTTCCGTTCATCGGCCCATCACCTTACCCGGAAGCTCGAAGAGCGGCAGGTAGAGGGCGAGCGCCACGAAAAGGACGATCACGCCCAGGACCACCGTCATGACCGGCTCGATCATGCTGGAGAGCCGCTTCGTGGTGTGGTCGACCTCGCGCTCGAGGTGGTGCCCCACCTGGTCGAGCATGCGGTCCAGCTCGCCCGACTCCTCGCCGATGCTCACCATGCGGGTGAACATCGGCACGAAGACCTCGGGCTCGTGCGCGAGTGCCTGCGAGAGCGACTCGCCCTTGGCGATGCGGTCCTGCACCTCGTCGATCAGCGCGGCGACGTAGCGGTTGCCGGCCAGATCGCGGGCGGCGTCGAGGGCCGCTAGGATATTGATGCCGCTGGCGTAGAGGGTGGCCAGGGTGCGCGCAAACCGCGCCAGACCGCTCTTGTGCGCGATCGGCCCGAAGACGGGCAACCCCAGGAGGGTGCGGTCGATGAGGTAGCCTCCGGAGGGGGTGGCGCGCCACCGTCGGAACGCCCAGACGAGGAGCGCCAAGGCCAACGCGATGAGGAGGGCATAGCGGCGCACCGCGTCCGAGACCGCAAGCAGCGCGAGCGTGATGCCCGGCAGGTCGGCGCCGGCGTTGGCGTACAGCTTCTGAAAGACGGGCACGACGACCACCAGCAGGGCGACCACCGCAAGCAGCACGATGACGATGGCGAATATGGGGTAGGTAAGCGCCGAGCGGATCTTCTGCTGCAACTCGAAGGCATCGTCCAGGTAGCGCGCGACGCGGCGCAGCGTCTCCTCGAGGGAGCCGCTCAGCTCGGCCGCGGCGACCATGCGCACGACGATGGGGGGAAAGGCCTCGGGAAACTCCCCCATGGCCTCGGCCAACCCCGCGCCGCCCTCGATGCGGGAGCGCACCTGCTGAGCGGCGTGGCGCAGCGTGGGGTGGGAGCTTTGCAGGCTGAGGGTGTTCAGCGCCTGCACCAGGCTCACCCCCGCCCCGATCAAGGTGGCGAACTGCTCCATGAAGAGCACCAGATCGCCGCTGCCCGGCCTCCGCTGGCGACGGCGGCGGCCGGCGGGCGCCAGACGTAGTGGAAAAAGGCCCATCTCGCGCAGCCGGCGGCGGGCCTCCTGCAGGTTTTCCGCCTCGATCACGCCCTCGGCGGTGCGGGTTCCGCTTTCGTCGCTGGCCAGGTAGAGGTAGCGCATCTAAGCCTCCAGCATCCCCAACACCCGCATCAGCTCTTCGACCGTGGTCTGCCCCTCGCGCACCTGCAACAGACCGACCTCCCGCAGGGTACGGTGCTCGATCTTCTCGGCGTACGCCCGCAGCGCCGGCTCCCCCTCGCCCTCTCCCACGATGCGCAGGCTCTCGCGGTCGAAGGCGAAGACCTCGTAGAGGCCCAGCCGCCCGGTGTACCCGGAGTTTCGGCAGTAGCTGCAGCCCTGGCCGCGCCGCTCCTTGGAAAGCGCCTCGTCGCTCAAGAACCAGCGCTCCTCCTCGGTGAGCGGCCGCCACTCGCCGCACTGGGGGCAGACCCGGCGCACCAGGCGCTGGGCCACGATCCCGCGCAGTGTGGACGCCAGCAGGTAACGCTCGGCGCCCATCTCGATCAGGCGGCTGACCGCCGAAAGGGCGTCGTTGGCGTGGAGGGTAGCCAGGACGAAGTGGCCGGTCAGGGCCGCGCGAAGCGCGGTGTCCAGGGTTTCGGCGTCGCGCACCTCGCCCACCAGGATGACGTCGGGGTCGAGGCGCAGCGCCGCCCGCAGCACCTGGGCGAAGCCGAGCCCGATCCGCGGCTGCACCGGGATCTGGTTGATGCCCTCAAGCGGAAACTCGACGGGGTCTTCGATGGTGATGAAGTTGCGCTGGGGGGTGTAGATGTGCTCGAGCGCGGCGTAAAGCGTCGTCGTCTTCCCTGAGCCCGTGGGGCCGGTGACGAAGAGGATGCCGTGGGGGCTGCGCACCAGCTTGCTGAACTTCTCCAGCTCCGGGCGGAACATCCCCAGCTGCTCGAGCCCGAGCCGCACGGCCGTGGGGTAGATGATGCGCAAAACGACCTGCTCGCCCCAGAGCGTGCCCACGCTGGCGATCCGTACCTCGTGGCGCTTCCCCTCGTAGACGAAAGAGAAGTGCCCGTCCTGGGGGCGCCGGCGCTCGGCAATGTCGAGCCCCGCGAGGATCTTGAACCGCGCCACCACCGCCGGGGCCTCGTCCTTGGAAAGGTGCCGGAGCTCTTGCAGCACCCCGTCGACGCGCATGCGCACGACGAGCTGATGTTCCGCCGGATCCAGGTGCAGGTCCGACGCCCCCGCAGCGATCGCGTCGCGCAGCAGGGCGTCGGCGGTGCGCACCGCGGGCGAAGCCTCGGGTTCGGGCAGAGCCTCCTCCAGGGGCGCGGGGTTCGCAGGCCGCGCCTCCTCGATCGTGGCGCGGCCGAGCGCCCGGTTCAGGGCGTGCAGGATCTCGGAGTCCGAGGCGAGCTGAGGAACGATCTCGCGCCCGGTCATGTAGCGCAGCTCGTCGATCAGCTTGAGGTCGCCGGGGTTGGCCATGGCCACGTAGAGCCGATGCCCGTCGAGGCGGTAAGGGAAGACCCGATGCTTGCGGGCGAAGCGGTCGTCGACGAGCGCCACCGCCTCGGGGTCGACCTCGACCTGGCCGAGGTGGACGACCTCGGCCTGCTGCTGGGTGGCCAGCGCCCGCACCAAGTCCTCTTCCTTGAGGTAGCCGCGGCGCAACAGGACCTGACCAAGGCGTTCCCCGGTGCGCGCCTGTTCCCGGAGCGCGTCCTGAAGCTGTTCTTCGGTGATGTAGCCGCGGCGCAGGAGCAGTTCGCCCAGCTTACTGCGGTAGCTCAAGGCTCACCTCCCAGGCGAAGTCCTCGCCCTCTTCGTCCCACTGGGTCCAGGCGGGCGGGGCCTCGAGCCGGCGCGCCAGCACCTGAGGGGCGCGCGGATCGAGCGCGTGTCCGCGAAGCACCAGCTTGAACTCGTCGACCTGGATGCCGTCGAGCCAGGTCCCCTCGGGCAGCGCGCCGCTCACCCGCTCCAGCAACCCGGTGGTCACGCCCTCGGGCAGGGGCTCCTGCTCTTCGGGCCGGACGGCCTCGAGCCGCGCGATGTCCCGCTGCAGGCCCTCGTTGATCGCCCGCTGCCCCTGCAGCTGGACGTTCAGCACCGCGTAGCCGGCGGCGCCAAGCGCGAGCCAGAGCGAAGACCACAACAGCGCCCGCTGGGCCTCGCGCGGCAGCCCCTCCCCCAGCCGCCGCCGCCGCGGACGCAGGTCGAGGCCGGGCGGCTCCCGGCGCCAGGCGGCCGCCTTGAGCACCCCGGGCTGGGCCGACTGCACGACCTCTTGCGCGGGAAGCCCCTCGGGGGCGGGAGGCGGTTCGGGAAGTCCGAACAGCCAGGCCGCCTCCACCGGCTCGTAGCGGCCGAAAAGCTGGAGCGAGCGCACGACCTCGTCGACCAGCGCCTGCCCGCCCTCGGCCAAGGGATGGGCGAGCTGGCGAAAGTCGATGAGCCGGCCCTGCTCGAAGAGCGCCATGCTGTTGGTAAGCGTCTCCAACACGATCCAGCTCTCGCGGCCTTCGAACTGCGACCGTGAGGCCCGCCAGACCGCGAGCGGCAGGGGCTCGAGCCGGCGGGGGCGCAGGCGCCGGCTCAGCGCGGCCACGGCCTGCGCCGGCATCGCCGCGAAGAGGACGCGGCGGCGGTGTTCGTCGACGGTGTCCAGCAGCTCGTAGTCGATGGTGAGGTCGTGCTGACCCCAGAAGGGGCTGCGCTCGGCCTCGGCCAGCACCGCCTCGGCCAGCGGAAACCCCTCGAGAACGGGAAAGAGCGCGGTCCGCAGCAGCAGGAACTCGCTGGAAAGGCCCAGGTAGAGGGGCCCCCGCACGCGCTGCGCCCGCAGAAACCCGCGCACCTCCGCGACCAGGTGTTCGTAGTCGGGCTCGCCGCCGCTGATCACGCCCTCGAGGGGGTGTTCGATCAGCTCGGTCGTGTAGAGGAACAGCGTACGCGCGGTGCAGTAGAGCTCAGCCATGCGATGGACCCATTTTACCGGAGCGCGGCGGCCGCGCGGGTGACCGCGTAGACCTCGGGCAGGGAGACGTCCCCGGGGAGGCGGGTGAAGCGGAGCCGGACCGCCGGACCCGTAACCTCGAAGCGCCCCGCGTACCCGTTCAGGGTCGTCAGGGCCGCGAAGGCGTCGGAGCGGCAGCTGCGGCGCGCCTCGGCCCGCTCGAGCCGGCCCGCGCGGAAACGGTAGCACACCCGGAGGCCGTCGCTGCGACGCAGAGCGAGCTCCCCACGCACCACCCGACCGTCCACCGCACGGTGCACGTCGTCGAGGAAGACCCGGCGCACCGCCAGGTGGTCGCCCTGCACGGCAAAGGCCTGCTGCGCCTGCTGCCACATCCGCACCGCGGGCACGAAGAGCATCGCCGCCATCAACGCCACGATTGCGGCGAGCAGGCCCGCGACGGCCAGCTCCACCAGGGTGAACCCGCCCGCCCGCCTCACCGCGTCACCCCCACGGTGGCGGCGAGGACCCGGCTCGCGCCGTCGAGGAGGACGACCTCGACCCCACGCCCGCCGCCTGGGAGCGGGCGCACGACGCAACGAAACGCGCCCAGCTCCGGGTAGTCGGCGGCGCGGAGGCCGGGGCAGGGGCGTTCCCGCGGCGGCGGCGCGGGCAGCCGCCGGACGGCCTCGGCGGCGTTCTCCAGTGCGGCGAGCTCTGCCCCTAAACGTTGCGCCTCGTGGGCGCTGCGCCCGACCCCCAGCAGGGCCGCGGTCACCGCGGCCGCGCCCAGGGCCAGCACCACGAGCGCAACGGTGACCTCGACCAGGGTGAAGCCGCAACGCCGCGTCATCGCAACGCCTCCTGCTGCAGGACGTTGCCGCGGGCGTCGGTAACGATCCGGTAGTAGACCGCGACCCGCTCGCCTTCGTTCAACGGCCCGCCCGCGGTGCGTGCGGCAACGCACCAGCGGCCGAGGCCGCGGCGCGAGCGCAAGGGCAGCAGCGCGTATTCGCCGATAACCTCGCCGCCCGCCCGCACCTCGCGAAAGCGCCAGTCGCGGCTCGCCACCGAGGGGCAGCGCAGCCGGACCGACCGCCCCGGAGGGCGCCGGACGGCTTCGGCAAGGGCCAGCGCCGCCAGATCGTTGGCCTGGCGCTCGGCCACGGCCACCCGGAGCGCGCGCAGCTGCCCCCGACCCATAAGGGTAAGGGGGCCGGCTACGAAGAGCAGGGCCAGCACCAAGAGCACGAGGGGCAGGATCGATCCGCGGTTTCGCAAAGCGCCTCCCGGTGAAACGGAACCGGGGGGCCCTGCGCCCCCCGGTGCGTCGGGACTAGCGGAAGTTGATTACGTAGGCCCTGCTGTTGCTCGTGTAGGTTCGCGCGTTCGAGTTGTACACCCGCACGCTGGAGGCGGGGGTGCCCGAGCAACGGATCTGCAGGTTGGGGTCGCGCACGCCCACCGCGGTGTTGGCGCCGGTTCTGCGGATCTCCTCGATGGAGCTCAGCAGCTGGGTGCAGGTCGGCTTGGTGCCGCGGTTCTGCGCCAGGTAGATCGAGTAGGCCGAGCGCACCGCGTCGGCGGTGGCCTGCACCTGGGCGTCCACCGCGGTCTCGGTGGTGCTCAGGAAACGGGGCACGGCGATCGCGGCGAGCACGCCGATGATCACGATCACGACAGCCAGCTCGACCAGAGTGAAACCTTTGTTCTTCTTGCTTCCCTTCATCTTTCATTCCCCCTTGGTTCCGCTTGCGCGGTTTGGTCTTACACCTTGATGGTAGACAGCGGGAAACCGCCTGGGTACCCCTAACTGAGGGCCCCCGTTTGGGGGGATAGAAAAGTGTAGTTTTGGGACGGCTACACCCAAGCGATAACGCCAGGGGTCCGCCCGCTGCCCCGTAGAATGGGGCATGCTCGTCTTCTTTGGCTTCGTCCTGGGCGCGGTCATCGGGTCCTTTCTCAACGTCGTCGTCTACCGCCTGCCCAAAGGGGAGTCCATCGTGCACCCGCCCAGCCGCTGTCCGGTCTGCGGTCACCGGCTGGGGCCGCTGGACCTGGTGCCCATCCTTAGCTGGCTCGCCAGCCGCGGACGCTGCCGCTACTGCGGCGCACCGGTAAGCGCGCGCTACCCGCTGGTGGAGGCGCTGACCGGGGGGCTCTTCGCCCTGGCCGCCTGGCTGCACCCCGCGCCCGACGCCGGGCTGGTGCTGATCTGGGCCTTCACGGCGTTCCTGATCGCGCTTTCGTTCATCGACATCGATCACTACGTCCTTCCCGACGGACTCACCTACGGCGGGCTGGCGCTGGGCCTCGCGGCTGCGGCGGTGTGGGGTTTTCCGGTGAGCTGGGGCGCCGCCTGGCAGGGGGCGCTTGCGGCCGCCGGCTTGCTGGCGCTGATCGGCGGCTACGCCAACTTGGTGCTGCGGCGCGGGGCGAGCGGACGGCCGGGGTTTCCGGTGGGGCTCGAGCACGTCTACCTGGCCGCCGCCGTGGCCGCCTGGGCCGGCTGGGGCTGGGGGGCGGCCGCGGCCGCAGCGCTGGTGGCGCTCAACCTCCTGCTGCGCCGGCCGCTGCCCTTGCACGACGCGCTTACCCTGACGGCGGCGCTTCTGGGCGTGGTGGCGGCCAGCTACGGCGCGCTGCCGCTGGGCGTACTGGAAAGCGTGTGGAACCTGCTCCTCGCCGCCGGGGCGGTGGCGCTCGCCGGCGGGCTCTACTGGGCGCTGCTGCCCGAAGAGGACGAAGAGGAGGAGGACGAGGAACCCGTGGCCATGGGTTTCGGCGACGTCAAGCTGGCGGGGATGCTGGGGGCCTGGCTGGGCTTCGGACCCTTTCTGGTCGCGCTGGGCGTGGCCGTCTTCGCAGGGGCGGTGCTGGGCCTGCTCCTGCGCCGGCGCAAACTGCCCTTCGGCCCCTACCTGGCCATCGGCGGCTGGGTGGCGCTCTTCTGGGGCGCCGGCTGGGTGCAGCGCTACCTCGCCTACCTGGGGTTAAGCTGAGGCCGTGGAGAAGCTGCTCGAGGTGATGCGGCGGCTGCGGGCGCCCGACGGCTGCCCCTGGGACCGCCAGCAGACGCACCAAAGCCTGCGCCCCTACCTGCTCGAGGAGGCGGCCGAGGCGGTGGACGCGATCGCGGAGGGCGACCCCGCAAAGATGGCCGAGGAGCTGGGCGACGTGCTGCTGCAGGTCGCCTTCCACAGCGTGATCGGCGAGGAGGCGGGCACCTTTGGCTACGGCGACGTGGAGCGGGCCATCGTGGACAAGCTGATCGAGCGCCACCCCCACGTCTTCGGCGATCGCGAGCTCCACACCGCCGAAGAGGTGCTGGCCAACTGGGAAAAGCAAAAGGAAGAAAAACGGGGGCCGCAGACCCCCTGCGAGAAGGTGCCGAAAAGCCTGCCGGCGCTGGCGCGCGGCTACGAGCTGGCGCGCAAGATGGAGCTGCCCGCGAGCCGCGAGGCGGCCCGGCGGGCGCTCGAGCGCGGCGACCTGACGGAGGCGCTGTGGGAGGTGGTCAAGCTATTCGCGGCCGCGAAGGAAAACCCGGAGGTTGCCCTCAGGGCGAAGCTCTCCGGACTCTGCTCGAACGCGCCGTAGCCCAGCCGCCGCCCGAGCTGGCCGCGCCCCCGGGGTTCCGTTCCGCGGCGGTGCTGGTCGCCCTCGCGCCCGACGGCCAGCTGCTGCTCACCGTCCGCACCCCGAACCTCCCCAGCCACGCGGGGCAGATCGCCTTCCCCGGGGGCCGCCTCGAACCCGGCGAGACGCCCGAGGCCGCGGCGCTGCGCGAAGCCTGGGAGGAGGTGGCGCTCGAGCCCGGCCTGGCCGTCGTGCTGGGCCAGCTCCCGGCGGTGCTGAGCCCGCACGGCTTCCACGTGCGGCCGGTGCTGGCCTGGCTGCGGGAGCCCCCGCGGCTCATCCCCAACCCCGCGGAGGTGGCCGAGGTGCTCTGGGTACCGCTGAGCGAACTTCATGCCGCCCGCGCCTGGAGCGAGTGGCGCGAACGCGGCGGGCTGCGGCGCCGGGTCTGGCACTACCCCTGGCGCGGCCGCGACATCTGGGGGCTGACCGCCCATGTGCTGCACGACCTGCTCGACCGCCTATGCGGCGGCGAAACCGGCTAGACTCGGACCAGGAGGTGCCCCATGAAGGTCGGGATTCTGATCGAAGAGCTCTTCGACGAACGCGAGTTCATCTACCCCTTCTACCGCGTGCAGGAAGGCGGGCTCGAGCCCGTGGTCATCGGACCCGAGTCGCGGGGGTACAAGGCCAAGAGCGGCTGGATGGCCCGCGCCACGGCCGCGGCCTCCGAGGTGAAAGCGTCCGACCTGGCCGGACTCGTCATCCCCGGCGGCTACGCCCCCGACCGGCTGCGGCGCAGCGAGGCGGTCCTCGAGCTGGTGCGCGCCATCGACGACGCCGGAAAACCCCTGGCCGCCATCTGCCACGCCGGCTGGGTGCTGATCAGCGCCGGCGTGATCAAGGGCCGGCGTATGACCGGGTACCGCTCGATCAAGGACGACCTGACGAACGCCGGCGCGCACTTCGTGGACGAACCCGTGGTGATCAGCGGCAACCTGATCACCAGCCGCGGGCCCGCCGACCTGCCCGCCTGGGCGAAGGCGTTCGTCGA
>Ga0256839_1002786_pt1 | contig 18995 bp, 18 predicted proteins | sample 354166metaG_FD_185968 | JGI IMG/M metagenome (GOLD analysis project Ga0256839, IMG submission 185968) | Hydrothermal vent microbial communities from Mid Atlantic Ridge, Atlantic Ocean - 354-166 | ecosystem: Environmental > Aquatic > Marine > Hydrothermal vents | place: Atlantic Ocean: Mid... | reverse complement strand
GGTGGCAAGGGGGGGGGGGGGGGGGGTACAATTCACGTCGGCTTCTAAGGAGCGGTGGCAATCCTCGTCGGCGTACTGTCAGTAGTGCGGTGTCGGTGATTTGCCGTCACTTGCCGGTTTCTTTTCGCTATGCTTCATCGCAGTGAACTTGGGAGGACGGCTGTCATGTTCTCTCGCGTCGGCTGTCTACTTGGCGGTCGCTCGACAGTCGCACTGATTGCATCTTCCGTTCTGGTTTCTGCTGGAACGCTGAAGCTCAGCGCGTGGCTCCCGGATCTCGTCTTTTTCCGTTCCCAAGTGGCGCTCCTACCTGCTGTCGCGTTCTCATTGTTGGCTTGTGGCGAAGTGTTCCTGGGGGCTGTGTTGTACCTGGGACGTCAACACCGCAGAATATGGCAGTTCGCAGCGATGTTGTTCACGTTATTCGGTATCGTGTCTGCAATCCAGGCGCTCATCGGGCAGGAGTACTGTGGCATGTGGTACGCTGCCGGACCCGTGCGAGCCTGACCCGATGTCGCCGTTTAGCCGGTGTGATTGTATACTGAGCCTCGTTACGGGTAACTGTTATTGCAAAGGGACGCCATGATGCGCATTTTGAAGCACGAATTGACAATGTGGTGGATCGAGGCTGTGCGCATCGTCTGGCAATCCGCGAATCGCACGTTGCTGCGAGCGGCATCGGCGGTGATAACGTTAGCGGTGATGTTGTCATGTGTCGTGTCGAACGCGACGCTCGGCTCCGATGATACTGCGATCGCCGATCCATCCTCGAGTTTTCGGGAAGTGATAGATGCTTGGGCTCGTTGGGAGAGCGGGTGGGAGAAGAGAAGCCACCATTACCAGATCCGAATCGAGGAAGATAGAAGCGTCGATCCCCAGCGCCGGGTTCGAGTGGTCCGAGTGTGCAAGAGAGCTGGGAAGTTCGCCGTAAGCTCGGTTAAAGCGGAGGACGACATCACGACGGTGTTGATCCAAAACCCTTCGTATGCCGCTCGAATTGTCAAAGCGGGGGCGGGACCATGGCGACTTACGGGGCTCGCCAAGCGGACCGATGAGAAGTATCAAGAATTCGTGAACCAGCAGTTCCGCGCTGACTTTGTCGGTCAGGTGCTAAGGTTTCATACGAACCTGTGGGAGACGCTCCGGAAGGGGGACTGGGAGGTGCGCTCTGCAGAGAGAAAAGTGGAGTCGGGTCGTCGCGTGCGGAGATTCGACGTGAAACTCACCAAGGCGGGGATGGAGGCGACCCACTTGCTGCGTCTGATCGTTGTGGTATCCGAGGAGCACGCGTTGTTGCCAGTACAGGTGAGTATCGTGCATCGAGAAGGAACCGATTTGGTAATCACCTTCACGGGATGGGCTGTCACGCCTCAAGGGCTGGCATGGCAAAAGCGCCGCGAGGAATTGGGGCCCCTGGCTCTGCAGAAGATGGGTGGAGACGTGGCTCGCTGGGGCTGGAGTGAGTCCCGGTGCGACGTGCGACACATCTCGCGACGATTCGACAAGGACGAGGCTTACCTCAGCTATTATGGGTTGCCGGAGCCCGAGGGAGTGCGTACGCGCGGCTATCGGTTATGGATCTTCCTCGGTGTGGGCATCGCTCTTCTGGCCATTAGTGCGATCCTGGTGGCCAAACGCCGAGCGTAAGGAATTTCACCGATGACAGGCTCGAACCGGAGGTGCATGCCATGAAAAAGACAGCAACGCGGGCATTCAGTCTGGTCGAGTTGCTGATCTGCCTCGCCATTGTCGCTATCTTGACCGGTTTGGCGATTCCTGCGGTGATGCGGGGGCGCGAATCGATGCGACAAGTCCACTGCAGCAATAATCTGCGGCAGATCGGCACCGCACTGACGATGCATCACGATGCGTACGACCGTTATCCGCCGGGCGTCAACTGGACGAAGTCGAACAAGCCATTTTTGAGTTGGGCTGCTCATCTCTATCCGTATCTCGAGCGGGAAGAACTGTGGGAGATGGCCATCCAGGATTACGGCCGGGCGTGGATTCCGTTCGATGAAGTACCTCACGCCGGATTCGCTCAAGCTGTTTCGGTATTCAGTTGTCCCACTGACGGCCGGGCGGATCAGCCTCGCATGTCACGAGGGCGATATTACGCGGCGCTGACGAACTATCTGGGAGTCTTGGGGACCGATGTTCAAAAAGCCGACGGAGTGCTGTTCGCCGATTCGCGAATCGCCCTGCGTCACATCAGGGACGGCACGAGCAACACGATCATGGTTGGCGAGCGTCCCCCGAGTCAAGACTATTGCTGGGGCTGGCTCTATGCCGGCGCGGGATTTAATCAGGGTAGTGGTGATATGATCCTGGGGGTAGCCGAAGTGAACGTCCGACGTGATCTGCTGGCGCAGTGCCCTTTGTCGCGAGCGCAGTTCCAGGCGGGATCCCTGGAGAATCCTTGTCACGTGCTGCACTACTGGAGCATGCATCCTGCGGGCGCGTATTTCCTCTATTGTGACGGCTCTGTGCGGTTTCAGAGTTACGGAAGCGCAAGAGTCGTGGCGATGGCGGCAACGCGGAACGGCAGAGAATGACGGCTTCTCACGGAATGGTCGGGGCCGACGTCGATCCCGGAGAAATCGCCGCTCACAACGTTGGCCCCGTAGGCGATCCGTGGCCGCGGAGGGCTCGCGTCAAATCGAGTCGATCTTGCGTCGGAGCGTCGTGCGGTGGATTCCCAGACGCTCGGCGGCCGCTTTGAAGTTGCCGCCTTCTTCGTTCAACACGGCGCGAAACAGCGGTTGTTCGACCAGCTCGAGCAACGCGTCGTGCAGTCGGCCCTCGTTCTGACGCTGCCGCATCATCGTTTCGGTCCAGCGAGCCACCCATTCTTGCAACAGAGCTTCCGGAGTTTGTTTCCGGTCGTCGGCATCGAGCGGCCGGTCGATGGCATCGGGCAAGTGCCACGGTTGGATCGGCCCCTGCCGGGCTACGATCGTGGCGTGTTCCAATGCGTTGCGCAGCTCGCGAACATTGCCGTACCACTGACGGCTCTGCAAAGCCTCGATCGTTTCTTTCGAGAGGGCTTCACCGTTTCTGCCGAACTGCTGCAGAAAGAACTCGGCGAGCAGCGCGATGTCATCGGCCCGCTCACGCAGCGGTGGCAGATGAATTCGGAACGTGGCCAGGCGGAAATAGAGGTCATGGCGAAAGGTCTTCGCTTCCACGGCCGACCACAAGTCTTGATGCGTGGCGGCCACGATGCGGAAGTCGGTGGCTTGGGCGGTGCGGCCTCCCACCGGCACGACTTCCCCTTCTTCCAGCACCCGCAGCAACTTGACTTGGACGGGCAACGGAATGTCGGCCACTTCGTCCAAGAACAGCGTACCACCATCGGCTTGCACCAGCAGGCCGACACGGTCGGCATCGGCGCCGGTAAATGCGCCGCGGACGTGTCCGAATAACTCGCTTTCCGCCAGGGTCGGGGGAAGCGAAGCGATGTTGACGGCCACGAACGGTCCGCTTCGCCGGGCACTGTGCCGATGGATGGCCTTGGCGGCAAGCTCTTTCCCCGTCCCGCTTTCACCGGTAATCAGTACACTGGCGTCGGAGCAGGCTGCCAGCGCTACCGACTTGAACACTTCCTGCATCGCCGGAGTGCGACCGACGAACCCCGATATCGGCTCGATTTCTTCACTGGCGGTGCGGCTTGCCTCGCCTCGACTGGCGCTGAGCGCCTGTTCGATCACATGGCGGATCTGGTCCAGGTCGAACGGCTTGACGATGTACTCGAAGACGTCCTCGCGGACCGCACGCACAGCGGTTTCCAGGTCGCCGTGAGCCGTCATGATGACGATGGGGACGTCCGGCAACTGCCGTCGAAAGCACGATACGGCCGACAAGCCGTCCATGCCCGGCAGGCGCACATCGAGCAGTATCACGTTGGGAGTCTGTTTTGCGATGGCCTGCAAGGCCTGTTCGGCCGACGGAGCCGTGGCGATTTCCATGCCGCTCGATTCCCCCATCCGCTGCATGGCCCAGCAAATGGCCGGTTCGTCGTCGACAACGAGAACGCGAGGCGCTCGATGGGTATTCATGGTTTCTCTTGTTCGATGGGAAGGCGGAGCCGGAATCGTGTCCGCTCACCGTGGCGGCTCCAATCGACGGAACCGCCGGCCGAGCGGGCGACCCATGCCACGAGTGCCAGTCCCAACCCGGCACCGCCTCGCTTGTCGCTGGTAAAGGGCTGATAGAGCCGGGCCGCTACGTCGGGGGACGGACCGGCGCCGTTGTCCCACACCTGGAACTCGGCCGCTGCTTCAGCCGCCACACACTCCAATCGTACCCACGCGCTCTCCGGCGAACCACCACCATCACCATCGCCGCCGCCCATGGCCATGCAGTGCGAATGGACACGCTCGGCCGCTGCTTCGATCCCGTTGCGAAGCATGTTGACCAGCGCCTGTTCCAGGGCTTCCGCCTGAACGCCTACCGATACGTCCGCTCCATTCGATGCCACCTCCAATTCGACTCCCAAGTGAGTGGCCATCGGCTGAACCTGGCGCACGGCGGCGTCCATGACGTCCGAGGCCTTGGATCTGGCATCGCTTTCGGCAAGAAACAGCGTTCGCTCCGCCGACCAGGCATCTCCGCTTCGCTCCTGAACGCCCCGCCCCAGTTGCAAGAAGCGTTCGAGATAGCTCTCGATTCGCTTCAGTTGGTCCCGGGCCAACCGCAGATCTTCGGTGTCTCGCTGATCGGGCGCGAGCGACTGTCGATGCAAGTCGATCGCCAACCGGCAACCGGTTGCCGCGTTACGGATCTGATGAGCCATGCTGCTGCCCAAGTGGGTCAATGTCTCCATCCGCTCGGCTTCGCGGACATCTTGTTCGTAACGAGCCAGCAGTTCGGCCATCCGATTGACCGCTTCGACCAATTCCGCGATTTCGTCTCGGCGGCGCGGCACCTCGAGTACGCCGAAGTCTCCGCTGGACAACCGCGCGGCGTGCTCCCGCAACCGAGCCAGCGGAGCGGTCACACGGCGAGCGGTCCACAGGCTGAGGAAGACGACGATCACCAGCGCCACTGCTCCGACCGCCAGTGGCGGATAAACGGCTCGACGCCAAGCGGCCACATAAGTCTCCGCAGGGAACAGTACGTGCAGCCTCGTCAGCTCGCCCCCGGCCTTCCTGCGATCGATGGGGAAGAAGCGGTGATAGAACGAACGCCCGCCCAGCGTAACGGACCGCATACCCGGGTGTCTCGCTCGTTCCAGCCGGAGCCATTCTTGCGAATCGATGTGGGCAAAGTCCGGACCACTGGCTGCGATCACGTCTCCCGAGTCGTCGACCAGCACGTACTGGGCGCGGGAAAGTCCGGCCATCTGTTCCAGTACCGAATCGGTCAGGGGAAACCGGCTTTCACTCAGAGTCCGCTGCAGGCTCTCGGCCTGCGCGTCCATTTCTCCGCGGATCCAATTCGACGCCAGACGCGCACTCACCAAGCTCAGGCAGAGGATCACTCCGCCGAGCACCCCCACCATTGGGAAAAGAACCTGGTTGCGAATCGGCCATTGCATGGCGGCCGTTTTTCCGTATGAAAGACCGAAATCCCACTCGAATTCAAGTATGACCGTGGTGGCGGCGCCCGTCCAGTCTCGCCCCGACTCGGGCCTGCTCCCCCGGTCACGCGGCGCGACACGCGTGTCGCACCGTGTGACAGGCGTTCGTCTTGGGAACGAAGTTGCGTCCCAAGAAACGGCACGGCCGGTGATTTCGGAAAAGGACTTGGTACAGGCTGCCAAACGGGGCGGGGAGCGCGTTTTGGCGATACCGCCCTCCCGCAGACCGAACCGATTGGCACACTCATTGCATTGTCGGGATGCCCAGCCGAATTCGTGAATGAGTGCGGCTCCGGTCGAACTGAAAAAACCAACGCTAGCCAATCGATTGCGGAGTGCTTCACACCAACCGCGACACATCGATCGGTTCGGCCGGAGCCCCGCTCTTTCTCGTGGTTCATCTGGCGCCGAGGGCATCTGCGAGAATCGGACGGAGGATGGTATGAAACGAAGGAAATGGCAAGCTGCCTGCGCGGCTGTTGCGGCGTTGTTGCTCCCGCTGGCCGGGTGCGGCGACGCCAATCCGCAGCCTGTCCCGCAGGTCACCACCGTCCTCGATACGTCGGCCCCCTGCGCGGCATGTGACCGGAAAATCGCCAAGGTGACGAAAGAGAACACCTTCACGTACAAGGGCGTGCTGTACGTCGTGTGCAACCAGAAATGCGCCGACGAGATCCGCGAATGGATCGATACGCTCGACGAATAGCCAGGTCTCTTAGAGCCTGTAACCAAACCCGCCGCGCCGCTTTCCGGCCTCGGGCGTGTTGCTGGCAACATGGATTTTGGGACAGCCCCTTAGTCGGCCGCTCTCTTGCAGGAGTTTATCATGTCGGTTCGTCGCATCCACGGCTTTACTTTGGTCGAGTTGCTGGTAGTGATCGCCATCATCGGCATCCTCATCAGCTTGCTGCTGCCGGCCGTTCAGTTCGCCCGCGAGGCCGCTCGCAGAATCAGTTGCGGCAACCACGTCAAGCAACAGATGCTGGCCCTGCTGATGTACCACGACTCCCATCAGGCTTTTCCGCCGGGTCACTTGGAAACCGGCACGACCGGCCGTACCTACCGCCACCAGTTCGGCTGGCAGGCTTTCATTCTGCCGTATGTCGAGGAGCAGGCACTGCACCTGCAGATCAACTTCCAGCAGACCGCCGGATCTCCGCACAATCGGCAGGTCGGCGGGTATGAAGTCTCGGTCTACCTCTGTCCGAGTGATCCGATCGGGCGGGTCGACCTCCAATGGGCGCCCACCAACTACCTGGGCAATCAGGGAATCCACTGCCGCTGCCGCGGTAAGAAGTGCTCGGGAGTGTTCGGCCACAACACGTTCACCAGACTGCGCGAAATCAAGGACGGGACATCCAATACGATCGCGATCGGGGAAACGCTCAAGGGAGACATGAACCCGACTTCGCTCAAGGACAACTACATCTTCGCGCGGCGCGGCGGCGGCGTGGGGGCCAACGCCGAGAACATCCGGTCCTGCCAGGCGCTGCTCCCCAACGCTTCGGATCGAGCGACCCGCTGGCTCGGCGGCAAACCGGAGAATAATCTGCTCAACACGAGCCGTCCTCCCAACGATCTGTTCTTCGACTGCAAAGCGCCCCATAACGGGTGCACCAACTTCGCGGCTCGCAGCGCGCATCCCGGCGGTGCCATGTTCGGAATGTGCGACGGTTCGGTTCAGAGGTTCTCCAACGGGATCGCTCATCGCACCATCCAAGCGCTGGGAACGATCCGGGAGGGTGACAACGCCAACGATGCTTTCCAGTAAGCGTCACCCCCCGGGGAGGCGGCTTGCCGGTCTTCCACCCAGCGACCACCGCCGAATGCTTGAGACCGCCTGCATGCGATTTCACCGACTCTTTTCAAGTGTTTTCCTGTCGCTGGTGGCATGTCTGCTGCCGGTGTGGTCGTCTGTCGCCTGGAATCTCCCCGCTGGGGCGGCCGAGCCTCCCCCGCACCGGATCGCCTGGGTCGGGTTGCACGGGGGCATTTTTCCGGCGCTCACAGAGCTCAACTCGCACGAGGACATCGAGCTGGTCTATTGGACGGACGAAGCGATCGCCGAGGGGGACATTCCCCCCGGCCCCTATGACGTGATCCTGGTTCAACACGTGCGATCCGGAACGAGAAAACAACTGGCCAGTCTGATTCGCAAAGCCGTCGACGGAGGAACGACTCATGTCGTTTCGATCTCCGGGCTGGCCGAAAAACACCTCCCGAAGTTGGTCAACGCCGGAATCTTGAAACAAGATTCTCGGCTGCGGTCGTATTACGGCAGCAATCGAACCAACCTCGCGCGGATGTTGGACTACATCCGCGTGGAGTATCTCAAACTGCCAGGGAAGATCGAACCACCGGAGACCGTGGACATCCGCGGCAAACTCTATCATCCCGATCACAGCGAGTTGTTCGATGATCTGGATGGTTTTCTCAAGTGGGCCGGTGAGCGATCCGGCCGTGCCAAGCCGGATTCTCCACGCGTGGTCATTGCCGTTCACGGAACTCACCTGACGTTCCAGCAACCGCGAGTCGTCGATGCGTTGATCCGATCGCTGGAGCAGCGGGGGATGCTGGCAGTTGCCGTCGTCGATCTCAATGCTCGCTACGAACAAGTTCTCCGCGACTTCGGCCCGCTGGTCGTGATTCACACATGCCATAGCCGTGAGTCGCACGAGTTTCGCACGTCGCTGAATGTCCCCCACCTCCACTCCGTCTTCGTACGCTCCCCATCGATTGACGAATGGCAGAAGCAGTTGACCGGCTTGGCCGCCAACGATCTGGCTTTCCAGTTGACCAGCCAGGAGCTGCTGGGGGCCATCGAACCGATGGTGGGAGCGGGCGTCGATCATCCCGCCGCTGCCGAGGCCTTCCGGCCGATCCCCGATCGCATCGAGCACTTGGTCGGACGCGTTGCCGGCTGGTGCCGACTCGCCACCAAACCCAACCCGCAAAAGAAGATCGCGGTGATCTACTACGACCGCGAAGCGGGCAAGGCGGAGCTGATGCGAGGCAGCGCGACGGGGATGTTCATGAACGCGCCCCGCAGCCTGCTCCAGTTGCTGCGACATTTGCGACAGGAAGGGTTCCACGTCGAGTCCCTCCCGCCGACCGAGCAGACCCTGATGGAACAGCTCCAAGAACACGGACGCCTGATCGGTCCCTGGAACGCCGAACTGCTGGAACCCCTGGCCAGAAGCGGACACGCGGCACTGGTTCCCGTGGATACCTATCGGAAATGGCTGGCCGAGCGAGTCCCCCAGGAGCAGCGCCGGCAGCTCATCGAGACCTGGGGCGAACCTCCGGGAAAACTGATGGTATGGCGGGACGGCCGACAGTCCTACATCGTGATTCCCAAGGTCACACTCGGCAACATCACCTTGCTTCCCCAACCGCTCCGAGGCGAAGCCTTCGACTCGTCCAAACTGCACGACCTCCGTGTGCCACCCCCGCACAACTACGTGGCCACCTATTTCTGGCTCGAACAGGAACTGGGAGCCGACGCGCTGATCCATTTCGGCACGCACGGCAGCGAATTCCTTTTGCCGGGAAAACCGTCTGGATTATCGAAGTCCGATTGGCCGGACATCTTGATGGGATCGATGCCCAACATCCAGCCGTGGGTGATCAACAATCTCGGCGAGTCTTCACCCGTACGACGGCGAGCCTACGCCGTACTGGTCGATCATCTCGTGCCTCCCTCGGTAGCCGCCGAACTCTCCGATGAACTGGCCTCCCTCCATGCCGACATTGACAAGTGGATGACACTACCCGAAGGCGCTCTGAAGGAAGCGTTCCGGCGCCGGATCACTCAGCAGTGTCGCCAGCAGCATCTCGAAAAGGATCTGGGCTGGCAGACTTTGTCCGCGGATGCCGAACTGAGCGACGAACGGATCCGACAGTTGCTGACCTATCTGCACGATCTTCACAACGAAACGATCCCCGTATCGCTGCACATTCTCGGATCGCCGCCGCCGGTCGAACTCGAGATCCCCTGGATCGTCACTTGCCTGAGGCGTCGTTTTCTGGAGGAGCTGAACGAGATCATCGCGGTGCCACCGGAGGAATCGCTGACGCCGGGCGACCGCTGGAAGTTCTTGCGGGCTCGCGCCGAAGAGCTGGTGGAGCAGATGTTGCGCAACAATCTCGAACCCCTACAGGCGCTGCAATCGGTCGGCGCGACATCGGTCGCCTCGCTGGAGTCGCTCTCGGAGGACCTGCGTCGCGATCTGGAATGGGTCGAGCGATTGCACGCGGGCTTCGGCGGAGCAACGCGCGAGATCGAACAAATCGCCGAGGCTTTGCAGGGGCGGTTTGTTCCGCCGGGCCCGGGAAACAGTCCCGACCGCAACCCGTCGGTGCTGCCCACAGGACGCAACATGTACTTGATGAATCCCGAAGAAGTCCCCAGTCGACCGTCGTGGGAAGTGGGGGTGCGGCTGGTCGACCAGATGCTCGAGCAATACCGTTCCCAGCACGGCACGTTCCCGCGGCGAGTCGCCTTCTCCCTGAACGCGTTCGCCACGTTCCAAGATTACGGCGTGATGGAATCGCAGATTCTCTACTTGCTGGGAGTGCGACCGGTCTGGGATACCAACGGGCGGGTCGGCGATCTGGAACTGATCCCGGCCGACGAACTGGGGCGACCGCGAATCGATGTGTTCATTTCGATCTTGGGGTACTACCGGGATCTGCTGCCGACCCGGATGAAGCTGATCGATCAGGCGGTGCGACTGGTAGCCGACCAAGCCGAATCGGGAAACGCCGTCCAACAAAACACGACTCGGATCGAAGCTCGACTCCGAGCCGAAGGCATGCCGGCCGACAAAGCCGCGGCACTGGCGCGAGCTCGTCTATTCGGAGCACCGCTGGGACAGTACGGTAGTGCCGGCTATTACTATCTGGTCGAGCGGTCGGGCGAGTGGGACACGCGGGCCGACTTGATGGAGACGTATCTCGGCTTTGCCCGCCACGCCTACACCCAGTCGCAGTGGGGCACACCGGCTCCCACGACCTACAATCTTCAAATCGAAGGCAGCGACATCTTGCTGCGAAGCTGGTCCGACCGGACGCGCAGTCCCCTTTCCAATAAGTATGTATGGTACAAGGGCGGCAGCCTGTCGGCGGCGATCACTCACATCACCGGCAAGGAGCCGCAGTGGTTTCTGTCCGATGTGCGCGATCCCGATACGGCGAGACTCGTGGAGGCCAAAGACGCCTTGCGCCGCGATTTCCGCACGCGCCTGTTCAACCGCAAGTGGATCGAAGGCATGATGAAGGAGGGTTATGCCGGCGCCGATCAGATGGCGGTTCACGTAAGCAACACTTTCGGCTGGAAGATCATGCGGCCCGCCAGTGTCGATGACGACGTATGGCAGGAGATCGTCGATGTCTACCTGCGGGACAAGAAACAGCTCCACCTTCGCTCCTGGTTCGACTCGGTGAATCCGTTCGCCTTTCAAGAAGTCACCGAGATCCTGCTGGAAGCGATGCGGAAGGGCTATTGGTCCGCCGATGAGGCGACGCGGCTGGACGTGGCTCGAGCCTACGTCGAGTCGGTGCTGGAGCACGGCGAAGGGGGAGGATTGCGCGGCGGCGGAAACGAGAAGCTCCGCCACTACGTGCTGGAGATCCTCCGGCAGGCTCCCGGTGAACTGGACCAGCGACTCGCCGAGCGATTCGACGCGGTTCATGCTCAGACGGTAAGTACTCAAACAGCCGCCTCGCAGGAAACACGTGACACCGATCCGTCAAAGAAGCCCTCGTCTTCGGAACAGCCCAAGCCCGTTGTGGAAGGCCGCAAGCTGGAAACTCGGCCCCAGTCGACTCGGCCGCTTCACCGCCGATTGGAATGGTGGGCGGTCGCCTGCCTGGTCGTGACCGGGCTGTTGTTGGCCGCCGGTTATCGATGGGGGAATCGACGCTGATGGAAGTCGTGTTTCAAGTTCTCTATACGCTCACCACGGCGCTGCTGATTCCCGTGGTGAGCGGGCTGCTGGCATTGCTGGCCTGGTCTTTGTTCCAGGTCGGTGGCTGGTTGTCCGAGTGGCGGGAACGGTTTCGCACGACTCCGTTCGAGCGTTGGAGTGTGGACGGCGACTCTTCCATCGCCATGGATCCTCGGAGCACGGAGCCGCCTCGAGTCTTGCTCGACACGGAACTCCGGATGACGCGCCGATTGATGCGACTGCGTTGGGCCGTTCGCTTGGGGCCCATGCTGGGACTGATGGGAACCCTGATTCCCATGGGGCCGGCGCTTTTGGAATTCTCCTCGGGAGACTTCGAAGCGGCTTCGGCACAGATCGTGATCGCTTTCGGTACGACCGTCATCGGACTGCTCATCGCCGCCGTCACCTACACGTTATGGCTGATCCGCAAATTGTGGTACGCACAGGATCTCGCCGAACTGGAACACGGTCTCTCGCATGAAACCACCATCTGTCCCGCTCCAACCGAACCCGTCGGCGTCCCCGCAGCGTCCGACCACTCGGCGACGTCTGTGGGATGACGCCGACGACGAAGATCCGTTGGCGGCCATCGCCAATCTGTTCGATGTCGCGCTGGTGTTCATGATCGCGCTGGCGCTGGCGCTCTTCTCGCAGGTCGCCGGCAATGGGGTCCCCAACTCGGCTGCGCCGGAGCAGCCGGACGTGCGCCGAGCGGAAAAACTCGAGCGGTATCGGGTTTCCCGGGAAACGTCCAAAGGCGAAGGAACCCGTCTGGGAACCGCGTATCGTCTCCCCAACGGAGATGTCGTCTACGTTCCCGATTGATCGGCCGAGGCAGACTCGACGAAGAACAGCGGTTGCCCATACTCCTTGAGTCCGAACCGGGCGATCCGCCGCTGCGTCTCATCACTCAACAGGAAATCGATCCACTGCCGAGCGGCCTCGATGTCGACTTGCGGATGCCGGGAAGGGTGGACCGCCATCACCGCATAGATGTTGCGCAGCCGGGGGTCCCCTTCGCAGACGATCTCCAGATCGAGTTGCTTGCGGTGAGCCAGAAACGTGCTCCGGTCACTCAATACGTAGGCTCCCTTTTCTCCGGCCACACGCAGCGTGGCGGCCATCCCGCTGCCGGTCTCGAGATACCAGTCACCATCGGGTTCGACGCCGGCTGCTTGCCAGAGTTCCCGTTCCTTCATGTGCGTCCCCGAGCGGTCCCCGCGAGACACGAACGTTGACTTTCGCTGAGCGATCGCCTGCATCGCCGAAGCGATATCCGTGATCCCCTTGACTTCGGCGGGGTCGCTTTTCGCTCCCAACAGCACGAAGTCGTTGAACATCACCTCGATTCGGCGCTGCCCGTGTCCCTCGGCGATGAACTGCTCCTCGGCCGCCTTGGCGTGAGTCAGCAGCACGTCGGCGTCGCCTCGCCGCCCCAACTCCAGCGCCTGCCCTGTTCCCACGGCGATCACCTTCACGGTGATCCCGGTCTTTTCTTCGAACAGGGGAACCAACAAGTCCAATAGCCCGCTATCTCGCGTGCTGGTCGTGGTGGCCAATGTCAGCGTCTTGGTCGAGTGTGCCGACGTGTCGGATCGGCAACTCGCCAGCAGCACTACGGCAACGATTGCTCCCGTCCATCCGCGAAACATCATGGTGCAGTTTCTCAAACCCCGTAACAAACGCCACCGTGCCGCCTCCCCGCCTCGGGCGTATTGCTCGCGGCATGGAGTCTGGTGACGGCAGCCTAGTAGATCAAATCCCCGTTGAGAAAGGCTTTCGTACGCTCGTCGGCAGGCGAATCGAAAAACGTGCGACCGTCCGCCTGTTCGATGCACGCTCCTCCCAGCAGCAGCGCCACATCGTCGGCGATGCGGCGAGCTTGAAACAGATTATGAGTGGTCCAAACGACGGTGCAATCCCGTCGATTCACTTCCGCGCGCACGACCTGCTCCACCAGCTCCACACGTCCCGGGTCGAGGTTGGCCGTGGGTTCGTCCAGCAGCAATACTTCCGGTTCGATGGCCAGGGCGCGAGCGATGGCCAGCAGCGTCAGTTGTCCTCCCGACAACCGATCGGCGCGGCGAGATGCCAGTTCGGCGAGTCGCAACTGTTGCAGCCAGTGTTCCACTCGAGTTTCGATTTCGCGACGGGGCAGTCTTTTCAGCTTCAAGCCGTAAGCCACGTTCTCGGCAACCGAGCGGCGCAGGGGCAGGGGCTGCTGATACACCATGGCCACACTCGGCGCGCCGTTCGCCTTCTCCGGCCTCGCACTGCCAACATCGATCCGTCCGCGGCTGGGGACCGCCGTTCCCGCCAGCAGACGCAGCAGCGTGCTTTTTCCGGCGCCGGTGGGCCCCAACAGACAGAGCAGTCTTCCCCGACGAACACTCAGCCGCTCGACATCCAGTGCCACCGTTTTCCCGTAGGCGTACGCGAGCCGTTCCACGCGCCACAGCGGTGGAGATGCATGGGAGTTGCCTGTTGATTCACGGGCCACCGTGTTGTCCTCGCTGAAACAGAACGATGCATGCGTTGGCCAGGCCGGCCAGGCCGAGAAGCACTCCGCCGAGGGCCAGTGCCCATTCGAATCGTCCTTGGGACGTTTCCAGCACGATGGCCGTGGTGAGGACTCGCGTATGCCCGGCGATGTTGCCTCCTACGATCAGCACGGCTCCCACTTCCGATAGGCTCCGGCCGAACGCGGCGGCGACGGCCAATCCGAGTCCGTGGCGAGCCTCGAAGACAACGGTTCGTCGCGCCTGGCGAGCCGAAGCTCCCAGCCCCCGCAGTTGCTCGGGAAGTTGGTCCGGCACCGAGCGAATGGCACCGGCGGTTATCCCCACGACAAACGGCAGGGCGAGAATGGTTTGGGCTACGATCATGGCTCGAGGTGTAAACAACCATCCCCAGTCGCCGAGCGGGCCGCTCCGCGAAAAAAGCAGATAGAGTGCCAGCCCGACCACGACCGGCGGGAGCGCCATCCCGACTTGAGTGCACCAGCGCACCAGCGAAGCCGCGGGGTGACGCGCCAGGCCCAACCAAGTTCCCATGGGAATCCCCAGTGCGGAACTAAGCAGCACGGCGGTGGCCGAGACCTTCAGCGATAGCAAAACAATGGAGAGGAACTCGGCGGAAAACACGGCGGTGCGTAGAGGCGAGCTGTGGGGCGTCAGAACATGGGAGGAGATATTGTAGCATTTGCCGGCCGGGCCGCCCATCAGCGGCGATGGCCGGTCGGTCCGGTCGCCGCCTGGTGGGCTTTGCGGTGGATCACACCGTCTTCCATTTCGTAAATCGTGTCGAACACGTCGAGCGATCGCTGATCGTGCGTCACCACGATCACGCCCGCTCCCCGCTCGTGCGCCACCTTGGCGAACAGTTCCATCACCTGGCGCCCGCGATGGCTGTCGAGTGCGGCCGTCGGTTCGTCGGCCAGGATCACGCTGGGACGGTTGGCGAGTGCTCGAGCGACCGCGACGCGCTGCTGCTGACCGCCGGAGAGCATCGAGGGGTAATTGCCCGATCGATCGGCCACACCGAGATATTCGAGTAATTCCCGTGCACGCCGCCGAGCGGCTCGCGGGGATTCTCCATTGAGTTCCAACGCCACCTGCACGTTTTCGATCGCCGACAGGAAGGGGATCAGGTTCGACTTTTGGAATACGAACCCGATGTGCCGCCGGCGAAACGAACGCAGATGCACCTTGGCATGCGGCCCGTCCATCACCAGTTGCCCGTCGATCCGAATCTGCCCTGAAGTCGGCGGGTTGATCAATCCCACGGCCGTCAGAAAGGTCGACTTGCCGGCGCCGCTGGGGCCGAGCAATGCCACGACTTCGCCGCGATTCACTTGCATGGACGCGTCCCGCATGGCCACGACTTCGGTGTTGCCGCTGCCATAGATCTTGGTCAGCCCGATGGTTTCGATCGATAGGCGGGAATCGGTCATGACAACACTTCGTTGGGGGAGACCTTCAGCGCTTTCCAGATGCCGAGCAGACTGGAAAGAACCGAGATCGCCAGCACGATTCCTCCCAGTTGCAACAGATCGGCTTGCGTGAGGATGACTCGCCGCGGAAACAAGGGAAACAGCCGTTGCCCCACCGCGTAGGCGATCCCGTAACCGGCGATTCCCAGCACGAGAGCTTGTTGCAAGATCAATCCCAAGATGACCCGATTGGGAGCACCGATCAGCTTCAACAGCGCGATCGAATGGAGCTTGTCGAGCGTCAGTGTGTAGAGGATCAGTGCCATGATGATGGCGGCGATGATCGTCAGCAGCGCTCGAAACAACCCGATCTGACGGCGGACTTTTTCGACCGTTCCTTCCAGCAGTAGATTGCGCTGGCCTTCGCGAGTGTAGACCGATACGTCGCCCCAGCCGTCGATCACGGCGGCGACGTGCCGCGGATCGGCTCCAGGCTCAAGTGACACCAGAACGGCACTCATCTGAGGGCGGGCGATCGGGGGAAGAGCCGAAGCGGGAAGCTGGGATTGTTCGAGCAGGATCGGCTGCTGCGAGCCGATGTCACTCTGTTCCCCGCGTGCCTTCCGCGCGGCCCGCTCCAGACGCACCGCTTCGCCGGGGACGTCGAACTGGATGGCCTGAGCGTCGCGAGTGGTGAAGAAGGCGATGCCGTCCCCGCTGGAACTGATCATGCTACGAGTCAGCCCCACGACCGTGAAGGTATCCTTGGCCAGCCGGATCTGTTCGCCGAGCGCCAATCCCAGTGATTCGTCGGCGATCATCTCGAAATGCCCCTGTCGCAAGGGCCGGCCCGCCGTCAGCGGAATCCACTCGCCGCGATCGACGGGCCAACTCAAGCCGAGCACGGCCATCCGCAGTGGTCTGCCTTCCCGCTCGCGTTGAATCGTGTGGTAGACGAATTCTCGAGCTTGCTGGACGCCGGGCACGACGGCAACGCGATCGGCCAGATTCATGGGAATCCGGGAAACCTCGGCAAACGGGCCCCGCGTATGACGTTGCACCACCCACAGATCGGCGCCGACTCGATCGACCAGCAGCGTCGCGTCTTCCACAATGCCCCGGTAGATTCCCCCCATTCCCATCACGACCATCAGCAACATGCCGACGCCGAACGTCGTCAGTGCGAAGCGTCCGAAATTGTGGCGGATGTCTTTGCCGGCCAGCATCATGGCAGAGCAATCCTCCGGCCATCGGTCAACCGAGTGCTCCCACGGCGAGGTGCAACGACCGTGTCGCCGGCCTTCAGTCCCGAGGTAACTTCTACGAAATCGCGGTTGCGAATCCCAAGTTGAAGCGGTCGCCACACGGCCCGGCCGGCCTGCGCGACGAAGGTGCCGGTTGCGCCGTTGAGACGAAGCAGCATCTTGGCCGGAATGCGGACGGCGTTTTCTTTTCGGGCGACCTCGATGTAGACTTCGGCTCGCTGTCCGATCGCCCAGTTTGCGGGCAACTGCAACACGTCGACGTCGACCAGAAACTCGCGGGTCTCCCGGTCGGTCTCCTTTCCCAGACGAGCCACCTTTCCGCTGTAAGAACGATCGGGCTCGGAACGAAATACGACTCGAGCGGTCTGGCCGACCTGGAGACGTTCCATTTCCGTTTCGTCGACCCAGGCTTCGATCCACAGTTCGTCCAAGGCGATGACCGACAGCACCGAGCTGCCGGGCACGACGACATCTCCGGGGTCGCGGGTCCGTTTGATCACCAGACCATCGAAGGGAGCCTTGATTTGAGCTTCTTCCAGGCGGGCTTGCTGGTATTCGAGCGCTCGTTCCGCGGCCACCTTGGCCTTGTGGGCTTCCAGGATGGCGGCGTCGGCTCGAGCCAACTCGGCGGCGGCCACCGCCAGCTCTTCGGTCGCCTTGTCCAAGTCCTCTCGGCTGGCCGCCGTCTGAGCCACCAACTGCTTCACCCGATCGAAATTCTTGCTCGCCAATGCGTGAACGGCCCGAGCTCGTTCCTTGTCCGCTTGCTGGCGGGCGATGGCCGCTTCCGCCGCGTCGACTTGAGCCCGGGCGACCGCCACCTCGCGGCGCAGTTCGCGGTCGTCCAGCACCACCAAAACCTGCCCGGCCTGGACGGAATCCCCTTGATCGGCGCGGATTTCGCGGATCCGCCCGGCGATCTTGGAACTGATCGTGGCTTTGGTTCGAGCCTCGAACGTGCCGGTCCCCATCACTTCGGCGACCAACTCGCCGGCCGTGATTTTCTCGGCCGCCACCGGTATCGGCGCCAGTTTGACGCGGTAAACCACTCCCCCGACGACCGCAAGCACCACGGCCAGTTTGACGATTCTCCAAAACCAGGTTCTCAATTCGGATTCTCCCGGGATGTGCGGGCCACGAGCCGGTGTCATTGTGCAAGTGTAGCCTGCCGCGTGGGGGTTATGTCACGTGGGTAGGCGACAGCAGTGTGTTTCTCCGTGAGACGAGACCAACGTATTAAGAGGCTGTCACAAAACTCCATGCTGCAAGCAACACACCCGAGGCCGGAAAGCGGCGGGGCGGGTTTTGTTACAGGCTCTAAAGGAATTCTCACGGAGACGCGGAGCCACGGAGCAGACTCATCTGCTTGACCCTTACTCACTCCCCATCATCAACTCATTGAACCGGGCCGGCTGTTCCCAGGGAGCCATATGGCCTGCGCCGGGGAGAAGGTGAAACGTGGCGCGGGGCATCGACTGGGCCATCCGGTCCATTTCTTCCGGCGGTGTGATGGCGTCGTGCTCACCGACAACCACCGTCGCTGGGACGGTGATATCGGGTAGTTCGGCGGTCCGGTCGGGACGCAAAGCCATCCCGCGTAGTGCACCGGCCACGCTTTCCGGAGGCGTGTTGCGAATCACCGACGCAATCGTTTCGACGTCGCCGGGTCGCTCGGCAAGCGTCTGTTCGGCGAACAGCTTGGGTAGCATCGTCTCTACCAAGAACTCCGTTCCTTCGGTGAGGACTCGCCGTGCGGTCAACTCACGGGTGCGCCGCGTCGTTTCGTCGTCCGCGGCGGCTCGCGTGTCGCACAGCACCAGTTGAGCCACGCGAGAGGGATGGCGAGCCCAGAACGCCAGCGCGACGTAGCCTCCCATGGAAAGTCCGCAGAAGATGACCGGCTGGGAAACGCCGAGGGCACCCAGCAATTCCGCCAGTTGATCGGCGAAGAACTCCATGGTCAGAGGGTCACTCGTCTCGGTTCGGCTGTTGCCGAATCCCGGCAGATCGGGAGCAATCACCCGGTAGCGAGCCGACAGCGGCTCGATCTGCGCCTGCCACATGGTGTGATCGAGCGGGAAACCGTGAACGAGCAACAGGGGGGGACCACTTCCCCGGTCTTCGAGCGACCAGTGCGTTTCTTTGCATACGAGCGTCTGGATCATGAACTCCACTCCGTCAACACGCCCCACCACTGGCTCGCCAAACGCCATAGTCCGAATGCCAGGAACACCGCACAGTAGACAAGGACCAGCCGGCGGTGAAGCGGA
>Ga0256839_1002785_pt1 | contig 19009 bp, 15 predicted proteins | sample 354166metaG_FD_185968 | JGI IMG/M metagenome (GOLD analysis project Ga0256839, IMG submission 185968) | Hydrothermal vent microbial communities from Mid Atlantic Ridge, Atlantic Ocean - 354-166 | ecosystem: Environmental > Aquatic > Marine > Hydrothermal vents | place: Atlantic Ocean: Mid... | reverse complement strand
TCCCCTGAAGCCCGCGGTGGGCACCCGCGCGGGCAGCCGACCGGGGAAGCCGCGGGTCCGCTGCGGGGCGGCCTTCCCGCTGTCTCGGTCCCGCGCCAGGCCTCGGGCGCGGCCGAGTCGACGACCCCACCCGGGCCGGAACGAAGCGTTCCTTCACCGGCCACCGCCCGTCCGCAGGCCACCGCCGCGCGCTCCCGGGTCGGGCCTGCCGACGGCCGGGCCGGGCGAGCCGGGATGCCCCGGGCCCCGGCCGGCCCCGGGACCAGTGAAAATGAATGTCGATTTCTGGCGCGAGGCTAGCGGCGCGGCCGGTCCGGTGCCATGGCGCAGAGATTCGGGCAGGGTCCGGGGCCCATCCTGCGAACGGGATCGCATGGTGGCTCGCACCCGGGCCGGCCGGCCTACTCGACCTCGGAGCGGAGCTGGCGGGTCATCAGGAGATGGACCGCATCGCCCGGGGCGACGTCGCCGTCGAGGACCCGGTGGACGAGCTCCGTGATGGGCATCTCCACGCCGAGCCGGCGTGCGAGGCTCCGGGTGGCGCGGGTGGTCCGCACACCTTCGGCCACCTGCGACATCTCGGCGAGAATCTCCTCGAGCTTTCTTCCCCGGCCCAGGGCCAGGCCCACCTGGCGGTTGCGGGAGAGGTCCCCGGTGCAGGTGAGCACCAGGTCCCCCACGCCCGAAAGTCCCAGGAAGGTGACCGGATTGGCCCCGAGCCGTACCCCGAGCCGGGTGATCTCGGCCAGCCCGCGGGTCATCACCGCGGCCCGACCGTTCGCGCCGGCCTCGAGACCGTCGCAGATGCCCACCGCGAGCGCGATCACGTTCTTGAGGGCACCGCCCACCTCGACGCCCACCACGTCGGAATGGGAGTAGATCCGGAACCAGGGGCTCGCCAGGCTGCTCTGCACTCCGATGGCCCAGGTCTCGTCCCGGCTGGCCACGGTGACGGCGGTGGGCTTCCGAAGGGCGACCTCCCGGGCGAAGGAGGGCCCGGAGAGGTAGGTCACCCGCTCCGCCTGCTCGGGCTCCAGGATCTCCTCCAGGATCTGGTGCACCAGCAGTCCCGTATCCACCTCGATGCCCTTGACCGTGGAGACGAGCACGGCGCCATCCGCGAGGAGGTGCCGGGCAGCGCCCACCACGTCGCGCAGCCCATGGCTCGGCACCGCGAGGATCACGAGCTCGCGGCCGGCGAGGGCCTCGGCGAGGTCCGAGGTCGCCCGCACCGCCGGCGGCAGGGGGATGTCGGTGAGGTAGCGGGGATTGCGGTGTTCGCGTTCGATCACCTCGGCCACGTCCGGGCTGCGCGCCCAGAGCGTGACATCGTGGTCGCGGGAGGCGGCGAGGGCGGCGAGCGCGGTGCCGAAGCTGCCGGATCCGAGCACCGCGACGGGTGTTGCCATGCGGGCAGTCTACGGGCGGCTGCGCGCCGGCGGCAAGGGGCGAAACCGGCCGGATAACGCCGTTTTCCGGCCGGTTGCGTCGGTTGACTGGTAGCGGGGCCACGGCTACCTTGCGCGCGCATTTCCGCTGCCGGGACGCAGGCTTCCGCCCGCCCGGGCGGGTCCGGGGAGATCGATGCTGTCGGAGTACGCCGGAGTCCTGGTCATCCTCGGCATCGCCGTGGTCCTGACCGGGGCGATGCTGACCGTCCACCTCCTCCTCGGCCCGCGTCGCCAGTTTCCCGAGAAGCAGGAGCCCTTCGAGTGCGGGGAGCGCCAGATCGTCTCCCCGCACCAGCGCTTCTCGGTCAAGTTCTACCTCGTGGCCATCCTGTTCATCCTCTTCGATGTGGAGGCGGTGTTCCTCTACCCCTGGGGCGCTCTCTTCCGCGATCTCGGCTGGTTCGGCTTCATCGAGATGTTCGCCTTCATCACGGTCCTCGGCGTGGGCCTCGCCTATGCCTGGCTCAAGGGCGCACTCGAATGGTGATCTCCGAGGCCGTCCGGGAGCGCATCGAGGCGGCAAAGGCGCGATTCCCGCAGCCGCGGGGCGCCCTGCTCGCGGCGCTCCACCTCGTGCAGGAGGAGCTCGGCCACATCCCGCCCGAGGCCGAGCGCGAGGTGGCGGATCTCTTCGGCCTGCGCCCGGTCGAGGTCCACGAGGTGGTGAGCTTCTACAACATGTTCCACTCCGAGTCGGGCGGGCGGCACCGGGTCTACGTCTGCACCAACCTGCCCTGCTCGCTGCGGGGGGCCCGCACCCTGCTGCGACACCTCGAATCGCACCTCGGCATCCGCTGCGGCCAGACGACTCCGGACGGCCGGATCACCCTGGGCCACGAGGAGTGCCTCGGTGCCTGTGCCTATGCCCCCATGATGCGGGTGGACCGCACCTACCACGAGGACCTCGACCCGGAACGGGCCGTGCGGATCCTCGACGAGCTCGAGTGATCCCATGGGCCAGCGCGTTCCCCACGTCACGGGCTACCTGACCGAGCACTTCGCCGACGACGCCTTCGGCACCCTCGCCGGCTACCGCGCCCGGGGGGGCTACGAGACGGCTCGCCGGGTGGTCACGGGCATGAGCCCCGCGGAGGTGATCGAGACGGTCAAGGCCTCCGGGCTCCAGGGGCGCGGCGGCGCGGGCTTTTCCACAGGGCTCAAATGGTCGTTCATGCCCGCGGAGACCGACAGGCCGAAGTACCTGGTCTGCAACGCCGACGAATCCGAGCCGGGCTCCTTCAAGGACCGGATCCTCCTCGAGCGCGGCCCCCACCAGCTCATCGAGGGGATCCTCATCGCGGCATTCGCCACCGGCGCGGAGAAGACCTTCGCCTACGTCCGCGGGGAATACGCCTTTCCGGCGGACTGCCTGGAGCGCGCGGTCGCAGAGGCCCGGGAGGCGGGGCTTCTCGGTGAGCGGATCTTCGGCACCGACTTCCGCCACGACATCGTGGTGGTGCGCGGCGCCGGCGCCTACATCTGTGGCGAGGAGACCGGGCTTCTCGAATCGCTCGAGGGCAAGAAGGGACAGCCCCGGAAGAAGCCGCCCTTCCCGGCCCAGTTCGGCGCCTTCGGCATGCCCACCACGGTGAACAACGTCGAGACCTTCTGCCACGTGCCGCACATCCTGGCCCGCGGCCCCGACTGGTTCCGCAGCATCGGCACCGAGAAGAGTCCCGGCCATACGCTCTTCGGAGTCTCCGGCCACGTGGTCCGCCCCGGCCTCTACGAGCTCCCGCTCGGCACCCGCCTCGACGAGATCATCTTCGAGCACGCGGGAGGCGTGCCCGACGGCAAGAAGGTCAAGGGGGTGATCCCCGGCGGCATGTCCATGCCGATCCTCCCCGCCGGTCAGCTCGACGTTCCCATGGCCAACGAGTACCTCCGGGAGCGCAAGACCATGCTCGGCACCGGTGGGATCATCGTCATGAACGAGGACACCTGCATGGTCCGGGTGGCCTGCGTGGTGACCTACTTCTTCCGGGACGAGTCCTGCGGCCAGTGCACCCAGTGCCGGGAGGGCACCGGCTGGATGAACCGCATCGTCGAGCGCATCGAGCGTGGCGGGGGCGAGTCCGAGGACCTCGCGGTCCTCCTCGACGTCGCCGGGAAGATGGAGGGCGCCACCATCTGCGCCTTCGCCGACGCCGCGGCCTGGCCCGTCCAGGGGCTGCTGCGCCATTTCCGGGAGGACTTCGAGGCCCACGTGCGCGAACGGAAGTGCCCCTTTCCGGCGAGTTTCGAGCTCTGATGCCGCGGATCACGGTCGACGGGCGCGACTACGAGGTTCCCGAGGGCCGCACCCTGCTGCAGGCCCTCGACGACCTCGGCGTGCTGATGAATGGCGTCGAGATCCCGCACTACTGCTGGCATCCGAAGCTCTCGATCGACGGTTCCTGCCGGCTCTGCCAGGTGGAGATCGAGGGCCAGCCGAAGCTCCAGATCGCCTGCAACACCCCCGTGCAGGACGGCATGGTGGTGTACACGAGGACGGAGCGGGTGCGGCGGGCGAGAGAAGGGGTGATGGAGCTGCTCCTCGTGAACCATCCCCTCGACTGCCCGATCTGCGACCAGGCCGGCGAGTGCAAGCTCCAGGACTACGCCTTCGAGTACGGCGTGCCCCGCTCGCGGACGCGGGAGCCGCGGCGTGCGCTCAAGAAGCGCGTGGATCTCGGGCCCACCATCGTCTTCGACCAGGAGCGCTGCATCCTCTGCCGGCGCTGCGTGCGCTTCTGCCGGGAGGTCCCGGGCACGGGTGAGCTCGGGGTCTTCGGGCGCGGCGACCGCTCGGTGGTGGACGTCTTTCCGGGCGAGGAGCTCCGCAACGACTACTCCATGAACGTGGCGGACATCTGCCCGGTGGGCGCGCTCACCACCCGGGATTTCCGCTTCCGGATCCGGGTCTGGTTCCTGAAGGAGATCCCGGGGGTCTGCACCGGGTGCTCGCGGGGCTGCAACATCCACCTCGGCACCGCCTACAACCGCGTCTACCGATACACGCCGCGGCGAAACGACGAGGTCAACGAGACCTGGATCTGCGATGAGGGTCGCCTCTCGTACAAGGCCATCGGGGCACCCGACCGGATCCGGGAGCCCTGGCTCCGAAGTGCGCGCGGCGTTCTCGAGCCCGCGACCGAGTCCGATGCCCTCGGGCGCGCCGCCGACCGGATCCGGACCGCCGCCGAGGCCCACGGGCCGGGCGTGGTGGCGGCGCTCGCCTCGCCCCATGCGACCAACGAGGACCTCTTCGTGCTGCGGCGGTTGCTCGCGGCGCTGGGCACCGAGGTCCACGGCATGGCCGTGCCGCGGGGGCGGGGGGACGAGATCCTGCTCCGGGAGGAGCGCGCTCCCAACGTCGCCGGCGGGCGGGCGCTCGGCTTCGGCGAGGCGGAGCCGGTCCTCGACCGGATCCGGGGTGGTGGCGTCTCCGTGCTGCTGGTGCTCGGTCACGACCTCCTCGACCCGCGCTACGAGGGCGCCCTCGATGCCCTGCGCCGCTGCGAGAGCGTGATCCTCCTCGACACCCACCACTCGGAGCTCGAGCGCGCGGCCGAGATCGTGCTGCCGGTGCGCCACGCCGCCGAGAAGCTCGGCACCTTCACCAACTTCGCGGGTCGGGTGCAGCGCATCGAGCCGGCGGTGGAGCCGCCCTTCCTGGCGCTCTCCGATGGAGAGACCCTGCACCGGCTGGGTCGGACCCTCGGGCTCGCGGGCTTCGCCGGGGTCTACGACGTGCGCGCCATTTCCCGCGCCATCGGGTCCGAGTTCCCGGCCTTCGCGGGTCGGGACGTGGACGCGGTGGGTCCGCTCGGCCTTCCGCTCGCGGGGGACCCGGCCTGATGGATCTCGAGGTCCTGCTGAAGACGCTCTTCATCATCCTGGTGGTGGTGGGCGCCTTCGCCCCGGTCATCACCTGGGTGGAGCGCAAGCAGAGCGCCGTCATGCAGGACCGGATCGGCGCCAACCGGGCGGACATCGCCGGCATCACGGTACTCGGGCTCTTCCACCCCCTGGCGGACGTGATCAAGCTCCTGTCCAAGGAGGACGTCGTCCCGGAGGGCGCCCACCGCGGCATGCACCTGGTGGCTCCGCTGGTCGCGGCGATCCCGGCGATCATCGCCTTCGCCGTGATCCCCTACGGATCGAGCTACCGCTTCGGCGAGGACACCCTGTCGCTGGTGGTGGCGGACATCGACTGGGGGCTGCTCTACGTCTTCGCCATCGGCTCCATCGCGACCTACGGCACCGTGATGGCGGGCTGGGCGAGCAACAACAACTGGTCCCTCCTCGGTGCGCTCCGGGCCTCGGCCCAGATGATCTCCTACGAGGTCACGATGGGGCTCTCGGTGGTGGGCGTGTTCATGGTGTTCCAGACCCTGCGCCTCACCGACATGGCCCACGCCCAGGACACCACCTTCCGTCTGCTCGGTTTCCTCGAGTGGGGCGGCCTCGTGGAGAGCCTTCCGGCCTGGCTGGACTGGATCCGGATCCCCAAGTGGGGGATCGTGCTGCAGCCCCTCGGCTTCATCATGTTCCTGACCGCCTCGATGGCGGAGAACAAGCGCCCTCCCTTCGACAACCCGGAGGCCGAGTCCGAGCTCGTCGCGGGCTACTTCACCGAGTACTCGGGGATGCGGTTCGGGCTCTTCTACATGTCCGAGTTCATCGAGGTCGTGGTGATCGGGGGGCTGGTCACGGCGATCTTTCTCGGGGGCTGGGCGATTCCCTTCGTCTCGCAGGAGGCCTTCATCGGGGGGCTCGGAGGGGTGCTCGGCGAGGGCTTCGCGACGCTCTTGTGCATGGTCGCCCACGTGGTCTCGTTCTTCGCGAAGGTGGTGGTGATGATCTACGTCCAGATGCTCCTGCGCTGGACGCTCCCCCGCTTCCGCTACGACCAGGTCATGGATCTCTGCTGGAAGATCCTGCTCCCGCTTTCGCTCGCCAACATCCTCGTCACGGGGCTGGTGCTGCTCCTGGTGGAGGGGGGCGCGGCTTGATCCAGGTGCTCTTCAGCCTCTTCGCCCTGCTCGCGGTGATCGGGGCCCTGGCCATGGTGCTGAACGTCCGCAACACAATCGCGGCGGCCCTCTCCCTCGTGGTCACGATGATCTCGCTCGGGGGCATCTTCGTCCTGCTCGAGGCCCACCTCGTCGCCGTGATCCAGATCATGGTCTACGCCGGCGCCATCGTCGTGGTCTTCCTCTTCGTGGTGATGCTGCTGAACCTCCGGCGCGACGTCTTCGGCCCCTCGGGGCAGCGGCTCACCAAGGCGCTCGGGGCCGTGGCGGGGGTGTGGCTCGTCTACCGCCTGCTGGTGCTCCTCGAGGGCCGGTTGCCGGCCACCCAACCGCTTCCGGACGGCTTCGGCGGCTACCGCGACGTGGGGATGGCGCTTTTCACGGACTTCCTCCTCCCCTTCGAGGTGACCTCCCTGCTGCTCCTCGCCGCCATCGTGGGGGCCATCGTGCTGGCCAAGCGGAGGCTCGACTGATGGACCTGGCCCACCAGGCGGTTCTTCTCTCCGGGGTGCTCTTCGCCATCGGGACGGTGGGAGCCCTCGTGCGGCGCAACATCATCGTCATCCTGATGTCCATCGAGCTGATGCTGAACGCCGTGAATCTCGCCTTCGTGGCGTTTTCGCGGATCTGGGCCCACGTGGACGGGCAGATCTTCGTGCTCATGGTGATCGTGGTGGCAGCCGCCGAGGTGGCCGTGGGCCTCGGCATCGTGATCGCGCTCTTCCGCAACCGCGAATCGATCAACGTCGAGGACGCGAGCCTGCTCAAATGGTAGGAGTCACCGAGGAGACCGCACTGCTCCGCTGGATCCCGCTCCTGCCGCTTCTCACGGCGGCGGTGCACGGGGTCATGCTGGGCGTGCTGCGCCGGAGCCTCCCCCGGGAGGGGGTGATCGCGCTCTCCTGCGGCTCGGTGATCCTCTCCTTCGTCCTCTCCCTGGTGGCCTTCTTCAGGCTGCTCGGACTCCCCGAGGGCGGTGCCCTGGTGGACGACCTCTACACCTGGATCGGCGCGGGGCACTTCGCTGCCGAGATGGGCCTCCGGGTCGACGCGCTCTCCGCGGTGATGATCCTGGTGGTGACCGGGGTGGGCTCCCTCATCCACGTCTACTCCATCGGCTACATGGACGAGGACCACCGCGAGGACAGGGGATTCCAGCGCTTCTTCTGCTACCTGAACCTCTTCACCTTCTCCATGCTCATGCTGGTCCTGGGCGAGAACCTGGTGGTGCTCTTCCTGGGTTGGGAAGGGGTGGGCCTCTGCTCCTACCTGCTGATCGGCTTCTGGTACGCGGACCGCTTCAACGCCTATTGCGGCGCCAAGGCCTTCATCGTCAACCGGGTGGGCGATTTCGGCTTCCTGCTCGGCATCTTCCTGCTCTTCCGGGCACTGCTCGAGGCGGGGACGCCCACGCTTTCCTTCGCCGGGATGGAGGCCGCCTTCGGCGCCATCGCGGAGCAGACGGTGCAGCTCCCGGCGTGGATTCCCGGCCCCTCCGAATGGCGGCTTCCCACCCTGATCGGGCTCTGCCTGTTCATCGGGGCCTGCGGCAAGTCGGCCCAGATTCCGCTCTACGTGTGGCTCCCGGATGCCATGGCCGGGCCCACCCCGGTCTCGGCGCTGATCCATGCGGCCACCATGGTCACGGCCGGCGTCTACATGGTCTGCCGGATGGACTTCCTCTACGCCGCCGCCCCGGGGGCCTCGGCGACGGTGGCGTGGATCGGCGGAGCGACGGCGCTCTTCGCCGCCACCATCGCCATCGCCCAGACCGACATCAAGAAGGTCCTCGCCTACTCCACGGTGAGCCAGCTCGGCTACATGTTCCTAGCCGCCGGCTCGGGCGCCTATACCGCGGCGATGTTCCATCTCGGCACCCACGCCTTCTTCAAGGCGCTGCTCTTCCTGGGCTCCGGCTCGGTGATCCTCGCCTGCCACCACGAGCAGGACATCCGGAAGATGGGCGGGCTCAAGGAGCGGATCCCCCGCACGGAGCGCCTCTTCTGGATCGGCGTGCTCGCCATCTCCGGGATCCCGCCGCTCGCGGGCTTCTTCTCCAAGGACCAGATCCTCGCGGCCGCCTTCGCCTCCCACCTGCCGGGTCACCTCGTGCTCTACGGCATGGGACTCTTCACCGCGGCACTCACAGCCTTCTACATGGGCCGGCTGCACTACCTGACCTTCCACGGGGAATGTCGGCTCGATCCCGCACAGCGCGATCACGTCCACGAGCGGGGGCCCACCATCCGGGTGGCCCTCTACGTGCTCGCCTTCTTCTCGGCGACCGCCGGCCTCTTCGGATTTCCGGAGGCCCTCGGTGTTCCCCTCGGCGTCGAGCACCCGCACAGCCTGTGGAATTTCCTCGCGCCGGTGCTCTCGGAGGAGCGCCACCACCTGGACCACGCCACCGAGTACGGGATGATGGCGGCGGCGGTGGGGATCGCCGTCGGCGGCCTCCTGCTCGCGCGAGCCCTCTACCGGGAGCCCTCCGATCTCCCCGCCCGCATCGCGGAGCGCGCCGGGGCGCTCTACCGCCTCATCCGGGACAAGTACTACGTGGATGAGATCTACGACGCGGTGATCGTGCGCCCGCTGGTCTTCGTCTCCGATCGGGTCCTCTACCGGCAGGTCGATGCCGGCCTGATCGATGGGCTGGGCGTGAACGGGACCGCCCGCGCGGTACGGCTCGCGGCGGCGCATGTGCTTCGGCACGCGCACTCGGGGCTGGCGCAGGGATATCTCTTCTTCCTGGTCGTGGGGACGCTGGTGATCCTCGGGTACCTGGTGGGATAGGGGCACGGCAGGGGCATGGGAGCCATCGAGGACAGGCTGCTCAGCGTCATCACCTTCCTCCCGCTCGGAACGGCGGTGGCGCTCCTGCTTCCGAACCTGCTGGGCCGGAGGCTCCCGGAAGCGGCCTGGCGGAGCCTCGGGCTGGCCTCGACCCTCGTGACCCTCCTGCTCGCCCTGGTGCTCTTCGGCCGCTTCGATCCCACGGCGGGTGGCTACCAGTTCGTCGAGCACGCGAGCTGGCTTCCCGACTACGGCATCCACTACTTCGTGGGCGTCGACGGGATCAGCCTGCTTCTGGTGGTGATGACGGCCTTCCTGATGCCGCTGGCGCTCGCGGCCTCCTGGACCGACATCACCCGCTCGGTGCGCAGCTATGTCTTTTTCATGCTCGCCCTCGAGACGGGCATGCTCGGCGCCTTCGTGTCGCTCAACCTCTTCCCCTTCTACGTCTTCTGGGAGGCCATGCTGATCCCGATGTACTTCATCATCGGGATCTGGGGTGGAGACCGGCGGGTCTACGCCGCCATCAAGTTCTTCCTCTACACGATGGTCGGGTCGCTGCTCATGCTGGTCGCCATGCTGGTGATCTACTTCCTCTACTTCGAGCACTTCGGGCACCTGAACCTCGACCTCGTGGGCGGCTACGGCCCGCACGCCACCGGGCTTCTCGACGTGCCCATCCCGGTGGGCGGGGAGGGCAGCGGGGTGCCCTGGTGGCGGACCCAGCTGTGGCTCTTCGCCGCCTTCGCCCTGGCCTTCGGCATCAAGGTGCCCGTCTTCCCCTTCCACACCTGGCTCCCGGACGCCCACGTCCAGGCCCCGACCCCGGGCTCGGTGATCCTGGCCGGGGTGCTCCTCAAGATGGGAACCTACGGCTTCGTGCGCTTCGCGCTTCCGCTCTTCCCGGTGGCGGCCACCGAGGCGGTGCCCCTCGTCTTCGCGCTGGCGCTCGTGGGCATCGTCTACGGGTCGCTGGTCGCCATGGTCCAGAGCGACGTGAAGAAGCTCGTCGCCTATTCGTCGGTGGCCCACCTGGGATTCGTGATGCTGGGGCTTTTCGCCTTCAACGCCGAGGGCCTCGAGGGAAGCGTCCTCCAGATGATCAACCACGGCCTTTCCACCGGGGCCCTCTTCCTGCTCGTGGGGATGATCTACGAGCGGCGGCACACGCGGGAAATCGCGGAGTTCGGTGGGATCGCGCGGGTGATGCCCGTCTACGCCGCGCTTTTCGGAATCGTCACGATGTCGAGCATCGGGCTTCCGATGCTGAACGGCTTCGTGGGCGAGTTCCTGATCCTTCTCGGAACCTTCCTCGCGAGCCCACGGGCTGCCGTGATCGCCGCCACCGGCGTGATCCTCGGGGCAGCCTACATGCTCTGGATGTTCCGACGGGTCTTCTTCGGCCCCCTCGAGAACCAGGCCAACCGGGGGCTTCTCGACCTGAACCTCCGCGAGAAGGCGGTGCTCGTGGCGATCGTGGTTCCCATCGTCTGGATCGGCGTGTATCCGGAGACCTTCCTCCGACCCCTTCGCGACCCGGTCGCGGTGGTCCTCGAGCGGGTGGAGCTCGCCCGCCGGGAGGCCCCGCCCGGGCGGCCGGGTGGGGTGCTCCATCCGGTACAGGCGCCGGTCGGAGTCGAGCGGCTCCCCGGAGGTGCGCGATGACCGGCGGCCCGGAGCTCGAGCTCTCCGCGCTCGCGCCCGTGGCCTTCACGGCCATCGGGGCCATGCTCGTGCTTCTCGGCGAGGTCCTGCTCTCGCGCGCGAAGAGCTTCCTCGGACGGCCGATCACGGACGCCTACCTGACCACCCTGCTCGGCTTCTTCTCCATCTTCTGGCTCATCCTCACCGCGGTGACCGCCGGCCAGGGACTCGTCACCGGGAGTTCCGAGGTCTTCAACCTCGGGCACCCGATGATGCGCGTCGACACCTTCGCCAACTTCGCCATCCTGATGATCGCCATCGGCGGAATCCTGACCTGCGCGCTTTCCGTGACCTACCTGACGGTCCTGCACGTGAGCCACGGCGAATACTTCGCCCTGTTGCTGCTGGCGACCTGCGGGATGATCCTGATGGTCTCGTCGGTGGACCTGATGAGCCTCTTCCTGGGGCTCGAGCTGATGAGCATCCCGATCTACGCGCTGGCGGGCTTCGCCCGCCGCGACCTGCGCAGCAACGAGTCGGCGCTCAAGTACTTCATCACGGGCTCCTTCGCGAGCGCGCTGCTCCTCTACGGGATGGCCCTCGTCTACGGGACCACGGGGCACACCTCCTTCGAGGGCATTCGCGGCGCCTTCGACGTGCAGGGGCCCGTGGGCCTCGCCGGCCTCGCACTGCTGCTCGTGGGCTTCGCCTTCAAGATCTCGGCCGTGCCCTTCCACCAGTGGACGCCGGACGTCTACGAGGGCGCCCCCACCTCGGTGACCGGGTACATGTCGGTGGCGGTGAAGGCGACGGCCTTCGCGGCCCTGATCCGCATCCTCCTGGAGGCCTTCCCGGAGGTCCAGGGTCGGATCGAGCCGGTGCTCTTCGCACTCGCGACGCTGACCGTGGTGGTGGGCAACGTCATGGCGGTGGTGCAGGAGGACGTGAAGCGGCTTCTCGCCTACTCGAGCGTGGCCCACGCCGGCTACCTGCTCATCGGACTCGTGGCGGGCACCCCGGAGGCCATCGCCGGCGTGCTCTTCTACCTTCTCGTCTACACCTTCATGAACCTGGGCGCCTTCGGCGTGGTGGCGAGCCTCGCCCAGCAGGGGCGCGACTGCGAACGGATCGAGGACTTCGCCGGTCTCGCCCGACAGCGTCCGGCCGTCGCCTCCCTGATGACCCTCTTCCTCGTCTCCCTCGCCGGCATCCCCGGCACCGCCGGCTTCGTGGCGAAGTTCCTGGTCTTCGCACCGGCGGTGCAGGAGGGCGAGGTGCTCCTCGCGGTGATCGGCGTTCTCGCGAGCGTCGTCTCGGTCTACTACTACCTCCGCATCCCGGTCGTCATGTGGATGCGGGATCCGGCTCCCGAGTCCGTTCGCCCGGAGCCCTCGGGAAGCGAGTGGCTGGTGCTCACCCTCTGCGCCACCGCCGTGCTGGTGCTCGGCATCTTCCCCAACCTCGAGGTGCTCGAAGGTCAGCCACTGCTGGACCTCGCCCGGCGCTCCGCGGCGCTGCTCTTCGGATAGCCTTCCGAGGCGGACTGGGGGCTGCCGGATCGCCGCCCCGGGCCGACGGAAGCTGCGGCGGGCGGCCACCGCGGGGGTGTGCGCAGGGAGCCGTGGGATGGCGTGGGAACCGGGGGCACAAGGCCCGGGCCGCCGCGACTGGGCTCGCCTCGGCGCCTGGCTGGTCGGCGCGACGCTGCTCTACAACCTGGTCGAGGCGGCGATCGCCCTGGTGGCCGGTCTGCGCGCGCGAAGCATCGCGCTGGTGGGCTTCGGACTCGACAGCGTGATCGAGATGGTCGCCGCGGCCGTGGTGCTCTGGCGTCTGCGCCTGGAGGCCCGCGGCGAGCGGGGCGAACGGCTCGCGCGCGCCGAGCGCAGGGTCCATCGGGTGGTGGGCGCCACCCTGCTCGGCCTGGCGGCGTACGTGAGCGGTCAGGCCGTTCGCGTCCTGGTGGGGCGCGATGTCCCTGAGGAGAGCTGGGTGGGGATCGCACTCGCGGCGCTGTCGCTGCTCGTGATGCCCGTCGTCTCCTGGGGGAAGCTCCGCGCAGCCCGCGAGCTCGGGAGTGCCGCGCTGCGCGCCGAGGCCCTGGAGACGCTCGCCTGCAGCTATCTCTCGTTCACGCTCCTCCTGGGGCTCGTCGCCCGGGCCCGGCTCGACTGGTGGTGGGCGGATCCGGCCGCGGCGCTGCTGATGGTCCCCTGGCTGGTCCGGGAAGGCCTGGAAGCCTTCGGCGAGGACGCCTGCGGCGGGGATTCGAGGGGGCCACGGGATGATTGACGCTGGGGTCCGCGTTCGCGATCCTGGGCGAGTTCCGTCGCCGGTGGAGTTCAAGCTCCCTGCCGGGAGCGCCGATAGGGCCCGCGCGGGGGAACCCGGGCGCCGGTCGCGCCGAGGTGTTGCGCGGACGGCGACCGGCCCGGGTGGGCGGAGGAAACCCGATGGGTCGGCCGGCGAGTGCGCCGTCGAATCCGGAACGGGTCGTCGGTTCGGGGGGCCGGCACGGGCTGCTGTCCCCGGCGGTCTTCCTCCTCCTGGGCCTTCCCCTTCTCGCGTTCTCGTGGGGAACCCTCTGCCTGGGTTCCCAGGGCCACCTCGCCCTCGAGCCCTCTGCCCTCGGTCGCTGCCTCGACCCGTCGGAACCCTCGGCTGCATGGTCGGCAGCGGCACGGGTGCCCGGCTGCGCGGGCTGCGGGCCGTGCCTCGACGTCTCCGGGCAGGACGCGGTCTGCTCCTCCAGGATCGACGGTGCGGACCCGCCCGCGGTGCCGTTGCCCTCGCAGCTGCACCTCCGGCAGACCGCGCCCGCCTGGACACCGGTGGTGCTTCCCACTGCCGCGATGGGGCGCCCCTCGACACCGCCCCGCGCGGTCCTTCGCTGCTGATTCCGCGACGCGCCTGAGCTTCGGATCGGGAGGTCGGTCCGGAGCGTTTCGGTGGCCGTCGGTTCGCCCGCCCGTGCCGCGGCCCGGGCTGCCCCCCGCCGAGTGCGCGGTGCCAGCCGGGATCCGCCGTCGCGGCATCGACGGCCCCGCCTGCATCGACCGTGGATCGGATTCGTCCGCCGGCGGCCGGAGTCGGTGCAACGGCGCAGCGGGGGCTCCGGCGGTCTCGCCGCCGGGCGTCGGACCTGCCCCACGCATCGCATCCGGCTGGGCCCAGCGGAGCGAGGAGGAATGCCCCTGCGCGGTGATATCGAACGAAGAGGGAGTACCCCGGCGACGAGCACCCTGTTGCTCCTCGCGGGGATGATCGGATGCGTGGCTCCGCTGCCGGCGCCCCCAGGCGCGGGCCCGCTCCCCCTGGCGTCGGAAGCCGATGCCTTTCGGGCCCCTCCGCTCGACCGGAGGGGTCGCATGGACTCCGAAGCGCCGATGCGGGAACCGGAGCGGGTGGCGGTCCTTCGCCTCCCCGAGGCGATCGCCCGGGCGGTGGCCCGGAGCCCGGTGCTTGCCGCGGCCTCCTACGCCGTGCGCAGCCGCCAGGGCGACGCGCTCCAGGCCGGTCTTCCCCCCAATCCCGAAGTCGGAATGGAGGTCGAGAACTTCGCCGGATCGGGCCCGGTCTCGGGCTTCCGGGCGAGCGAGACGACCCTGCTCCTGTCCCAACGCATTGAGACCGCGGGGAAGCGCGCCCGGCGACGGCGAGCGGCCGAGCTCGACGTCGGCGTCGCCGCGTGGGACTACGAGGCCGTGCGCATCGATCTCGTGGCCTCGGTCACCGCGCGCTTCTTCCAGGTCCTCGCTGCACAGGAGCGGGTGGAGGTGACCGAAGAGATCGCTTCCATCGCCCGGCGCGCCGCGGCGGCCGTGGAGCAGCTGGTGCGGGCGGGGGCCACCCCGCCGGTGGAACTCACCCGGGCGGAGCTCGAGGCGGCGGCGGTGGAGGTCGAGGTGGCCACGGCGCGCCGTGCCCTCGATGCGGCCCGCGCGGAGCTCGCGGCCATGTGGGGCGCATCCCGGCCGGATTTCGACCGGGTGGAGGGCAGCCTCGAGGCCACCGTTCCGCCGCCCGCACCCGAGATGCTCCGCTCCCGCCTCGACCGGAACCCGGAGCTGGCCGGTTGGGACGCCGAGGTTCGCCGGCTCGAGGCCGTCGTGGAGCTGGAGGATGCGAGGCGGGTACCCGATGTGACGGTGGGGGCGGGTCTCCGGTACCTGGCCGACCCAGGCGATCCGGCGCTCGTCGCCTCCGTCGCGCTGCCGATCCCGGTCTTCGACCGCAACCAGGGCCGCCGGGCCGCGGCCCGGGCGGACCTCCGCCGCGCTCGCCACGAGCGGCGTGCCGCGGAGCTGCGACTGACGGCACGGCTCGAGCGTTTCTGGCAGGAGGTCGCGGCGCGCCACGACGAGCTCCGCAAACTCGACGGGGCGCTCCTCCCCCAGGCCGAGGAAGCCTATCGGGGGGTCCAGGAGGGCTTCGCGCGGGGCCTGTTCCGGAACGTCGACGTGCTCGTCGCCGGGAGACGACTCGCCGAGCTGCGCCGCCAGCGCCTCGACGCCGTGGCGGCGTATCGCGAGGCCCTCGCCGAGCTCGAGCGGCTGACGGCTACGCCGCTTTCCCCGGAGACCGGTGCAGCGGGAGGAACCACGCCATGACAGGGAATCTCGAGACCTGGGTGCTGGCACTCGTGCTGGGCGCAACCCTCCCCGCGGCGGCCGGGCCTGGCTCCGCTCCGCGGCCCCCGGAGCCCACCCGCTCGGGGCCGGATCGCGTCGCGGCATCGGAGCCCGCGGCCGAGGCACATCAGGGGCGCCGTTCCCCGTCGGGAGCGCCGAGGGAGGAGGGTTCCGGACGACCCGATCGGGGTCATCCCCACCGGGACGCCGGGCGCGAGGCGCCGCATCGAAAGGCCGGCTACTCCGGGCCGTCCGAGGGGGCCGGGCACGAGGACGAGGGGGAACCCGAGCGGGTGCGCCTGCCCCCCGATGTGCTCGAGGAGTTCGGCGTCGAGGTGGCCGAGGCCGGCCCGGGGCGGATCGTCTCCGAGGTGGCGCTGCCCGCCGAGGTGCGACCCAACCAGGACCGGGTGGCCCACATCGCACCGCGTTTCCCGGGGATCGTGGTGGAAGTCCTCGCCAACATCGGCGACCGCGTTCGCGCCGGCCAGGTCCTCGCGCGGGTGGAGAGCGATGTGCTCGCGCCCTTTCCACTCAAGACGCTCATCGATGGCGTCGTGCTCGAGAAGCACATCACGCGGGGCGAGCCGGTGTCACGGGATCGCGTGGCCTTCATGGTGGCCGACCTCCGGGATGTCTGGGTCGACATCAGTGTCTACCAGAAGGACCTGGCGGATGTCGCCGTCGGGCAGCCCGTTCGGATCTCGGTGGGCCACGGTCTGGTCGAATCCCGCGGCGTGATCTCCTACCTCTCGCCCACGCTCGACGAGGAGACGCGGACCGCCACGGCGCGGGTGGTCGTTCCGAACGAGGAGGGCCGCCTGCGCCCGGGGCTCTTCGCGGTGGCCTGGGTTCGGACCCGCGACGTCGAGGTCCCCCTCGCCGTCCCCCGCAACGCAGTCCAGGAGATCGATGGCCGGAGCGTGATCTTCGTCGAACGGCCCGGCGGCTTCGAACCACAGCCGGTCGAGCTCGGCCGACAGGACACCGAGTGGGTGGAGATCCTCACGGGCCTCGATCCGGGAGATCGCTACGTCGCCGCCGGGGCCTTTACGCTCAAGGCCGAGCTGGCCCGAGAGTCCTTTTCGGGCGGTCACGGTCACTGAGGGGGAACCGGTGGACGCGTTGATCCGATTCGTGCTTCGCAACCGCCTCCTCTCGCTCGTGCTGGCGGTGCTGGTGGCGGCTGCCGGGGCCCGTTCCTATCTGGCGCTGCCCGTGGACGCCTTCCCGGACGTCTCTCCCAACCTGGTGCAGATCTTCACGGTCACGGAGGGACTTTCGCCCCAGGACATCGAACAATACGTGACCTACCCGATCGAGACGGCAATGAACGGGCTGCCCGGGCTGGTGAAGATCCGGTCGGTATCCAACTTCGGCCTCTCGGTGGTGAACGTGTACTTCGAAGACGGCCTCGACATCTATTTCGCCCGGCAGGTCGTCGGAGAACGGCTCCAGGAAGCGCGCGACCGGATCCCGGAGGGATTCGGAGAACCCGAGATGGGACCCATTTCGACGGGCATGGGACTCGTCCTCTTCTACTACCTCGAGGACGAGACCGGTCAGTATTCGCTGCAGGAGCTGCGCGAGATCCAGGACTGGGTGGTCAAGTTCCACCTCCAGACGGTCCCGGGCGTGACCGAGGTGCTCGGAATCGGGGGCTTCGAGAAGCAGTTCCAGGTGCGCGTCCATCCGGAGGCGCTGCTTCGATACGATGTCACCGTCGCGGAGATCATCGACCGCATCCGGGAGAACAACCTGAACGTCGGCGCGCAGTTCATCGAAAAGGGCGCCGAAGAGTACGTGGTCCGGTCGATCGGGCTTGCCACCGGCGTCGAGGACCTCGAACGCATCGTGGTCAAGAGCGAAGACGGGACGCCGGTCTTCCTCCACGAACTCGCCGACATCGAGCTCGGCGGTGCGATTCGAAGGGGCGCCCAGACCCGGAACGGCATCGAAGAGGTGGTCGCCGGCATGGTGATCAAGCTCTTCGGGACGAACGCCTCGACGGTGATCGGTCGGGTCGAGCAGAAGCTGGCGGAGATCAACCGGATCCTTCCCGAGGGGATCCGCGTGGTTCCCTACTACGAGCAGAAGACGATCGTCGAGGCGGCGGTGGCCACGGTGACCGACGCCCTGTTGCAGGGCATCGTGCTCGTGGCCCTGGTGCTCGTCGTCTTCATGGGGGGCTTTCGCGCCAGTGTGGTGGTCGCCCTCTCCATCCCCTTCTCGGTGCTCTTCGCCACGCTGGGCATGGGGTTCTTCGGTCTCTCGGCCAACCTGATGTCCCTGGGAGGCCTGGCGATCGCGATCGGCATGATGGTCGACGGGACCATTGTGATGGTGGAGAACGTGGACCGCCTGCTTCGGCAGGCACCTTCGGACGAGGCGCGCGTCCATGTCGTCGCCCGGGCCTGCGCGGAGGTGGCGCGGCCCATCGCCTTCGCCATCTCGATCATCGTCCTCGTCTTTCTGCCGCTCTTCACCCTGCAGGGTGTGGAGGGAAAGACCTTTCGGCCGCTCGCCTACACCGTGTCGATGGCGATGGGGGGGTCTCTGATCTTCGCGCTGGCCGTGGCACCGGTTCTCGCCTACCTGGTGATGCGGCGGCCGCGCGCCCGCGGCCCGAGCACCCCGCGGGAGGGGCGCATCGTGGCGCTGATGATCCGGGCATACCGACCGCTCGTCGAGGCCTTCGTGCGCCGGAGGCTCCTGGCGGTTGGCATGGCGGTGGTCCTCATGGGGGTTGGAGTCGCGGTGTTTCCGCTCCTGGGCTCGGAGTTCACGCCGCGGCTCCAGGAGGGAACCATCGTGCTCCGACTCACCATGGCCCCTTCGATCTCCTTGCGTGAGAGCACCCGGGTGGCGCAGATCGTCGAGCGCCGGGTGATGCGCGTTCCCGAGGTGGTGGGAACGGTGACGCGGATCGGTCGGGGCGAGGTGGGAGCGCATACGGATCCGATCAACAGCGCCGAGATGTACGTCCTGCTGCGACCGCGTTCGGAATGGACGGTCCGCACGCAGGCGGAGATCGAGGATCTGATCCGCGACACGGTGGGAACGATTCCGGGCGTTCTCGCCAACTTCACCCAGCCGATCGAGATGACCGTCGACGAGCTCCTGGAGGGGGTGCGGGCGGAGCTGGCCGTGAAGATCTTCGGCGAGGACCTCGATCGACTGGCGGAGGTCGCCGGGGAGGTGGCTGGAGTGCTCCGCGAGGTTCGCGGGGCAGCCGACGTGCAGGTGGATCAGGTCAGCGGCACGCCGCAGCTCGCGATCCGGGTGGATCGGGAAGCGGTGGCACGCTACGGGATCAACGTGGCGGACGTCCAGCGAACCGTCCGCGCGGCGATCGGTGGGGAGGTGGCCGGGCTGATCTTCGAGGGGATCCGGCGCTTCGATATCTTCGTGAGGTTCGCCGAACCCTACCGTCGCACGGCAGAGGACATCGCGGAGTTGCTGGTATCCGGTC
>Ga0256839_1002784_pt1 | contig 19013 bp, 16 predicted proteins | sample 354166metaG_FD_185968 | JGI IMG/M metagenome (GOLD analysis project Ga0256839, IMG submission 185968) | Hydrothermal vent microbial communities from Mid Atlantic Ridge, Atlantic Ocean - 354-166 | ecosystem: Environmental > Aquatic > Marine > Hydrothermal vents | place: Atlantic Ocean: Mid... | reverse complement strand
ATGAGCAAGATTGGATGGAAGATTATGGTTTATTAACGCGACATGATTGTCAGTTTCACTGGCACAATCAAAACTATAATAGCTTTGATGATTTTTTGGCGAAATTGGATAAAAGAAAACGAAAAAACATTCGCCAAGAACGCCGCCGCGTAGAACAACAGAAAATTACTTTACGTGTACTTGATGGAAAAACAGCAACAGATAAAGATTGGGCTGACTTCGCCCGATTCTATCAACAAACGTTCGCGGAGAAGCACGGTACGGCAACTTTAAATGAAGGATTTTTCAAAGAAGTTGCCAAAAATCTACCCGATCAAACTATCTTAGTGCTTGCTGACACGCCAGATGACAGGTGTATTGCAGGCTCATTAATGTTTGCCAGCGACACTACACTGTATGGCAGGCATTGGGGCTGTATCGAACAAATTGACAAGCTACATTTTGAAGCTTGTTATTATCAAGGTATTGAATACTGCATTAAACATAAGTTACAAACTTTTGAACCCGGCGCACAGGGCGAACATAAAATTGCACGTGGTTTTATACCAACTCTAACTCGCTCAAGCCATTGGCTGAATAATTCACCGTTTGAAGAATCTATTAAAAACTTCACTCAACATGAGCAAGATGGTGTTGTTCATTATATGAAATCACTAAAATCACCGTATAAGGATTGCTAAACACCTATGAGAATACAAACTAATAAACCTTATTCTGAGTCATGCGATCAAAATCGTGAACCTATTTTAGAGGTTATTCAGCCGCTCTTAAAAGAGAGAGAAACCATTCTTGAAGTAGGCAGTGGCACGGGGCAACATGCAGTATATTTTGCAAAAAAAATGCCACATCTTAATTGGCAGACTAGCGACCAACCGATATATCACGAAGGTATAAAACTTTGGCTAGATGATGCCAATTTAGATAATACTCCTCCCCCTTTACCCTTAAATGTCAGTTCTGATACTTGGCCAAATCAAAGCTATGATGTTATTTTTTCTGCCAACGCCGTGCATATTATGGCTTGGGACAATGTAGTTGATTTTTTTGTGAATGCACCTAAGCTACTTAATAAAGGTGGATTGTTTATACTTTACGGTCCTTTTAACTACAATCAACAATACACTAGCGAAAGTAATGCTCGCTTTGATATTTGGTTAAAACAACGTGACCCTCATAGTGCAATACGTGATTTTGAGGCATTGGACGAATTAGCACAAAAAGCGGGAATGACCTTACAAAGTGACCATGATTTACCCGCCAATAATAGAATTTTAGTTTGGGAGAAGTCTTGAATCAATTCTCTAACAGGATTGTTCGTGATTTAGCATGGGTAATAGCTAGCCCACCGTTAGTAGCAGGCAACTTCAACGATACACATTGGTGGAGCCATAACGATTGTTTAAAAGAGTTTGATGCTTGCCTCCCTGTTTTGTTGGCACTTGATCAAGACCCTACTCCACTTGTTGAGCATTTTCAGCAGTTAAAATCAGGACGACTTGGCTTGCGCTTTGAACATTTTATTGCTTACTGGCTCATCATTAGCCCTAACTATGAATTGCTTGCACAAAACATCCAAATCATTGAGCCTTTTACCAGTCCACATAAAAAAGGGAGTCATACACATGGAGAATTGGATTTCATAATACTTGATACCCTTAGAAACAAAACTATTCATTTAGAAGTTGCGGTGAAGTTTTATCTAGGATGTCCGCCTTATGAAGATTCATTTCGTTGGTTTGGCACTAATACCCGTGACCAACTTGGTAAAAAAGTAGCGCATCTAAAAGATCATCAAACTCAGCTCAGTCACAAATTTTCTTCGTACTTACAAGAGAGAGGTCTCACGATTGATGAAAAACACTGTTTCTTAAAAGGTAGGCTTTTTTATCCAATGGGAAGCGATACATCACCCTTAGGCGCAGCTAAAACACACCTTCGCGGTAGATGGATTCAATCACCCAACAATGTAGATGAGCTTCTTTGCTCTATTGATAAAAAGGATTGGCTTGCGCCGCTGGATAGTGAGGATTTATTGAAGAGAAATACACAAATGGGATTTTTAGATGATGAACAAGCCCAATGCTATATTCATACCAGTGATGATAAGAAAGAAATTGAGCGAATATTTCATTTACCCGAAAGCTTTAGCTTCCCTATTGAAAAAGACAGGTAACAGGTAAAAATACAAATCATCGAGCCGAGCGCAACGAGACCAAGACCATGTTAGAACATCGCGACGACAACCCGTTAGGGTGTATGAAATACATAAAAACAAGGGGGTGGTGGTATGTAAATAACCCTTTAAGACCTATTTTAAGCCTTCAAAATATTCAAAATATCTTCCAATTCAGTAATAATTTGGCGAGATAGTTGATTGGCCTGTGTACTATCATCTTCCGCTTCTTCACCTGATAGCTTTTGACGTGCGCCATTAATTGTATAACCTTGCTCGTGCAATAGGCTACGGATTTGACGAATCAACAAAACATCTTGGCGTTGATAGTAACGACGATTACCACGGCGCTTCATTGGTTTTAAATTAGGGAATTCTTGCTCCCAGTAACGTAGAACGTGAGCTTTTACGCCACAAAGGTCACTAACTTCACCGATGGTGAAATAACGTTTTCCTGGGATTGCTGGTAACTCTTTATTATTAGACATTTCCAGCATATTTTTCTACCCTTTGTTTAAGTTTTTGACCAGGGCGAAATGTTACCACACGACGAGCACTAACAGGAATTGCTTCACCTGATTTTGGGTTTCGTCCTGGACGAGCAGCCTTATCACGCAAAACAAAATTACCAAAACCTGACAATTTAATATTTTGACCTTGATCCAAAGCAGATTTGATTTCTTCGAAGAACAATTCGACTAGTTCTTTTGCTTCACGTTTATTTAAACCGAGTTCGTCGAATAAATGTTCGACCATACCTGCTTTGGTTAATGTCATTCTTTTTTATCTCCTTTGGCGCGGATACTGTAAGGGGTTACGAGTTAGCTTTTGTCCACACACTACTATGTTAGAACAAAAATGGTTAAAAGTTTTCACACCTCTGCACTCCCTATGCTTTGGTGTTAATAATTAATGAACCGACTATCGTAAAACAGCTCCTGACTCTTCTTTTAAAGTGGTAATAATACTATCTACATAACCACTTATCTCTTCCTCTTCTAGGGTGCGTGAAAAGTCCTGAAAAATCAAGCCTAAAGCGATACTTTTTTGATCAGCTTCTACATGCTCCCCCTCATAAACATCGAATACAAAGCTTGATTTGAGAGCATCAATATTTAATTTATTCAAAGACTTCATGATTTTTGCATAACTAACATGCTTATCCAGCAATAAAGCAAGGTCACGACGAATTGAAGGATAAGGTGATAATTTTGAATAAGCAGGTAGCTTTTTATCCATCATCAATGCTAAATCTAATTCAAAAACAAAGACCTGCTGGTCTAAACCTAACTTCTTCTCAATGGCAGGATGCAGTGCGCCAAACACACCAACCACTTCATTACCCGAGATTATAGTGGCTGATTGCCCTGGGTGAAGCGCTGTATTTGTCGCCATTACAAATTCAAACTCTTGACCCGTAGCTTCTGCAAGTAAAGCTTCAACATCACCTTTTACATCATAAAAATCAACATCTCTGTTGTCGTTATTCCAATGCTCTGTGTATAGCTGACCTGTGATTGCACCTGCTAATTTTTTACGCTGCACCAATTGACCATCAATTTTTAAGAAGCTCAAACCTGTTTCAAATAGACGAACACGCGGTTGCTGGCGCTTTACATTTTTATCTAAGGCAGGAATTAAACCCGACCAAAGCGAGCTTCTCATAATTGATAGCTCTTCAGAAATTGGGTTTGATAATTTGATCTGCTCTTGATCAGGGCTTAGCAAAGCTTCTAACTCTGGCGGAACAAAACTATAGGTAATTGCTTCGTTATAACCGCGTGATATCAGCAAGTTACGTAAAGAATCTTCTGTAACGTCTGTTTCTGATTTATTCGCAACCATAGGCACCATTGGGCGCAAACGAGCAGGAATATTATCGTAACCATAGATTCGAGCAACTTCTTCAATCAAGTCTTCTTGTGTGGCTACATCAAAGCGGAATATCGGCGCTGTAACTTCCCAACCATTGTCATTCCCAATAACCGTGAAACCTAAACGTGTAAGAATATCTTCAACACGCTCATCCTCTATCTCAACACCTAGATGACGTTTGATGCGAGTACGCTCGAAGCTTATTACCACTGGCGTTAATAAATTATCACTAGCAATCGTATCGGTGATCGTACTTGGCTTTCCTCCACAAATTTCTAAAATAAGCTGAGTGGCACGCTCAATTGCTTTGACTTGTAAATCAGGAGATACACCTCGCTCAAATCGGTGCGATGAATCTGTATGCAAACCATATGTACGCGCTTTACCCATAATTTTATGCGGCACGAAAAATGCACTTTCAAGATAAATATTGGTGGTTGAATCACTTACCGCTGATTCTTCGCCACCCATAATACCTGCTAACGCGAGTGCTTTATCTGCATCCGCTATTACCATAGTATCTGCTCGTAGCGTCGCTTCTTTGCCATCCAATAATGTTAACTTTTCACCCTCAACGGCATTGCGAACATTAATGCCACCGCTTAGTTTGTCAAAATCAAAACCATGCATTGGCTGACCTAACTCTAGCATCACGTAGTTTGTGACATCTACAACAGGGCCAAGACTACGAATATCAGAACGCTCTAGCTTCTCCACCATCCATTTTGGTGTTTCTGCTTGTGTATTTACATCACGAATAATTCTGCCTGCATAGCGCTGACAAAGATCATCACAGGTGATTTTTACAGGTAAAGTCTCATCTAATTCCGCTTTAACAGCTGTAAACTCGGGCGCTGTTAAAGGTGCTTGCATAATCACACCTAACTCGCGCGCAACACCTGCTACTGATAATAAATCTGCACGATTAGGGGTAGAGTCAAGATCAAGCACAACATCATCGAGATCAATCGCATCGCGTAAATCTGCGCCTAGCTGAGCATCATCAGGGATTGCCAACAAACCTTCGCCTGTATCCCCCATTCCCAAGGTTTCTGATCCACAAAACATACCTTGTGACAGTACACCGCGTAGTTTACTTTTCTTTATCTTAAATATTTTTCCATCTGGCTCTGGGAGTTTCGCCCCTATCATTGCTACAGGTACTTTTTGATCAACTTCTACCGACGCATTTGTCACAATTTGAATCAGCTCATCTGCCGCTACATCAACCTGACAAACACGTAGTCTATCCGCATCTGGATGAGCCTCTATGCTTTTGATCTGCCCTACCACTACATTGGTAAATGCCGATGCAATAGGATCTGCCCCATCCAACTCTGTACCAGACATAATTAACTGATGTTCAATTTCTGCCGTTGTTACTGATGTATCTAAAGCAACCCATTCACGCAACCATTTTTCACTTACTTTCATAATCTTTTAGCCTTATGCGAATTGTTTAAGGAAACGAACATCGTTATCGAATAACTTTCGTAAATCATCAATACCATAACGCAACATCGCTAAACGATCGATTCCGAATCCAAATGCAAAACCGGTATACACTTCAGGATCAATACCCACATGGCGGAAAACTTCTGGATTTACCATTCCACAACCCATAACTTCAATCCAACCAGTGTGACCACACACTTTACAGCCTTTGCCATCACACAAAACACATTGAATATCTGTTTCAGCCGAAGGCTCTGTAAATGGAAAATAATGTGGGCGGAAACGTGTTTTGAAATTATCATCTTCAAAGAAAGCTTTGAAGAATGCATCAAGAATGCCTTTTAAATCTGCAAATGTTACATCCTTATCGACCATTAAACCTTCAACTTGATGGAACATCGGGCTATGCGTTACATCAGAGTCACAACGATAAACGCGACCTGGGGCGATTATACGCAAAGGTGGTTCTTTATTTTCCATGGTACGGATTTGAACAGGCGATGTATGCGTACGAAGCAAAGTACCATCATCAAAATAGAAGGTATCATGTGATGCTCGTGAAGGATGATGCTCAGGAATATTTAGCGCAGTAAAATTGTGATAATCATCTTCAATCTCAGGACCTTCTTCAACAGAAAAACCTAATTGCATGAATATCTCTTCGATACGTTTTGCTGTGCGAGTAACAGGGTGAAGATTACCTGTATCCATTTTACGACCTGGCAAAGTGATATCTAAGCTCTCATTTTGCAAGCGTTCGTTTAGTGCTTCAGCTTCTAAAGACAATTTTCGCTCATCAATCAATGCTGATAATGCCTGCTTAGCTTTATTGATTTCTTGCCCTGCACCACGACGCTCTTCTGCTGGGAGCTTACCGAGCTGTTTTAACTGCCCGGTGATTAAACCTTTTTTACCCAAGTAATGAACACGTACTTCATCGAGCTCGGGTAAATTATTTGCTTTGTTAAGCTGGCTTGTTGCCTGCTCCATGAGTTCTGTCAGTTCGTTCACTGATGCTCTCCTGATGTTGTTACGACAATTTTCACACAATAAAAAAGCGAGAAAAGGCAAATGCCTCTCCTCGCTTTCATTTTACAATTTAATCAGCTTAGTTAAATATTTTAACTAAGCTTGCAGTAAACTTATGCTAGGGCAGCCTTTGCTTTTTCTGCTAACTGTCCAAAAGCTTCAATATCGTGTACTGCTAGGTCTGCTAGCATTTTACGATCAACTTCAATTTCTGCTTTATTCAATCCATCCATGAAACGACTGTATGACATATCAAACATTCTTGCTGCTGCGTTGATACGTACAATCCATAAACGACGGAACTGACGCTTCTTAACACGACGGTCACGGTAAGCGTATTGACCCGCTTTTGTAACTGCTTGTGTCGCTACGCGATAAACTCTGCTACGCGCACCATAATAACCTTTTGCTTTCTTTAATACTTTTTTGTGCTTTGCACGGGCTGTAACACCACGTTTTACTCTAGCCATTTTCTTTCAATCCTCTAAATTTTATTTGCAGTGTACAATTAAACGTACGGTAACATTCTACGAACCATTGGCGTATCGACTTTCTCGACTACATCGCCAGCGCGTAGATGACGCTTACGTTTACTGCTTTTCTTTGTGAGGATGTGGCGCAGATGTGACTGCTTACACTTGTACGTGCCGTTAGCACGTTTGCGGAAACGCTTTGCAGCACCGCGATTTGTTTTCATCTTAGGCATCTTATTCTCCATAATTAACACTCATTAAAACGAGTGTGTGAGTAAACATCACCTTGAGAGTGCCTCTCCTCAGGTGATGGTATAAAACTGTTATCTAGCCAGAATTTTCGTCTTCAATGCTGTCTTTTTTGACAGGTGCTGCCTGACCTTTTTCTCTTTTTATTGGGCCTATCACCATAATCATCTGGCGTCCTTCCATTTTCGGGAATTGTTCAACAAGCCCGTATTCTTCTAAATCTTTTTCTACGCGTTTAAGCATTTCCATACCTAACTCGCGGTGAGCCATTTCACGGCCTCTAAAACGAATGGTTACCTTGGTTTTATCGCCATTCTCTAAAAACTCTTTGAGCTTATTTAGCTTGATATTGTAATCACCAATATCAGTACCTGGTCGCATTTTAATTTCTTTGACCTGAGTTTTCTTTTGCTTCTTCTTCGCAGTACTTTTTTGCTTGCTTTGAGAGAACTTAAATTTACCATAATCCATAATGCGGCAAACAGGCGGCTTTGCGTTTGGTACGATTTCTACCAAATCTTGCCCTGCTTCTTCCGCCATAGCCATGGCTTCGTTTATACCAACAACACCAACATTCTCACCATCTTTATCTATCAGGCGAACCTCTGCTAAGGTAATTTCTTTGTTAGTCCTATTTTTCTTTGGTCGAGCGATATTGAAATTCCTCTATTTTAAAATTACGATGTACTTGCTATTGTGTCAGCATGTGATGTAATTTCATATTTAATTTTTTCAATCAAGTCGTCAACGGTTATCACACCAAGGTCTTCACCTTCTCGTGTTCTCACTGCTACCGAATCATTTTCTACTTCACGGTCACCCACAACCAATAGGTAAGGAATGCGTTGTAAAGTATGCTCGCGGATTTTAAAGCCTATCTTCTCATTTCTCAAGTCTGATACGACACGAATACCGCTTTTTTTCAGCCTATTTTCAACATTTTTGACAAAATCGGACTGTTTATCCGTAATATTCATAATTACCGCTTGTTCTGGAGATAACCAAAGAGGAAAACGCCCTTCGTGATGTTCGATCAAAATACCGATAAAACGCTCGAAAGAACCTAATATAGCACGATGTAACATAACAGGTGTTTTACGCGAGCCATCTTCTGCAACATACTCTGCATCGAGACGATCTGGCATTGAAAAATCAACCTGAATTGTGCCTAGCTGCCACACTCGACCAATACAATCTTTTAATGAGAATTCGATTTTTGGCCCGTAGAAAGCACCTTCACCTGGAAGCTCTTCCCATTCTAATTTTTGCGCATCCAAAGCATCAGCTAACGATTTTTCAGCCTTATCCCAATCTTCGTCACTACCTACTCGATTTTCTGGACGAGTTGACAAGCGATAAATCACATCATCAAAGCCAAAGTCTTTGTAAACTGAGTGCAAGAAGTCGATAAAATCGGCAACTTCTGGTTGGATTTGTTCTTCTGTACAAAAAATATGACCATCATCTTGAACAAAACCACGCACACGCATTAAACCATGCAACGCACCTGACATTTCATTACGATGACACGAACCAAATTCTGCAATACGCAAAGGTAAATCACGGTAACTTTTTAAGCCTTGATTAAATACTTGCACGTGACAAGGACAATTCATGGGCTTTAATGCAAACTTTCGTCCATCTGACTCAAGCGAAAACATATCATCGCTATATTTATCCGCATGGCCTGAGCGCTCCCATAATGAGAAATCCACCAACTCTGGCGTGTTAATCTCTTTATAATCACGTAAACGCTGTTGCTCACGCATATATTGTTCGATAGCTTGGTAAATCGTCCAGCCTTTATCATGCCAAAATATTTGACCTGGTGCTTCATCTTGAATATGAAATAAATCTAATTTACGTGCGATTTTACGATGATCACGTTTTTCAGCTTCTTCAATGCGACGGATATAAGCCTTTAGTGCTTTTTTATTTTCCCACGCTGTACCGTAAATACGTTGCAGCATTTCATTATTTGAATCACCACGCCAATATGCGCCTGCTAGTTTTGTTAGCTTTACTGCAGGAATTTTACCTGTGCTCGGTACATGAGGCCCACGACACAAATCAATAAATTCCCCTTGCTTATACAAGGACAAGTCTTCATCACTAGGAATACTTTCAATAATTTCAGCTTTGTACTCTTCACCCATATTACGGAAGAATTTCACCGCTTCAGCACGAGGCATGACACTACGCTCAACAGGCAAATCTTGCTTGATAATTTCCTGCATACGCTTTTCAATCGCCTGAACATCTTCTGGCGTGAATGCACGTTCATAAGCAAAGTCATAAAAGAAACCATCTTCAATAACAGGGCCAATCGTTACTTGTGCTTCAGGGAATAACTGCTTAACCGCCTGAGCCATTAAATGCGCCGAAGAGTGACGAATAATTTCTACACCTTCTGGACTATTAGTTGTGATAATACTTAGTTCGATATCGTTTTCTATCAAATGAGAAGCATCATACTGCTTACCAGCAATTATGCCAGCAAGTGTTGCCTTAGCAAGGCCTGGGCCAATATCATTGGCAACATCTAAGATTGAAACAGATTGATCAAATGAGCGCTGACTTCCGTCAGGTAGTGTAATAGTTGGCATTGTGTTTTTCCCTTCCAGTGGTGATCCATACTAGAGACCACTTGATTTATACAGCCTAAATACCTACTAATTAGTAATGACTGCTTAACTTTAATGATGCACTTGCAGAGTGCAATTGTAAAATATGGTAGACACGCTCGGACTCGAACCGAGGACTTCCACCATGTCATGGTGGCACTCTAACCAACTGAGTTACGCGTCTATAATGTTATTTGAACGGGTAAAACCAGTCTAAAAAACAGGAGATGGATTTTATCTGTAAAAATCGCTCTAAACAAGCCTATTTTAGTTACCACCCTCCCTCTTTTTCGATGATTTGTATTTAAATCAACAGTATTACGATACTACAACCAGCATCAACACTTCCTTTGGAAGGTGTAGCGATAGTCTTTTAGTGAACTTATCATTTTGTTTTTAAAATGTATAACTCAATTATTAGTGCTTGCCGTTTAATGCCCAGACATACAAAAAAGCAAAAAAAGAGGGCGGTGGACTCTCTAACTATCTGATAAAGTCCATCAAACAACCAAATTTAACTCTATTAAGGACACTATGGATAATCTAGAAGCCTATTTACAACCCATATTGCAATTTTTTGAGAACCAACCTTGGCTTCAAGGCGGAGCAGTATTCTTAATTACTTTCTTTATTGCATCTCTTATCTCGTGGATTATTTTTCGTGTTTTAAAAGTACTGACCAGCAAAACAAAAAATTATTTAGATGATCGCTTACTTGTCATTGCCCGCCCGCCCATTTATTACTCCCTTGTTATTACCGGTTTTTCCACCGCGGTTAAAATAATGCCAATTACTGACAGCCTGTCAGATAAATTAATTTATGGATTCAAAACTGTTGGCGTGATTATTTGGATGACTGCCCTAATACGTGTTTCCAAGATTGTATTACAACAACTTGCGTGGAGCGAAGGTAAACATGGCTTGGTTAAACCACAAACCCTGCCTTTATTTGATAATTTATCAAAAGTTGGCATCGTTGCTATTGCTGGCTACGTCATTTTTCAAATATGGGGCATCGACATGACAGCATGGGTTGCATCAGCGGGTATCGTTGGTTTAGCCGTATCATTTGCTGCTAAAGATACTCTATCAAATCTATTTTCTGGTGTGTTTATCTTAGCCGATTCACCTTATAAAATTGGCGACTATGTGGTACTTGATGGAAACCAACGTGGCAAGGTCACACACATCGGGCTGCGTAGCACACGCTTAGTAACACGTGACGATGTTGAAGTAACTGTACCCAACTCAATTATGGGCAATAGCAAGATCACCAATCAAAGTGGTGGCCCAGACCCTAAGTTTAGAATACGCGTAAAAATTGGCGTTGCTTATGGCACTGACATTGAAAAAGTTCGTGAAATTTTAATGGAGATTGCACTCGCAGAAACACTTGTCACCACAACACCCGAACCACGTGTACGTTTCAGGGTTTTTGGCGCATCAAGCTTAGATTTTGAGTTGCTTTGCTGGATACAAGATCCAGAGCTAAGAGGGCGCACTTTAGATAAACTTAATGTTGCTATTTACAATAAGTTTAACGAAGAGAAAATAGAAATACCTTATTCTAAGCAAGACTTATACATCAAAGAATTACCAAAATAATACCTCTTATTTTGAGAGATTTATTCTGACTTTTCTTCGCTCTTTGCTATTCGTGCATCTATCATATCCTCTGTAAGCTTTATGACATTAGCACTACTACCAGCTGGTCTTCGTGAACCTACAGGTGGCGGCATATTCATTCGATCATTAGCAGCAGCCCTACGCTCATCTGCATCACTAGCACCCGCAAACATTCTTGCTCTTTCAGCTCGTTTGTTCTCCGCCTCAAGCGCTGCATCAGCACCATCTAACTCTTTAATATTAAGATTCTGGTTAGCACCAGATTTATTTTTCCCAACATTCCCTCCAATTTTAACACTAACTTGGGTTTGTTTCGTTTTCCCAAAGACAGGTGATTCTAACGGAGCTTGTGTTAATACACCATTTACTGGGTCTTTAACGGCTTTAATTCTTGTTTCCTTATCCCTTTTCGGGCAGGGCTTATCATTGTAATAAACAGCCCCTTTACTATTAATGCATTTAAAAATACTTGCATCTGTTTTTTTATCAGCAAAAGTAGCTTGAGCTGATAAAACAAAACTAGCAAATAATATTAGCGTTGATTTATTTTTCATAATAATTACCTAGTGCCACAATATAAAACTGAATTTAAGTTCTATATTATGGCAAATTTACTATTGATTTGCCTCTGGCGTATTCCAGTAAACCGACTCAATATCCGAGACATTAGCTGTTCCTGCTTGAGAGCTCTTCTTACCCACCCGAATATCCACATCATGAGTACAACTACCACCCGTACAATTTACGCCATTAAACACTCTTTGTGGCGTACCTGGAATTTCACTCGCTGAAATAGTAGCAAACACATCATTGTCTGTTGGTTCAGGGTCGGCACTATTATCCAAGTTCATACTCGCCTCTCCTGTCAACAAGTCCATTGCATATAATCGACCTTGGGTTGCAGGTGCAGCACAAGCGCTAATCAACTCAGCTTGATTAGCATCTATTGTCTTAGGAACTAGGGTCGTAAATAGAATTGATCCCTCAAAAGTGATTGAAGTAGCAAGAACCTTTTCACCCGATTGGCCAAATTTCACATACCAGCCTCTTTTTCCAGCCTGCTGGGTGATTTTTTTACCTTCGAAATCTGCACTCTTAGTAACTTGTTTCGAGTTATCAGTACCTGTAACAGAAACCTCTTCAAGATCACTCATCTCAATCGGGTCATTAAAATCTACTGCCATAGGTATAAAAGGTTTTTCATCTAATAGAACAAACATATGATCCTCTATTTCTTCATTCATAGGATGCGCTCTAAGCCCACTACCTACTGAAATACTGAATATTGTTTTACCATTATCATTTAAAATCGCCACATCAGGTTCATTATAGAACTTTCGCGCTTGATTAGAGCCAATAGTACCTAAGCTGGCAAAATGCGTTAATACAGCCCCAGATAAGTCTTCTTTTAAATCCAGTCTCCATACATTTCCGCCAGTATCTGCAAAATAAAGCCTATCTAACAGCCCATTCCTATTTAAGTCCAAGATACGCACGCCACCTGGAATACCATGAGTTAGCTTAGTTGCCGCCCCAGGAAGATCCATTATATCAGCAAGAATTTGACCATTAGTTGCATCAACAATATATAAGCCATTTGCCGTGTTTGTCGTATTATCCGTAACTACGCTGGCAGGATTGTAACTAGCTCCACTACCGTAATCCATTTCTTCTGGGTCATTACCACCTGTAAATATTACGGCAGGTGTTTTTACACCATTGTACTTCACATTTGCGATATAAGGTGCGGACCAGCTTTGATTTAAGTGCTCAAAACCCGAAGTACCGCCTTTAATAGTCCATTCTAGTTTTGGGTTATCAATATCTGTAATATTGAGCGCATAGTACGATGTTCCACCTCGGCGCAAACCAAAATACAACCAAACCTCTTCGCTACCACCTACGTTTCCGTCATCACCATCATCACCTTTAATAAAGTAACTGATATTTCCATCAATACCATATACATGATCACCTTCATTGGTGAATTGATTGTTAATATTTTTTAATAGCTCTTTAGGCATAAATGCCCATTTCTCTTCACCTGTTGTTGTATCAAAGGCATGTAAATATCCTTCATTAGTAGCGGCTATAACATATTGTTTTTTACCTTCACCCTCTGCTGAGCTATAGGTGATTACCACTGGCTCTGAGTGCAACATATCACCCATGTGCTTTCTTGCATAAGAAGAAGCATCCTCATCGCTAATTGTATTGCCATCATCATCTGTAGATTTACCATTTATCCATCCGCGAATGAATTTCACAAGTTTTTCACGATATTTATCTGCATTTTCTTCGCTTAGACCCAGATCATTCCTGTCAAACAAAAGCTCATTTGAAATATTAGAATTATCACTTGTAAGGCGATTACTTGCGTCTGATAAGTTTTTGCTTGCTCCTACATTTGTAAACAAATTACGTACTCGTGGATTCGTTAACAGACTAGCTGTGCCACCTTTTTCAACATTATTCCCATCAGGTATCTCACTGTTCGACCATTCATCCCAAGCATCATCTTTAAACAAACCTAGCTCAGTCATGGCATTAATATATCCATCAGCATCAGGGTCACCTGCTTTGGTAACTTTTCCTCTAATGAATCTAGTTTCGCCTGCTTCAACTAATCTAAACTTCTTTAAATTACCCGACCAGCGCGAGCCTGTGCTCTTATCAAAGACTGGAATATAGATATCGTCTTCATGCTCCAAACCACTTTTTACATTTACGCTGTAACCTGGTGATGCTTGCGAGCGAGCCTCTTCTGCTATTTCTTCCAATGTTTGTCTAAATGCAGCGGCTAGCTCTTCCTCATTTTGCGCAGAAAAGTACCCCTCTTTATTTGGAGTCTCATCATCATCTTCAATGGTTACCAAACTCTTTAAGTAGCCTTCTGCTTCTGCAGTAATTCCCGAAGAAAAGCCAATAACATAAGTATCAATTAATTGATCACCTGCAATTCCAGGATTGATATCATTTTCTGCTAGATGATGCGTTAATTCAGAGCCACATCGACCACTCTTGAATCCAAATGGTTCGCTTTCACAGCCTGGGTTGCCCATATATGATTTTATTGCCGTTAGTTGATAGGGTGCTAATTCAACACCACTACTATTTCTCATATTTGGCTCACCATCTGACATCAAAATAACATTATTACTCTGACAGTCAGCAATTGTTGGTGTTATGTATTCCGCGATATAGTTTCTTGTATTTATGTTTTTACATTCTTTGTAATAACACCATTCAGAGGTAACCTCTTCATATTCATCATCTTTACAATAGGCATTTGAATCCACCACAGTAGTACACCCTGTGGCATTGCCACTCTCGTCCGTGCCTGTACACTCTTGGTGCGTTACCGCACTAACCCAATCAATACACCTATCCCAAGTAGTATCACCACAGTTATTCTCTGTTACAGCACAGTTAGCTGGACTCCCTGATCCTGCAGTGGGGTTTTCTGGATCATCAGGGCAATTAAACCATGCATCACCATCTCTAACGGTTTCAATACCACTATTCCACACTCTTTTGTTAGTTGGAGTACCCGCACAAACCTCAACAGCATAGTTACTTTGTACAGCTTCAAACAAATCAGGCGCAGGTCGTGCGTAAGTAGAAGGGTGTGCGGCATACCAACTAGATGCTTGATAATTACCAAAAGCAGACCTTTCACCCCTAAAATAAAGCGATGCTTCGTAGAGAGAATCAACTATCGGTGTATTACCTCGAGCTTGCCACTCATCTGCAATTTGGGTTAAATATTCTCTTACTGTTACCACATCATTTGGCTCAGGTAGCGTACTAAGACTCCAATCAGGCACACCGCCAATTTTTATTGATTCTTCAATAATCGGTCTTGCCAACGAACCAAGTGGTTTAATAGGAAACTCTACGCCATCAGGGTAGTTTGTTCTCCAGCTGTATGAATCACCATACTTCATTATGCCAACACTTAAGTTGCTGGGTGCATCTTTTAATACTGTTTTTAGAGCATCTTTCATTACTTGAAGACGTGTTTTCATGCCGTCTTCAGCTTCATAAGTAATGGTTAAAACAGGGGCTCCATTCTCTCCATCAAAATCAAAAGATTGCGCTACGCGCTTACCAGTTCCTGAAATTCTAAATGCCATTGTACGGCCTTTTAGCCAGTCACTTCGGTTAACCATATACTGTGCCAAGCTTTTTAAATCACTTGTTTTTTGTGCTTCATCTGATTCATTAGGCGTTGCCCATGCAGTCGGATTCCAATTTACGCCACCAAACCAATTGCCATATTTTATTGAATTATTCCAAGTGCCAAAAAAACCTTTGTAGCTTGACTCATAGACCTCAACCTTTAAGTTTGCAGGATCGGAGCTCACACTATTAACATCACTTGACGCCTTAAATTGAATATGAGCAGAGGTTATCACTGCATCTTTAGGAACTTGGATACCTGTAAAGCGCAGGCCTACTATTTTTTTGATATCTCTTTCTATCTCAGTGTCATATTCTTCGCCCAACTCCAAATCATTACTGTTCGGGTTGCCTTTTATTATAGAGTAGTACCATGTTACTGCTGTGTTATATGCAATTCTCCACCAAGCACTAGGGTCTGCCGCTCGTAATTTATCGTAATAATATCTTCCATCACCTCCTGTCCATATAACATCACCTTGCTCAGTATCATCCCTAGTATCATTTATGATAGATGTTACGACATAATCTTCGCCATTATTGATCTGGGTTCCTGGAACTTCGGCGGACATACTGCCCGAATTATCCATCACAAAAAGAATATTATTGTTTACCTCAGTTTCGGTATAAAAAATCTCAGTATCATCTGCATACACAGGCGCTAACACTGTGGCAACTAATAGGCTCTGTAGTATCTTTACGAGGAAGCGCTTTTTAATGTTAAGTTTCATAATTGATTTCATAGTTGACAGTATTCCAAAAGTTTATTTTTATAATTTATAAACTCATTATTCTTTATAATTTTTTTTGGTGAAATATGATGTTATAAGTTTGTATCTATTAAAATTTATATTTTTTCAGTTTTATATGAGGCTAGATTTACTTCCCGCCTGAGGCACCATTTTGCCTCCACCTTTACGATGATCTTCTCTAACACCGGTGTTTTTTTGGTTCATCATGATTTGAAAATCATACAACTGGCAAGGTGGCGCACCACCACCAATACTTGAACCACGCCCCTCTCTTCTACAAAGATACTTGACTGATAGGTCAGTCACTCGCTTCGTAAGGGAGTCTGTAGAGTCTGTTGTTTTATATTGGCCGAGCGCATTATTAAAGCCATCTGCTGCGATTGCATCATTCAATGTACCCGTTTGTGCATGTTGGGCTAAACTATTTTCAGCGGCATTATAGGCAATGACTCGTTTCTGATCATTACCTGATATCAACACATCTAAGATAGATATTTTAGTCGCCGATACCGTCACAACCGTCATCAAGACAAGAAAAGTCATAACCGCCATCAGGGTTACTCCTTCTTGTTTACTTTTAAACTTAGGATTATTTTTCATTTGACACTTCATCATAATATTCCTCTCTATGATCTATATGTTCGATTAGGTAAGTTAATAGTCGTTGTGTAGACTTTATACAAACGCTGTAAATCGCTAACCTCTACGCTTCTATCTAATAAAATATAACGCTCTTTAGTAGAGGGTTTCTTTAATAAATTCTTGTTTGATGAGCGGATCAACAAGCCGACTCGTACGCTAATGACATTTTCCCATAGCTTGGGAGTAGCACCCTCGACATCATCTGCTTTCATATACTCCACAGCTCCACTAGAGGTTTTCACGCCGTAAAGAAACTGTAAATATTCAATATTTTCTGCCAGCGGTTGTGCCCCGCCTCGATTGCCTTGGCAATACAAAGTGCGTTTTTCAGCATCACTACCACTACCTAAATAGAAGGTACTATATAGTTTAGCCTGAATTGATTCCGTCATACCTACTGACTTATCTGTACTACAGCGAACCGCCTGAGCATCTCTTGTTGCTCCACCACCTGTACAATCGGTATATATCATTGCCTTAGGGTTTACTTTAGAGGAATCAGTACAGCTCGTTTCTCCCGCTTTACAAGGGTTATCAGCTAAATATACAGCTGTTAACACATCTCCTCTGCCAGTTACATTATTACTATCTCTTGTATATTGATTTGATCCTGGCGCCATTCCTGCTGTATGCATAGTAACCCCTCCACCACAAGAGCGATTAGTAGAGCCTCTTGTAAAAGGATCTAGCTCATCTACTGCTGAATAAAAAGGTTTATCAAACCCTGGAATTGCATTCATTCCAGCATAACCTGCAATTGAAATACTTCTTCTTAATACTTCAATTGCTGTACGTGCATTTGAATCCATCTCACTCACTGCTGCGCGCATTTGCTCTGAGTCTTTAGTTCCTATAAATGATGTAATTACACCTCCGACCACAAACAAGCCTAAGGTTGAAGCAAGCAATAGCTCCACTAAAGTAAAACCCGATTGCCGAGCTTTACTAAAACTTAGTTTTTTATGATTATTGTATCGTTTCATTTCAATCTCTTTAAATACTAGGCTATGGAATGACAGGCATTGTTAATGATCTTGATTGGTCATCACCCGTTTGACGGCCATCTGTTTTTTGATCATTCCAAGTAATCTGAATATTGTGGGTAGCTCTCGGAGTAAGAACTGGAAAAGTTCTGCAACCGCCCACACAAGTTACGGTCATATTCCCGTTTGGTAACAGACCATGTACGCCACCCTCTCTGCTTGAGCCTCTTTTAGAACCACACATAACTTCTTGAAGATCAAAGGTTGCTAGTTCTTCAACTGAACAAGCAGAACTTCTACATAATCGTGATACTGCTCCACAGCTTATTGCCTCTCCATAATAACCTTCAATTACTCCATCAATATTAGATTTCATACGATCAGCCAAGTCCTGCGCTAACACGCTAGCGGTTGTTCTGTAATGCGCATTGCTAGAGCTTTTTAAAGAAGCTATTTGTAAACTACCTAAACCTAATATGCCAACACCAAACACAAGCACGCTTATCAAAATTTCGATAAGAGAAACACCCTGCTGATTTTTTGAAAGCTTATTCATCGTCATAACAATATTGTTACTTTATTTTAATTATTCATAATAGCTATTCACTTTTTAGTTGTGCCTAGCCTCGTTTGTTAACTTATTTCTATTATGTTCGTTAACTACAAATACGCATGCATACGCGCGCTTTTGTTAATATTATTTACAAGGTTACCGTTTTTCTGAAAAACTTCAACACTTGTCAGCGACTATCAGACAGGTGGTATCATAAATTTTACTAAAAGGGATATTGGAGGAGTTTTTCAAAGAAAAACGGTGGATTTTGGAGTTTTAGGAGCTTAAAACCAGATAAATATGGGTTTTCATAGACCCACCCCTAGGGTAAATGTATTAAAACCTCGTCATTCTGGCGGATGCCAGAATCCATGTGAGTAGCTATGTGCCGTTATTT
>Ga0256839_1002783_pt1 | contig 19014 bp, 17 predicted proteins | sample 354166metaG_FD_185968 | JGI IMG/M metagenome (GOLD analysis project Ga0256839, IMG submission 185968) | Hydrothermal vent microbial communities from Mid Atlantic Ridge, Atlantic Ocean - 354-166 | ecosystem: Environmental > Aquatic > Marine > Hydrothermal vents | place: Atlantic Ocean: Mid... | reverse complement strand
GGAGTTAAGAACGATGGTGCAATAGTTGGAGTTGATATAACTGAGGAAACTGTTCAAAAATGGATTAACGAGATTAAGCAAAATACAGAACCGGCTATCTTCCCTATTATTGACATGGTAGAAATTGAAACCAAAACAGTTGTTGTTTTCACAATTAATGAATTTCCCATAAAACCTGTTGCTTATAAAGACAGGTATTATTCTCGAAAACAAAATTCAAATCATAAATTATCTGTAGATGAAATAAGCGAATTAAGGTTTGTAAGTTTAAACTATTCTTTCGATGCCTACGAGGTAAAAACTACTTTTGACCAGTTGGACACTAAAGCCTTACTGTATTTTAGAAATAAAGTAAGTGATAGCGGGAGATATAAACTATCAAAAAATATTAAGCACGATTTAGTAAAACTGGGAATTATTAAAAGTAATAAATTAACGAGGGCTGCTGATCTTTTATTTGGTCTGCATCATACTAATATTCATATAGGAAGGTTTAAATCTGAAACCACCATTATAGATGATTTAATGATACGTTCCCCTTTGGTATTAGCTATTGATGAAGCAATAGACTTTATAAAAAAGAATATTCGCTTAGGGTTTGAGTTTGGGGGAGAAACAACCAAACGAACAGAAAAATGGCAATACCCTATCCCTGCCATAAGAGAATTTCTTTTAAATGCAGTAGTTCACAGGGATTACACTAACCCAACCGATGTTATTATTAAGATTTATGATGAAAGCATTGAACTAACTAACCCGGGTAAATTAATGGGCGATTTAACCATTGAAAAACTTAACTCAGGAAATTATATTTCCAAACACAGAAATAAATTGTTAACAGAAGCTTTTTATCTTACAGGTGATATTGAGAAATATGGAACAGGTTTTAGGCGAATAAACGATTGGCTTAATGATTATCCAGAAGTAACCTATCAACTTTACAACTTTACGGATTTTATTCAGGTAAAAATATCAAATACCAATGTCCCTGTAAATGTCCCTGTAAATGTCCCTGTAAATAAAAGGCAAGAACAATTAATTTCAAGTATAAAAAATAACAGTAATATTACTATTGCTTCTTTAGCAAGGCAATTGAATGTAACCGAAAAAACCATTAAAAGGGATTTAGATAAACTAAGGGAATTGAAAATTGTGAAACGAATTGGCTCTGATAAAACAGGATATTGGGAGGTGGTAAATGAATAGACAGGTAATAAGTTCGAAAACAGACGAAGAATATCCTTCAAAAATAACATGAAAGAAACAATATTAGTTACAGGGTCTTCAGGGTTTATTGATTTTCATATGTGCAATAAACTTTTAGAAGAAAACATTGTTTTAAATAAAATAAAGGATGGTCTTATCCATATAAAACAATCTTTTCCAAGGATGCAAAAAATGAATATTTATCTCCCAAAAATTGGGAGTAATTCATCAAACAAATTAAAATTATGCTCCGATTAATAGGAAGGGAAAAAAAGCTCTTCACTCAAGACCTAAAAAAACATAGAATTGAACTAGATAAGATAGTATCTTCCTCAAAGTTTTTAGTACTTGGTGGTGCAGGCTCCATTGGACAAGCTGTAACTAAAGAAATTTTTAAACGTAATCCAAAAAAACTACATGTTGTTGATATTAGTGAAAACAATATGGTGGAACTTGTAAGAGACATTCGAAGCTCGTTCGGGTATATAGAAGGCGACTTTCAAACTTTTGCACTTAATATAGGCTCAATAGAATATGATGCCTTTATTGAAGCTGATGGCAAATATGAGTATGTACTCAACCTATCTGCTTTAAAACATGTGCGTAGTGAGAAGGATCCTTACACCCTAATGCGCATGATAGATGTAAATATTTTTAATACGGATAAAACGATCCAACAATCCATTGATAAAGGCGTTAAAAAATATTTTTGTGTATCCACAGATAAGGCTGCAAACCCAGCAAATATGATGGGGGCATCTAAACGAATTATGGAGATGTTTGTTAATCGCAGAAGCAAAGACATAAACATATCCATGGCACGGTTTGCCAATGTAGCTTTTTCAGATGGATCCTTATTGCATAGTTTTAATAAACGGATTGAAAAAAATCAACCCCTCGTAGCACCCAATGATGTTAAAAGATATTTCGTAATTCCTGAAGAATCAGGTGAGCTATGCTTAATGTCTTGTATTTTTGGTGAAAATCGAGAGATTTTCTTCCCCAAGCTAAGTGAAAACTTGCACCTTATTACATTTTCTGAGATTGCCATCAGATATCTGAAATCCAAAGGATTAGAACCAAAACTTTGCAATACAGAAGATGAAGCACGCGAACTTGCTCATACTAAATTGGATGAAACATGGCCTTGCTTATTCACGAAAAGTGATACAACTGGCGAAAAGGATTTTGAAGAGTTCTTTACAATTAGCGAACAACTTGATATGGATAGATTCGAAAATTTAGGAGTTATAAAAAATGAATTGTCATTTGATAATACCTTATTAGAAATGTTTGAATCTTCAATTATTCAATTAAAGGAGAATAAAAAATGGAATAAGGAAGATATAAAACAGCTTTTTCATAAAATGATTCCTGATTTTGGACACAAAGAAACCGGGAAATACTTAGATAGTAAAATGTAACCAATGGAGCAGTTTAAAGAATTTGTGGATTTTGTTAGAAGTACATATAATGCCCCTAATGCATTTATTCCCTTGCATGAGCCGAGGTTTAGAGGTAATGAAAAAAAATATTTAATGGACTGCATTGACTCTACCTTTGTATCAAGCGTAGGTAAATATGTGGGTAAATTTGAGAAATTAGTTGCAGAATATACAGGCTCAAAGTATGCTATTGCATCGGTAAATGGCACAGCTGCTCTTCATATCGCATTAATTTTGTCAGATGTTACAAATGTTGATGAAGTTATCACTCAGCCACTAACTTTTATTGCTACTGCCAATGCGATATCTTATACAGGGGCTAAACCGATTTTTATAGATGTTGATAAAGATACTATGGGTTTATCTCCGCAGAAACTATTGAGCTTTTTGGAAGATAAAACAGAAATGGCAATGAACCCTCAAAATCAAAAATATCAACCTAAAAACAAAGACTCTGGGAAGTTTATAAAGGCTGTTATCCCAATGCACACCTTTGGGCATCCGGCTCGTATCGATAAAATCAAGGAAATTTGTGACATGTTTAATCTAATATTGATAGAAGATGCTGCCGAAAGTTTAGGGAGTTACTTTAAAGGGCAGCATACAGGAACTTTGGGTAAATTTGGAACTTTAAGCTTTAATGGTAACAAAACAATAACTACTGGTGGTGGTGGAATGATACTTACTAATGATAAAGAATTAGCCACAAAAGCAAAACATATCACTACTACTGCTAAAGTTCCTCATAAATGGGAGTATAACCACGATATGATTGGCTATAATTACCGCCTAACAAATTTAGCTGCTGCTTTAGGGGTAGCACAAATGGAACAACTACCTCAAATTTTAAAAAATAAAAGATCTCTGGCTAAAAATTACCAAGCCTTTTTTAAAAACACAAATATCGACTTTGTTATTGAAAAGCCAAAAACAACGGTAAATTATTGGCTTAATGCTTTAATTTTGAAGGATAAAGAAACTAGAAGCTGTTTTTTAGAATATACAAACTCGAATGGAGTGATGACAAGGCCCATTTGGCAGTTAATGAATAAACTTGAGATGTTTAAAAACTGCCAAGCTGAAGATTTATCAAATGCGGAATGGTTGGTGGGTAGAGTTGTAAATATTCCTAGTAGTGTAATTTAGTTAGCTCATTTAACATGAAACAATCTCAGATTATATTGGTGGGTGGTGGAGGGCATTGCAAATCATGCATTGATGTTATTGAATTAGAAAACAAGTATAAAATTGCAGGGATTATTGATTTGCCTGCGTTATTGGGACAAAAAATACTGGGATATGAAATAATAGCAAATGATGACGATATAGCAAATCTTGCAAAAAAAGGACATAACTTTCTAATTACTTTGGGGTATATGGGAGGTTCAAGCCGCAGAAATGAATTGTATAAATTGATAAAAAGAAATGGAGGGGAATTGCCATCAATAATTTCGCCCTTCGCTCACGTGTCAACCCATGCAAAAATTGGTGAAGGGACTATAATAATGCACAACTGTATCTTAAACACTGATGCCATTATTGGCAATAATTGTATAATAAATACAAAAGCACTTATTGAACACGATACAATTGTTGGAAATAATTGCCATATATCAACTGACGTTAACCTGAACGGTAATTGCAAAGTTGACAATAACATTTTTATTGGAAGTGCTGCAACTATTAAAAATGGAGTGACAATATGCTCGAATACCGTAATTGGGGCAGGTTCGTTGATTTTAAAATCAATATTAAATGAAGGACAATACTATGGCAACCCCGTAAAAATGAGTAGTGATGAAGGATAGAGTATTAATTATTGCAGAGGCTGGTGTTAACCACAACGGAAACATGGAAGTGGCACGTCAGTTAATTGATGCGGCAGCATCTGCTAAGGTTGATTACGTAAAATTTCAAACCTTTAAAGCTGATACGATTGTAAGTAAAACAGCAAAAAAAGCCGATTATCAAAAAACTAATACTGGCAATAAAGTTGACACACAGTATGAAATGCTAAAATCATTGGAATTATCTGACCAAGACCATAAAGAATTGATTAGCTACTGTAAACAAAAAAACATCAATTTTTTTTCAACTGCTTTTGACACAAAAGGGTTAGACTATTTGAATAGCCTCGGATTCGAATTATTTAAAGTTCCCAGTGGTGAAATTACCAATTTTCCATACTTACGGAAATTGGCTAGCTTTAATAAGCCCGTTATTCTCTCAACAGGCATGTCTAACATGGAGGAAATTGAAGAGGCAATAAAGGTACTTACCTCACAAAATTTAACTCATAAAGAAATTACAGTACTACATTGTAACACAGAATACCCAACCCCAATGGAGGACGTAAATTTAAAAGCAATGCAAACCATTGCTGATACATGTAAAGTTGAAATTGGCTACTCTGATCATACATTAGGAATAGAGGTGCCTATCGCTGCGGTAGCTATGGGAGCCAAAGTAATCGAGAAACATTTTACCCTAGATAGATCTCTGCCTGGGCCTGACCACAGAGCATCGTTAGAACCTAATGAATTGGTTAATATGGTGCAATCCATTAGAAATATCGAAAATGCGATTAGTGGAGATGGCACAAAATGCATTTCGAAGAGCGAATCTAAAAATTTAGCTATTGCACGAAAAAGCATTCATCTAAATAAGGCTCTTAAAAAAGGAGAACTTCTCTCGGAAAACAATTTAATTGCACTGAGGCCTGGAACAGGTATTTCTCCAATGGAGTGGAAAAATTTACTTGGAAAAAAAATAATTAAATCACTTCCAGCTTATACTTTGCTAAAAAAAGAAGATTTTGAGTAAAGCTATTATCAAAATAGGTGTTCTTACAAGTTCTAGAGCTGACTATGGAATTTACAAGCCTTTATTAAAGAAGCTATCTAAAAACAACTCTATTGAACTTACAATCATTGTTTTTGGCATGCACATGTTGAAACAGCATGGTAATACAGTTGAAAACATTATAGAAGATAATTTCGGTCAAATTCATCAAGTAGTTGGAATGCCTAAAGAAGATACAACCCTTGCTATTGCAACGGGTTATGGTGAAATGATAAAAAACTTTAGTGAATATTGGAATACCCATCAATATGAATGGGTTATTGCATTAGGTGATAGGTTTGAGATGAGTGCTGCTGTGCAGGCAGGCATCCCTTTCGAAGTTAATTTTGCTCATTTACATGGCGGTGAAACAACTTTAGGTGCAATAGATAACATATATAGACACCAGATTACTTTAGCATCAAAAATGCACTTTGCGGCCTCTGATGTATTTGTGAAAAGGATTACTGAACTAATTGATAATAATGCAAAAGTATATAATGTAGGCGCTTTAAGTTTAGATGGTTTATCAGAACTAGAATTACCCAGTTGGAGATATGTTGCAACTAATTTTAAAATTCCTACATCGCCTTTTCTTTTAGTCACATTTCACCCTGAAACTGTTGGCCTTGAAAAAAATAAAAAATATAGCGAAGTAATGTATAATGTATTAAGTTCGCTTTGTAAATCTATACATATTGTAATTACACTGGCCAACGCAGATGCGATGGGCAGTCTTTATCGGCAGGAATCAAAAAAATTAAAAGAGTTATTCCCTTCAAAAATTAGTTTGGTTGATAATTTTGGAAGAGAAAATTACTTTGCTGCGATAAAAGCCTCTTCACTTCTATTGGGGAACACTTCAAGTGGTATTCTTGAAGCCGCCTCATTTGAAAAATACGTTATTAATGTTGGCGATAGACAGAAAGGAAGATTAAGAAGTAAGAACGTAATTGATGTGCCATTTAATGAGGCAATGATTATTAAAGAAACACAGAAAATGTTAACCAAAGGCTCTTTTAAGGGATTAAACAAATATTTTAAACCTGATGCTTCAAAGAATATAATTGAAAAATTAATAAATGCGTAGTTATAAAGAACATCTTATATCGAAAAATGCCTCTGTGAGAGATGCACTTTTAAAACTTGATAAATTAGCTAGCGATGCAATCCTCTTTGTTGTAAATGAAGAAGATCAACTATTAGGCAGTTTAACAGACGGAGATGTGCGTAGAGGCCTCATAAAAGACCTTGATATTACTGATAATATCACTTCGTTTATACAAGAAAACCCCAAATTTATCCGCAAAGGATATTATACTATTGATGAAATTATTGATTTTAGAGATAAAGATTTTAAAATTATTCCTGTAGTAGATAATAAAAACAAGGTTCTCAATGTTCTCAATTTTAGAAATCAAAAATCATATTTACCCCTAGATGCAGTGATAATGGCCGGTGGTATGGGAAGTAGATTGATGCCTTTAACGGAGAACACGCCCAAACCTTTACTTAAAGTTGGTGATAAAACCATTATTGACCATAACATAGATCGGTTACAGAAATTTGGAATTGATGACTACTGGTTATCTGTACGCTATTTAGGAAAACAGCTTGAAACACATTTTGGAGATGGAGCCACGAGAGGAATTAGCATGAAATATGTTTGGGAAGATGAACCATTAGGCACAATTGGGGCAGTAAGTAAAATTTCTAACTTTAACCATGAGTATATACTTGTTACCAATTCAGATATTCTAACAAATCTTGATTACGAAGACTTCTTTTTAGATTTCATAAATAAAGGAGCAGACATGTCGGTAGTTACAATACCCTATGCCGTAAACATACCCTATGCCGTAATGGAAACGAGTAATAACCATGTAATCTCCTTTAAAGAAAAACCTACCTACACTTATTATTCAAATGGAGGTATTTATTTAATAAAAAAATCGATTTTAAGTAGAATACCCAAAAATACATTTTATAACAGCACTGATTTAATGCAAGATTTGATTGAAAACGGAGGCAAATTAGTCTCTTACCCTTTACGGCAATATTGGCTTGATATTGGCAAACATGAAGATTATAAACAAGCACAAGAAGACATAAAACATATAAAATTTTGAAAGCTCTTGTCGTAATTCCAGCTAGAGGAGGATCCAAAGGTCTGCCAGGCAAAAACATTAAACTTCTTAACGGTAAGCCTTTAATCCATTATACTATTGATGTTGCTAGAGAACTATTCGCTGATACTGAAATTATTGTGAGCACCGATTCTCAAGAGATCAAGGAAATAGTTGAACAAACAGGACTTAAAGTGCCATTCTTACGACCAAAATCTTTAGCAACAGATACAGCAACTACACATGATGTTCTTTTACATGCTCTTAATTGGTTTGTAAAAGAAAATGGGGAGCCGAGTGTGGTGATATTGCTTCAACCAACTTCCCCATTTCGAACTAAAGATCATATTAAAGGTGCGTTGAATTTATTTAATCATAATATTGACATGGTTGTTTCTGTTAAGGAAACAGAGTCAAATCCTTACTATGTGCTCTTTGAAGACAATCAAAATGGTTTTTTAATTAAATCAAAAAAAGGCAATTTTACTAGAAGGCAAGATTGCCCCAAAGTTTGGGAAATAAATGGAGCCATTTATATTATAAATACTGCTTCTTTAAAGAAAACAAACATTAATGATTTCGTTAAGGTAAAAAAGTATATCATGGATATACTTTCATCAATAGACATTGATAATATTGATGACTTTCAATATTGCCAATACATACTATCTAATGGTAAAAAAACGAAATAACATCAATGCCCTTTTATTTAAAATTACAAACCTTGCATTAAGAGGAGTATCTATTTTATCTAGGTTTGGATTATTGCTTTTCATGAGCAAATACTTAACTACCAACCAACTAGGTGATTTTAGTTTATTTAACACTTCCATTATGATATCTTATATGATATTAGGTTGGGATTTCTACATGTATTCCTCAAGAAAACTAATAGGAACAAAAAATCGAGTAAAAGTCAAATACATTACTAATCAGCTTTATTTCTATTTAGGTTTTTACATCCTCATTTTACCAATACTCGTATTTGCTATATATTATTTTGGATTACCATTTTCAAATGCTAAGTATTTTTTAGTTATCCTTATTTTAGAACATTTAGGGCAAGAATTATTTAGGTTATTAATAGCCTTAAAAAAGCCGTTTTTGGCAAATGTTTCATTTTTTATTAGGAGTTCTATTTGGGTAATAATAATGCTTCTATTGCACTATACAAATATTGTCATCATTTCAAGATTAGAATTGATTTATCAATATTGGGTGGTGGGCTCTTCAATAAACGTTATTATTTTCGCTTATTATATTGTTTTTTCTTTAAAACTGGTTAGGCTCAAGAAACCCAATATTAAATGGATTAAAGAAGGTTTTATAATTGCAAGCTACTTCTTTGCTTCAACTATGGCTTTTAAAATAGTTGAATTTAGCAACAGGTATATACTCGATTGGAAAACAACGAAATCAGAAGTTGGTATTTATTCATTATTTAGCCAAATAGCTAGCCTCATCAATGTGTTTGTATTTACTTTTACTATAATGTATTTATATCCCAAGTTAATAGAAGCTTATAAGTCTAATAATATGATAGCTTTCGATTTAATAAAAAAGGATATGTTCAAGCAAATTATGCTAATCACAGGACTTCTTAGTTTAATAATAATAATTACAATAGATCCGGTTTTATTAATTATTGATAAACCAGAAATAAGTCAGAATAAATCAATTCTATATATATTACTAGCTGCCAATTTCCTTCTGAGCCTTTCATTTATTCCAAATTATCACTTATTTGCCTTTGGTAAGGACAAACTTATATTAATAAGCAGTGTATCAAGTGCAATCTTTGTTCTTGTTTTCGGAATATTATTAATTTCCTATTATGGTATTTTGGGTGCAGCCATCTCCCTGCTTTCGGGATACCTAGTCTTGTTCCTTTCTAAACTATATTATACCACTAATTTGAGATTAGATGAAAAATAAAAAAGGAATATTAATTCTATTGACGCCTTACCATTTACACCAATATTTAAACATTGTCAGACAATATAATCTTCCAAACTCTAATCTGATTATTTTTCATTCTAAAATAGTCTCCGCCAACCAAATAAAAAATAGTCTTAGTTGTACAAATTCGATTTATATGATACCCGAGGGAAATGTTTCATTTGCTCAATTAAAAACACACCCAATACAAACTTACAAACACTTAAAGTTTTTGCTAAAGAAATATTCTGCAATTATTAATTTAGCAACCAAAAAATTACAAAATAATATTCCATTATTCATAGGGTCAGATAAAGATTTATTTACCCAAATGTTAGTCCAATTATTAGGTGATAGTATTAACAATGTTCATGCTTTTGACGAAGGAACAAGCTATTACATATCGGATTCTAAAAAAGATTATGTGAAGGATAAGTTATTTATGTTGTTTTCCAAATTAATTTGGGGGTACAAATTTAGATATGTAAGAACAATGGGTAGGTCTAGTTGGATAGACACTATCTATGCTCGAATCCCAGGTTTGATTACTCACAAAAAAGCAGAGGTGTTTCCTATCAATAGCAGTAAGAGAAGAAAAAAAGTTGCTAATTCAAAAAAAATGCTTTTTATAAGTTCTCCATTGTCAGAGTTTGACTTGATGAGCACTTCTGATGAGGAAAGAATTTATGATAAAGTGCTATCAATGTATTCTAAAGAATATAAAATATTCATAAAACCACACCCTAGTGATAGGGTCAATAAATTTCAACACGTATTAAATAAACAAAACATAAATATTATTAAAGAACACATATTGGCAGAAAAGTTAGACTATTACGAATATAAGGTAATTGTTAATTTTGGATCTTCAGTAATAATCGACATATTGTCATCACACTACCCAAGTAAAAACATTGTAACATTTCACGTTTCCAAACATATGCAACTTCCAACTTTCTTCAAAAAAACGAAGGTTATATCTTTTACTAAAAAATAAACTAGCTAGACAATTAGAAATCAATCATAATCTCATAAATATTTAGATTTATTAACAATGGTCTTAAAATTAAATTTTGTAAAAAAAACAGGGTTAATATTAATTCTTTTTTTTCCCATACTTATTGCCGTAATTAAAACTTTCTCAGATAAACAGTTGTTCTCGTTAAATATTTATTATTTTTTTGTTTTTTTTCTATTAGGGGGGGGGCTGCTTTTATTTTCTGCGAAACTATTCGTAGTTAAAAGCATTAATTTGATTCATTATTTAACTCTAGCCATTATTCTTTTATTTGCTTTTAGTAATTTTAATGGACTCAGGTACTCTATGCCTATTTTCTTTATAGTTTATCTCATCTTTCTTGTTCGTATTTCAGAATATAAAGAAAAGTGGCCCAAAAGTGTAATTGTTAATATTGCATTTATATACTTGGCCTTTTCGGTTTTAAACTTATTCATAAACTCATCGTTCGAAAATCAGGGGAGGTTTTCAGGGTTCACAAACAGTGCAACTACCTATTCTATATTCATTATAGCTCTAATAATTCTTCTACTTAGAAGTAAAATTCCAGCATATTCAAAATATATAATTTATTTGATTGGTTTTTTTTTAATTGGCATTACCTTAACTAGATTAAATTTATTTTTCTACTTATTACTTCCTGCACTATTATTGATAAGCAAGACTAGTAGAACTAAAAGAGGCTTGTTTCTACTGTCATATATTGTTTTATTAAATTTAGTTTACCCTGTTTACAGCTATATATCTAACCAAAACAAAGAACTGATCAAGGTTAGGTATGCTGACGGAAGGGATGCATCCTTTGGATTGCGCTTAATCCTTTTTAATGAAGTTTATGAAAATTGGCAGAGTTCTCCTACTCTAAACAAATACTTCGGTAATGGGTTAGAGAATGCAAGGCTTTATGTTTACACTAACCACAAAATTGATTTACTTCCACACAATGATTTTATTAGGATATTAAACGATTTTGGATTAATCCCTGCATCTCTATTCTTTCTGTGGCTATTTAGATTAGTTAATACAAATCGAACTACTTTTCTTTTAGGCTGTTTATATTTCCTCTCATTTTATCACAACATGGTTTACAATTTGTTCATAATAAGCTTATTAATATTAAGCAGTTATTATGATCCCTTTTCAGGTAAAAGTAAAACCTCTATTATACTATGAACAAACCAATCAGTAAAATAGCAAAGATAAAAATTCTACTACTAAGTCTTAGCGTTGTAGGGTTATTCTTTTATCCAGTATTGAATTCTATATCGTTGGTATTACTTTCTATATTGACCGTTTACTTTATAGAATGGAGGACTTTCCTTTCGGTTCTAAAAAATAACTTTAAATACTATTTACCTACACTTGGCATCTTTATTCTTTTTCTTTCTGGTCTGACTTATACCACAAATTTTTTGAGTGGTATAACTGTAATAGAACACAGCCTTTCATTGGCTTTTATTCCTCTAATAGTAATTGCCTTATACATCGAACTTAAACAGCCATACCAATTGTTGAAAATAATAAATGTTGTCTTTGTTTTATGTACGATTATTCTTGGGGTCATAAACTACATCCCAGATTACATTTATCAAGTTGAGATAATTGAAATTCATAGAGCCTATGCAGCTATGTTTTTTTGCTATGCCCTAATTGCAACGTATAGCTTCAAAATTAAATATAGGTACAAATACATATTCCATGTTTTCTTTACATTCTGCGTTATTGCAACAACAGCCAAAGCCCCTATTCTTATTTTTATTATTACTTCTGTCCTATTAGTATATAAAAATAATGGAGGCGTAAGAGCACTAATAATGTCGATAGGAATTATTTCTTTGTTTATAACAGCAATATCTTTTCATCCAGAAACAAGAAGTCGTTTTGAAAAGTTGATTTCTAGTTCAGATTTTATTCGTAAGCGAAATTGGTCTAATTCAACAAGGGCTATAAATGACAACTTAATTATAGGTGTTGGCACAGGATCTGGATTATCAAAACTTCAAGAATATAGGAACAAAGAATGGCTTGAATATTATGAAAATTACAATACCCATTCTCAATATCTAGAAATTATTTTGAGCCACGGGCTAATTGGTTTATTATTGTTTTTAGGTTGCTTTTTTATCCCAATTAGATTAGCACTAAAAGTCAAAAATATTCCATATTTATTGTTTATTACCATGGTTTTAATTGAATTTTTAATTGAAGTTTATCTAGCAAGACAAAGAGGTGTGGCTTTTTATTCTCTCTTTATATCTTTATTGGCTCCGTTTACTCCTCTCTCAAAGAGCACTGAATTAAATTAAACTATTTACGGAATTAGAACCGATGGCTTATAACATTATTAATTTATTGAAATCTAAATCTTTTGCAGAACCTGCTAAGATTAGTTTTGAAGATGTGTTTTTTAATAGAAAAAATATACTCACTACTTTTCTGAATTCATATTCATACAGTAAAGCAAGGAAAGATTATGACCTATTCCGCCAACTTGATTACATCCTATATGACGGTACTTTTATCGTTATATTTATTAATATTTTCTTACGAAAGAGTGTCAGAAGAAGAAGTTTTGATATGACTTCTCTTGCACCCAAATTATTCAAACATTGTACAAAGGAAAATAGATCTGTTTTTTTGATAGGAGCCAAGCAGACTGCAATTGAAAAAGCTGTAGTACATTTAGAAACAGCTTATCCAGGTATTAATATTGTTGGCTTCAGAGGAGGCTATTTTGAATCAAAACAAAGCAGAAGCAATACCATAGAAAAAATAGTTAATTTAAGCCCTGACTTTTTAATAGTTGGGATGGGCACACCTTTACAAGAACAATTCCTAGTTGAAGTAAAAAATAATGGATGGAATGGCATTGGTTTTACTTGTGGAGGATTTTTACATCAAACATCAAATTCTTTACATTATTATCCTAAAACAATTAATAAACTTCATCTTCGTTGGTTATTTCGCCTTTATGATGAGCCAAAGCTTATTCTTAGATTTATTAAAAGTTATTCCATATTCCCATTTTTCTTCATTAAAGATTATATTAAACATAAAAAATGATAAAACCTATATTATTCTAAAATTGAATCCTATTTGATGATGGCATAAATAATTTACTGGCTTTGTCAAAATCAAGTTTATCCACTTTTTCTTTAAAACAACTTTGCAACAAAAAACAACACATCTTCTAATTTCCCTCTTAGGCCTCTCACTCCCCCTATCTATCTATTTTAGCAATTACCTATTTGTAGCGGCTATAATTGTACTTCTTTTTAACTCTCCTAAAAGAAAAAACGTTAGATGGCTGGCACTATTTGCCTTATTGGTGCCGGTACTCATACCGCTGCTAAGTATTGTTTTTCATAGCGAAAGTGTAGAATTAACAGACATTGAGGTAAAAATTCCTTTTTTAATTACGGCACTCATAATTGGATTTAAAAAGCTGAATGATGAAATTTTAACTCGCTTTAAATATGGGTTTGTAATAGGTTCTCTCTTTGCTTCCATCTTGTCCTTGTTCGATAATAGCTCATTTGTGCTCTTTCTAAAATCCTCCTTATTTATTGAGTTTACCTACACCCCTTTATACATAGTTATTTCACTAATCTACCTTTGGTTTACGGATATTAAAATTAAAGTGTCACTCAAAATTATTCTAAGTGTAGTGTTTCTTCTAATCCTATTTGCATTAGGCAACTCCTTTTTTATAACCTCAGGCCTACTTATAGCATTTGCAGCTATTATTATAAAAGGCACATCCTCTCAATCTAAGATTGCCGTAGGGGTTTTAGTGCTTTTGTTTTCTGCGTTGCTATACAAAGGTGCTGCTATTCAAGCGTATTTGCATAAAGCAGAGGATGATAAAATTAGCGGTGTTGATAAGTTAGCACAATGGCAATGTGTGTTAGAAGTAATGCAAAATAATGAGTTGTTTGGTGTGGGTTATAATGCTAAAGAAACACGCTTAACCGCTTGCTATCATGAACACGCTATGTATCAAGCAGAGCTAAACAGCCTAAACTCTCATAATGAATACCTAGATGCATTTCTTACCTTAGGCTATATTGGGGTGTTAGGGCTACTAATCTACTTTTTTAAAATCATGTTTGTGGCCTATGATACCAAACAAGTAGCTCAATTATTGGTAATCGTTCTCATTGCCCTTTTTTCCATATCAGAAAATGTATTTACACGCCAAAAAGGCGTAATGATTACGGTCATTACTACTTTATTGGTTTTTTCATCAAAAAAAGTAAAAGAAGAAGGAATTGAAAATAGCACTGCTTTTATTAAATAATACCCGTGAACTCAGAACAGTTAAACCATATAATTGAACAAGGAGAAGGCCTACATGTTGAGTTTAAAATGGCACATAAGAATCTTAGCAAGTCGGTTTTTGAAACTATCTGTGCATTTTTAAATAGAAATGGGGGGCATATATTATTAGGGGTTAATGACGACAAAATACTAGAGGGCGTTCATGAAGAATCTGTTCAAAAATTAATTGATGATGTAGCAACGCTCTCGAATAATCCTCAAAAATTAAACCCTACATTTTATATTTCAGCAAAGGTATTTCGGATAAACGAGGTTTCCATTATCTATATTTATGTACCCGAGAGCTCGCAAGTACATGCCAGTGCCGGCAAAATTTATGATAGAAATCAAGATGGAGATTTTAACATAACCAACAGCCCTAACCAAATAACAAAATTGTATCTACGTAAACAAAACACCTATTCGGAAAATCAGGTATATCCACATATTACCATTTCGGATTTTAGCCAAAAGGTATTTGAGAGAGTTAGGTTACTGGTGAAAGTGCAACGAAACAATCACCCTTGGTTAGAAATGAGCAATAAAGAAATGCTTAAATCGGCTGGTTTGTACAAAAAAGACATGCAAACAGGAAAAGAAGGATATACGCTCGCTGCCGTACTGCTCTTTGGTACCGAACAATTAATTTTAAATGTTCTCCCTCATTTTAAAACAGACGCCATAAAAAGGGTAGTGGATTTAGATAGATATGATGATCGAGATGACATAAGGGTAAATCTAATAGAAAGCTATGATCGGCTTATGCAGTTTATAGCAAAACACTTACCCGATAAGTTTTACTTAGAAAACGACCAACGCAAAAGTTTAAGAGATCTTATTTTTAGAGAAATTATAGGCAATCTGCTAATCCACAGAGAGTATGCAAGCCCCTATCCTGCCAAACTAATTATTGAAGCAGACAACGTATCTACCGAAAATTGGAATAAACCCAACGGAAGTGGTAATATAGACCCTTCCAATTTTTCTCCTTACCCAAAAAACCCAATGATTGCTAAGTTTTTTAAAGAATTGGGCAGGGTAGATGAACTTGGTTCTGGTGTAAGAAATGCATTTAAGTATGGGGCTCTTTATGCACCCAATACAAAACCAACCTTTATAGAGGATGATATATTTGAGGCCATTATTCCCTTAGAAATAATTCTAAGAAAAGAAAACATTAAAAATAGAGATAAGCAAAAAAATAAAACTTCGGTAAAAATTATGGCACTTATCCAACATAATACCTCCATTACAACCAAAGAATTAGCAGTAAAAATTGGCATTTCAGAAAAAGGAATAGAATGGCAACTAAATAAATTAAAAAAAGAACATAAAATTAAAAGAATTGGGTCGGCTAAAACAGGGTTTTGGAAGCTATATAAAAATTAAAAAACTAGGGTGTAAACTAGGGTGTAAACTAGGGTGTAAACTAGGGTGTAAACTAGGGTGTAAAAATTAAAAAACTAGGGTGTAAATTAAAAAGTAATAATGGTTAATAAACCCACTTTATGCAATAGGGGTTGTAATGAGAATGTAAACTGCAACCCGCCTGAATGGAACGGGCAGGTAAATCAGGAGTTTATATTCAAAAATCATAGCACCGCTATGGTTAAGAGGATAAACTCAGCGAAACGCCTGATTTGAAGTAGTTTGTATTCGTAATAGAAGTACTATTGCATAATGTGGGTTTAACCCAAAAACACCTCGAACTTTACGGTCGAAATGGTTATACAATTTTGTTAGGTAAAATAATTAATGGAAAACAATATTTTAGGTGCATTTTTAGTAGCTCTATTGGTTAGTTTTTTAGTGATGCCACTCATTATTGGTGCACTAAAAAAGAAAAATTTAATAGATGCGCCCGATCGAAGAAAAATCCATCGAACCATAACTCCTTCGATGGGAGGTATTGGTATTATGATTGGTTTTGTGATAGCCCTATTAATATGGCTCACGTTTAGTGGCATCGTTGAATATAAATATGTGCTTTCAGGGGTAGGCCTTCTTTTTGTGGCGGGTTTACGCGATGATTTAATTCCTATTAGTGCTCGTGTTAAACTAATGGTTCAAATATTGGCCGCACTTATTGTTGTATTTACAGGCACCATTATAAACTCCGGTTTTGGTCTCTTTGGGTTTGAAGAGCTCAATTTTACCTTGCGCGCATTTTTAAGCATTGGCTTTATTATTTTCTTCACAAATTCGTTTAACCTTATTGATGGGCTCGATGGGTTGGCAGGTTCAGTAACGCTTATTATTTCCTCCTTTTTCTCCATTTGGTTTTATGTAAATGGAAGCTTTTATTTAGCCACCATTTCAGGAGCAGCAGCGGGAGCCATCATCGGCTTTCTCTATTTTAACTGGAGCCCCGCCAAAATTTTTATGGGCGATACAGGTGCTCTTTCGCTCGGATTCCTTTTTTCGGTGCTTGCCCTTACTTTTATAAATCAAGATTATGCACTTACTACTGAGTGGTATAAATATAACGCCCCTGTGGCTACCATGATTGCCATTTTAATAGTACCCTTGTTTGATACCTTTAGAATTATTGTTGTGAGGTTAGTTAAAAAGAAATCTCCCTTTGAACCCGATAATAATCATACGCATCATATACTCATGAGGTTAGGGCTAACACATGCGCAGGTTGCCATACTGCTGGCTAGTTTTAATGTGGTGGTAATAGCACTCGTTACCTTATTTAGAAACGTAGGCGACCATGTTTTGCTTCCCATTCTAATTTTAGGAGGGTTTTTTATGAGTGTTTTGCTCGATCAGTTAATCATAAATAAAGTAAAAACCAGAGGAGGTAAAAAAAGGAAGAAACTACACCAAGCCATTAAAGCAAATAATGAAGCTTAAAGGCTCACTAAAATATATTTCAAACTATTTTTGCACCACTCAATTTAGTAGTATGGCAGATATTGACAACCTTAAGGAAGAAATTCAACAATTTAAGGCCTCTTCACAAGAGCAGTTGGAGGCTTTTCGTATAAAATTTATTAGCCGCAAAAGTGTAATTGGTGCCCTTTTTGGCAAAATGAAAGAAGTACCCAATGAAGAGAAAAAAGCATTTGGGCAACATATTAATGAGCTTAAAAACTTAGCTCAAAATAAGTTTCAAGAACTAATTACACAAGTAGATGCGGGTAGTGATGGAGAGAATGAGTCAAAAGTTGATTTAACACTGCCTTCTAGCTTTGCCCCTTTAGGCAGCAGCCACCCCATTACTATTATTCGAAATGAGATAATCGACATTTTCTCAAAAATAGGCTTTAACGTATCCGAAGGGCCAGAGATTGAAGATGATTGGCATAATTTCACGGCTTTAAATTTTCCTCCTAACCACCCTGCCCGCGAAATGCAGGATACTTTTTTTATCGAAAAAAATCCAGACATCGCATTAAGAACGCACACCTCCTCGGTACAAATTAGGGTAATGGAAAATGAAAAACCGCCCATTCGAACCTTATCTCCTGGGAGAGTATTTAGAAACGAAGCCATTTCAGCGAGAGCTCATTGTATTTTTCATCAGGTCGAAGGGCTTTTTATCGATAAGAATGTGAGCTTTGTGGATTTAAAGCAAACCATTTATTTCTTTGTAAAAGAAATGTTTGGCAGCAACACCAAAATAAGATTTAGACCATCTTACTTTCCGTTTACTGAGCCTAGTGCCGAAATTGATATCTCCTGTAATATTTGTGGTGGTAGTGGCTGTAACATCTGCAAATACAGCGGCTGGGTAGAAATTGCAGGTTCGGGCATGGTTGACCCTAATGTGCTTACCAGTGCTAATATAGACCCTGAAGAATATACCGGTTTTGCATTTGGAATGGGTATGGAGCGTATGGCTATGCTTAAATGGCAAATTAATGATCTAAGGCTTTTTACAGAGAATGATGTTCGGTTTTTAGAACAGTTTAAATCGTTGTAAAAACAATAACCACAGAGATCACAGAGTTTTAGACACAAAGCGCACAAAACCTTAGTGTTCTTTGTGCCTTCTTAGTGTACTTTGTGGTTGAAAAATATATGAAAGAGATAAAAACAAGAAAAAAAATATCTTGAAAAAATAAGTGCTAAATGGAAGAACCCTCCAAAACAGTTAGTTTAACTCTTAGTT
>Ga0256839_1002782_pt1 | contig 19015 bp, 19 predicted proteins | sample 354166metaG_FD_185968 | JGI IMG/M metagenome (GOLD analysis project Ga0256839, IMG submission 185968) | Hydrothermal vent microbial communities from Mid Atlantic Ridge, Atlantic Ocean - 354-166 | ecosystem: Environmental > Aquatic > Marine > Hydrothermal vents | place: Atlantic Ocean: Mid... | reverse complement strand
CACGACCGTGCGACGTCGGCGGCGATCCCACAACGAGACGACGCGCCCGGCGATGGCGGCGAGCCCACGCCCCTTCGGGACGATCGCCTCGATGTCGGCCGCCTCGATCGATGCCTCGACCGCGGAGCCCACGTCGATCGCCGTGAGCGCTTCCGCCTCTTGACCACCGACTTCGGCGGCGATGCGGGTGAGCAGGTCTCGGATCCCTTCGGTGGCCGTCCACCAGTCCTCGGCCCTGTCCTCGAAGGAGGCCGCCACGAGGAGGGGCACCACCCGGTCCATGAGCTCCTCCCAACGGGTCGAGAACCCGGTGCCGCCGACGACCCCGGCGGCGGCGGCCAGCTCCCTGGCGGCACGGTCGAGCCGGGTGACGACGTTGCGCCACACCAGGGTCTTCGCCTCCCACCTCGACACCAGCTCTTCGACGAGGCCGTCGACCCCCTCGGGAGCACCGAGATCGGGATCGGCGGCGGTGAGGAGCACCGCCGGCTCGACGAACCCGGCCACGCGGAGGGAGGCCCGGAGGTCGCCGAGGACCGCCTCCACCCCGTCGCCGGGGATCCGGTCGACCTGATTCAGGACGAAGAGGAACCGATGCTGCTCGTCGACGGCCGGCGCCAGATAGTCGAGGTGCAGCCGGGCGTCGTGATACTTCTCCGGGTCGAGGACCCACACCACCGCATCGACGCGCGGCAGCAGCTCGTCGACCCGGAGTCGATGTCGCCCGACGACCGAGTCCAGGTCGGGGAGGTCGACGACGGTCAGCCAGGGATGCCGGTCGTGACGAACCCGGTCGTCGATGCCCAGATCCTCGAGGAGCGCCGCCAGTCCCGGCTCCGCATCGGAGGGCACCCATGCCAGGGGGCGGTCCGTGGTGGGGCGACGCGGCGAGACCGGCGCCACCTCCTCACCGGCGATCGCGTTGAGGAGACTCGACTTCCCCGACCCGGTCCCACCGACGAGGGCGACGACCAGCGACGACCCCAGATACCCGAGCCGTCTCCGTGCCGCACGTCCCACCGAGGCCGCCCGGTCGAGGGCTTCGGGAGGAACCAGATCACGACAGAAGGCGACCAGACGGTCGTAGGAGTCGAGGACGTCGGCCGCGTCAGCGGGAATCGTCATCGAGCCTCGCTTCGACGGCGGAGATGGCATGCTGCAGCTCGACGATCCGCTGCACCGGATCACGACGGGCGAGGACGACGGCGGCGGCCGCGTCTCGCTGACGGTCGAACAACTCGGCGATCGTCTCCAGGAGCCGGGCGCGCTCCCCATCGGGTGTCGTCCGCTCCGGGTCCCCGACGAGGACGTCGGCCGCCGGTCGCCTCGGCGACCGATGCCCCCGTCCCCGCCCCACCGACCTCACATCCCGGTCTGCGAGGGTCCGCCGAACCTCGTCGAGCGTCGTCCGGGCCAACGGCGCCAGCCCACTCCCGCTCGGATGGAGGGCCCAGGCCGCCTCGGTGGCCCGTCGTGCCGCGTCCAGACGAGCCGTCACCTCCCGGGCCAGCTCGTCGCGCAGCTCCTCGGGGACGCGGGGTTGCCCGACGCGCGCCCGGAACCCCGGCCCTGGGAGCGGCCCGCCGCCCCTCGACCGAAGCCACCGCTCGACGACGTCACTCCGCAGGAGCTCGCCGTGCTCGAGCGACGTGGCGAGCTCCTCGAGATGGGAGTCGTGGACCTTGGCGGCGATGGAGACGAGCTCTTCCACGGCGGCCCGCTGTCGTTCGAGGGCGGTCAGCAGCCGACGCGTCCCGGAGAACACCTGGCTCGATGCCGCCTCGATCCCCCGCTCCACGAACTCTCCCCGAGCGACGGCGACCTCTTCGAGGACCGAGACGAGACGACGCACGAACCCGCGGGCAAGGAGGCCATCGCCGCCTCCGCCGCGGTGCTCCTGGATCTCCACCACCCCGCCGAGGGGAACGATCCCCGCCCGGTCGAGGAGCCGGGCGAGGTCGATGCGGGCCCCCTGGGTCCTCCGGGTCGCCCGGTTGAGCACCACGACGATCGGGGTCCCTCGCCCTCCCAGGGCGTCGAGCACCGACCAGGACTCGGCGTCGGCGTACCGGTGGGGGGTGGTGACGAAGACGACGAGGTCGACCCGGTCGAGCACCGCCTCGGCGATCCGCCGATGACTCCTCACCTGGGAGTCGAGGTCGGGCGTATCGACGATCGTGACACCGCGGAGCAGCGGGTGGTCGTCGAGCTGGACGTCGATCTCGAGATCGTCGAGGTCGGGGGGGCCGAGCGAGTGATGATGCCGCCACACGACGGGACGACCCGTGGTGGGCCGCAACACCCCGGCGGGGCTGACGACCCGCCCGGCGAGGCTGTTCACGATCGTGGACTTGCCGCTGCCGGTCGGACCCGCCACCGCCACCGCCACCGGGGCCTCCGGACTGAGGAACCGTGGCCGCAGATGGCGGCGGATGATCTGGGTGACGCGGTCCCGCAGCTCGCGATCGTCGGCCCGGCTGGGGGACGCCAGGTCGAAGCGGAGGGCGGCGACGGCGTCGGCGAGGGCGTCGAACGCCGCCCGGAGTCCCGAGGTGTTCGAGAGCGGCACGAGCCCGGATTGTCGCACACCCGGCGTCCCCCCGACGTCCCGAGAGCCGGTCCATGGTCGGCCTCGTCGATGTCCACGGGATGGGACGAGCGCGCCTGGCAGGATCGCCGCTCCCGGCCGTCAGCGGGTGGTCCCGTCGATGATCGACGTCGCCGTCCGACCCTCCGGGCACGACGCCAGCACGGGGCAGTACCGACACCACGGTCCCGCCTCACGGTCGAGCTCCCCACCTTCCTCCCAGGCGCGCCGCATCTCGCCGACCAGGCGGGAGACGGCGTCGGCGACGACGGCCAGGTCGTCCGCACCGGGTCGCGCCTCGAACCGCTCCCCCGTCTTCACCGAGAGCGCCTCGACGACCTTCGGAGGCTCGCCCCGGTCGAAGGTCCACACCAACGCGTAGAAGTCGAGCTGATCCCCGGGTTCTCCGATCCCTCCGGTCTTCCAGTCGACCAGTCGCACCCCCGCCTCATCCTCGAACACGGCGTCGATCGCCCCCACCAACGTCACCCCTTCGGCGGGCTCGACCTCCAACGTCACCTCGACGCCTTCGGGACGCTCGACGGCGAGACGCCGGAACCGCTGGTAGAGCTCACCGACCTCGTCGATGACCTCACGAAGCTGAGAGGGCCGGAGCCCCAGGTCGGCGAGCTTGGGGTTGAGGGCCGAGCCGATCTCCTCCCGACAGACCTGTTCGATCATGCCGGGTTCCACCGGGCCGCGGTCGAGATGCCGGGCGAACACCCGGTGGGCGAGGGCCCCGACGAAGCTCCTCCGGGTCTCCGGGCCGTAGTGGCCGTCGAGCCGCGCCCGAGCCGATTCGGGGCAGCGCCGCCAGGCGACGAACGTCGTCGCCGAGACCCTGACGGCCTCGCCCGGCGGCGGAGGGGGGAAGGTGACCATCCCGGCGATCCTACGGCGATCGGCCTCCCAGGAGGGGAATGATTTGTGAGACGATCGATCGGGCGTAGACTTCCCGCCCCCAGGGATCGTCTATCCATGCCTCGCCTCAACGGCATCCTGTCCAAGAGTCTCGTCGGGATCGCCGCGGCCCTGCTGTTGGTCGTGGGCGGTTTCGCCGTGTCCCGAGCCCTCTCGTCGGGCGAGGTGCTCGCCCACGTCCAGGTCGGGTCCGTCGACCTCGCCGGTCTCCCCCGAGACGACGCGGTGGCGGCGGTGGTCGCCTTCGAGGACGTGCTGGCGACGACGCCGGCCCGCTTCGTCGTCGACGGCACCGAGGTCGTCCTCGACCCGAAGCAGGTGAGCTTCGACCTGGACGAAGAGGCGATGGTGGAGGAGGCGATGACCTTCGGACGCGAGGGCAACATCTCCGACCAGTTCCGATGGTGGCTCTCCCATTTCTTCTCGACCGAATCCATCACGACGGTGGGTTCCATCGACGTGGACGCCCTGGATCAGGTGTTGGCGGTGTGGGACACCGACGTCCTCGGAGATCCCCCCTTCGACGGCGGCGTGGAGATCCGGGGCACCCGCGCCGTCGCCATCCCCCCCAGGCCCGGACGGATGATCGACCGTGTGGCGGCCGCCGACCTGGTGCTCGACCAGCTCGTCACCGAGGACCGGGTCCCCGTCGAGCTCCCCATCGTCCCCGCCACGCCCCGCCTCTCCGAAGCCGACGTGGAGGCCGCCGTCGCCGAGGCGAACCTGTGGCTCTCCGCGCCCGTCACCCTCGTCTCGGCGGAGGGCAATCCGACGGTCGAGTTCTCGGTGGCCGACATCGCCCGGGCCCTCAGATCCGAGACCCGGGACGGCCAGATCCGGCTCTTCATGGACCCCGAGGAGGTGGCCCGCCGCCTCGAAGAGTTGCGTGACGAGATCGAGTCCCCCCCGGTGGACGCCCGCCTGGAGGTCGTCGGCTACGACGTCGTGGTCGTCGCCGGACGTCCCGGCACCCTCATCGACCCCGAGGAGACCGCCCGGAACCTGGCGATCGCCGCCGGGACCGCCGCTCGACGAGGGGTGCTCCCCTTCGAGGAGGGAGCGCCGCCCGAGGTCACCACCGAAGACCTCGAGGCCCTCGGGATCAAGCATCTGGTCTCGTCCTTCACCACCTATCACCCCTGCTGTCAGGCCCGGGTGAACAACATCCAGCTCTTCGCCGACATCGTGAACGGCGCCATCGTCATGCCGGGGGAGACCTTCGAGCTGAACGAGTACGTGGGGGAACGGACCGCCGAACGAGGGTTCGTCCCCGCCGGGACGATCATCGGCGGCGAGCTGGTCGACACGGTCGGCGGCGGGGTCAGTCAGTTCGCCACCACCTTCTACAACGCGGTGTTCTGGGGCGGCTACGAGGACATCGTCCACAAACCCCACAGCTTCTACTTCACCCGCTACCCCGAGGGCATCGAGGCGACGATCTCCTGGCCCGAACCGAAGCTGGAGTTCCGCAACGACACCGAGAACGCCATCCTCATCGTCACCGAGTACACGAAGACGTCGATCACGGTGAAGTTCTTCAGCGACAACGACGGGCGGATCGTCGTCGGAGAGCAGAAGAACGGGAAGACCATCGTCGAGGTGATCGAAGAGGGCGGCCCGGACGCCCGGAGGGTGAGCGCCACCGTCTCCGGACGTTTCGCCTTCACCGACCCACCCGATCCCGAATACCGGGCCGAGGAGGGCCTCGACGTCGACGAACAGCACGTCATCCAACGTCCGGCGAGGGGCTGGAGCGTCAAGGTGACGAGGACGATCACCTGGCGGGGTGAGACCACCACCCAGGAGTGGCTGGTCCGCTACCGGCCGAAGCGGGAGATCATCGAGGTGCACCCCTGCAAGGTGCCCGACTCCGAGGTCGAATGCCCGGTGGACGACTCCTCGACGACCACGACCGTGGCGGGCTCGACGACGACGTCCGAGGGAAGCTGAAGCCGTCAGTCCGGATAGAAGCGGAAGAACCCGGCGACCAGCTCGGAGAGTCGGTCGAGGGCTCCGTCCTCCCAGCCTCCGGGGCGGCGCACCGTCACCGTGTTCGACATGACGTACACGTGATCGACCCCCGGGACCTCCTCGAAGATCCGACCGGCGAGCCGAGCGGCGAAGGTCTCCCCCGCCGCCTCACCGTCGAAGACCTCGCCGTCCTGGCCGGTCAGGGTGCGGTCGGTGTCGACGATCACCACGTCGCCGATCACGTCGGTTCGGTTGATCTGGATGGTCTGTCCCACGAAGTCCTCCTCTGCGGCCGGGGATGGTACCCGCTCAGCGACCGCCCACCTCCGGAGTGGTCCGCCCCGCCTTCGCGGAGAGGACACCCCGGTCCCGCTCACCGATGACGTGGATCTTCAGCAGGTTGGTGGAGGCCCGCACGTTGGGAGGTACCCCGGCCACCATCACCACCGCCTCTCCCCGTCGGCAGATTCCCTCCTTCTCCAGATGCTTCTCGGCGGCGGCGATCATCAGGTCGGTGTAGTCCCGACGCCCGAAGAGGCGGCCCTGCACCCCCCGGTAGAGGGCCATCCGCCGTAGCGTCGCCGGATCCGGGGTGAAGGCGAAGATGCGGGCGTGGGGCCGATATTTGGAGAGGAGGCGGGCGGTGCTGCCCGACTCGGTGAAGGCGACGATCGTCTCGATGGAGAGATCGGCGGCCGCCTCCACCGCCGCCCTGGTCACCGCCGACGCGAACTCGGGCTGGGAGGTGAGGAACGCCACCTGGGAGTCGGGCACCGCGGCCGTCTCCGCCACCTCGCAGATCCGCGCCATCGTCCGTACCGCCTCGGCCGGATATGCGCCCGTGGCCGTCTCGGCCGAGAGCATCACGGCGTCGGTCCCCTCCATCACCGCGTTCGCCACGTCGGTCACCTCCGCCCGGGTGGGCCGCGGGGAATGGGTCATCGACTCCAGCATCTCGGTGGCGGTGATCGAGACCCGCCCTGCCCGGTTGGTCCGTCGGAGGATGTCGTCCTGGACGATCGGGATCTGCTCCAAGGGGAGCTGCACCCCGAGATCCCCCCGGGCGACCATCGCCCCGTCCGCCACGGCGAGGATGTCGTCCAGGTTCTCGTAGGCCACCGCCAACTCGATCTTGGCGATGACCGGCACGTCCCCGGCGAGTTTCGCCACCTGCCGCACGTCCTCACCGGTGCGGACGAAGGAGGCGGCGACGTAGTCCACACCCAGCTCGGCCCCGAAGGCCAGGTCGACCCGGTCCTTCTCGGTGATCGCCGGCACCCGGAGCTCGGTGTGGGGGAAGGCGACCCCCTTGCCGTCCCCCAGCATGCCGCCGCGCACCACCCGCGCCACGAGCCGATCGGCGCCCTTCCCGGTGACCGCCAACCGAATCAGACCGTCGGCGAGGAGGATCTCCTCACCGACCTCCACGTCCTCGAGGAGGTGTTCGTAGCCGACCTGGATCGTCCCCGGCTCGGCCCGTCCCGTACCGGGAACCAGATGCACCTCCTCACCGTCGATCAGGTCGACCGCTCCCCCGGGGAACGTCCCCACCCGAAGCTTGGGACCTTGGATGTCCTGCAGCAGGGCGACCGTCCGGCCCTCCTCCTCCGCGGCCTGCCGGACCCATTCGGCGAAACGTCCGTGGAGGGCGTGGTCCCCGTGGGAGAAGTTGAGGCGGGCGACGTCCATGCCCGCCCTGACCAGCGACCGGACCCCCTCCAGAGACCCCACCGCCGGGCCGAGGGTGGCGACGATCTTGGTGAACCGCTCCATCGGGGTCGCGGGCCTAGCCGCGCACGTTGAAATACCAGAACCAGGCGGCGGCACCGACGATGGCGGCGAAGAACGCCAGTTTGACCAGCTTCTTCACGATCCAGAACACGACGAGGATCGCGGCGCCGATGCCGAGGACGAGAGGCACGTTCTCCATGGTTCGCTCCCTTCAGCTCGCGTCGGATCCGGTCTCCGGATCGGGGTTCCGGCGACGGTATGACAAGGTCACCAACGTTCCCACCACCACGACGGGCAGGATCCACACCAACACGATGGCGAACCAGGTCATCATCGGAGCCAGGTTACCCCTCACCCAGATCCGTCACCACCCGATCCGCCCCGGAGAGCTCCGCCGGCGGGAACACCCCCCGGTCGACGGCGACGACGACCAGACCGGCGGCGCGGGCGGCGGCGACGCCGGTGGGGCTGTCCTCGATCGCCAGGCATCGGTCGGCGCCGAGGAGCTCCACCGCCCTCAGGTACACGTCGGGCGCGGGTTTGGGCAGGGCCACGTCCGACGACGACACGGTCACGGAGAAGCGTCCGGCGAGGCCTGCCGCCGAGAGCACCCGGTCGAGCCGTCGGCGACTGCTGTTGGAGACGACCGCGCACGGGACCCCGGCAGCCTCCACCCGGTCGACCAGGGTCACCGCGTCGGCGAAGGGCTCCACACCACGGGTGAGCTCGTCGGCGAGCGCCTCGTCCGCCGCCGCGGCCAACTCGTCGGGGGACGTGCCGATGAGCGCCGCGTAGTGGCGGGCGATCTCGGCGTCGGTACGGCCCACCCAGGCGTCGAACCTCTCCACGTCGATCCCGAAACGGGCGAGCGCCCGGGACCAGGCGAGCTCGGAGACGGGCTCGGAGTCGACGAGGACGCCGTCGCAGTCGAGACAGACCCCGCCCACCTGAGCGCCGAAGAGGGTGATCACGCCTCGTCGAGCTTGGCTCGGATCAGCTCGTTGACCGCCCGGGGGTCGGCCTTGCCGCCGGTGGCTCGCATGACCTGTCCCACCAGGAACCCGACGACCTTCGTCTCCCCGGACCGGTATCGCTGCACCGCCTCCACCTGCTCGGCGAGGACTTCGTCCACCGCCGACTCGATCGCCCCCCGGTCGGTGATCTGGAGCAGGTCGCGGGACTCCGCCACCTGGCGGGCGGAACCCTCGCCCCGGGCCATCCCGTCGAGGACGTCCTTCGCCGCGGAGGCGGAGAGCTCCCCGGCGGCGACCATCGCCACCAGCTCGGCCAGGCCGGCACCGGTGACCGCCACCGTGGACGGGTCGACGGCTTCCCGGCGGGCCCACGCCACCAGCTCGCCGGTGATCCAATTGGCGACGGCTCGGGCGTCTGCGCCGGCCTCGACCGCCTCGTCGAAGAGGCGGCGGAAGGCCTCGGGCGCACCGACGAGGGCCCCCGCCGTCTGGGGGTCGACGCCCAGGCCGCGATATCGGGCCCGCCGAGCGGCCGGGAGCTCGGGCATCCGAGCTCTGATCTCGTCCTGCCACCGCTCGTCGATGACCATCGGGACGAGATCCGGCTCGGTGAAGTAGCGGTAGTCGGACGAACCCTCCTTCGTCCGCATGCCCCGGGTCACTCCGGCCTCTTCGTCCCAGTGTCTCGTCTCCTGGACGAGGACCCCGCCTGCTTCGAGGACGTCGACCTGGCGGGCGATCTCGAAGTCGATCGCCCGTTCCAGGGAGCGGAACGAGTTCATGTTCTTGATCTCGACCTTGGTCCCGAAGTCCTCGCTGCCGGACCGACGAACCGAGACGTTGGCGTCGAATCGGATCGAGCCCTCCTCCAGACGGGCGTCGGAGACCCCGAGCTCGGCGACGATCGCCCGCAGCTCCTGGGCGTAGGCTCGCGCCTCGGCGGCGCTGCGGAGGTCGGGTCGGCTCACCACCTCGACGAGCGGCACGCCCGCCCGGTTGAAATCGAGCAGGGTCGCCTCGGCCGAGTGGATCCGCCCGCCGCCACCGAGGTGGATGCTCTTGCCCGTGTCCTCTTCCATGTGGGCACGTTCGATGCCGATACGACGGGTGGCCCCATCCACCGTGATCTCCAGCCACCCGTCGTGGGCGACGGGCACGTCGTACTGGGAGATCTGGTAGTTCTTGGGGAGGTCGGCGTAGAAGTAGTTCTTGCGGTGGAACACCGACACCGGCGAGATGCGACAGTTGAGGGCCAGGCCGATCTCGGTGATCCATTCGATGGCACGCCGGTTCGGGACCGGGAGGGAGCCGGGAAGTCCCAGACAGACCGGGCAGATGTTGACGTTCGGCTCCTCCCCGAAGGAGACCGCACATCCGCAGAACATCTTCGAGTCGGTTCGCAGCTCGACGTGGACCTCGATGCCGATGACCGGTTCCCAGCTCATGGCGCCACCCCCGTCGGTCGAGCGTCGAATCCGGCGATGCGCTCCACTTCGGCGGCCACCCGGAACAGGAGGGGCTCCGCCAGGGCCGGGGCCATCACCTGGAAGCCGATCGGCAGCCCGGCGTCGTCGAGGCCGATCGGGATCGAGATCGCGGGATGGCCGGCCAGGTTCGACGGGATCGTGCAGATGTCGGAGAGGTACATGGCGAGGGGGTCTTCGGTCCGTTCGCCGATGGGGAACGCCACGGTGGGGCTCGTCGGCGACACCAGGACGTCGACCCGCTCGTAGGCCCGGGCGAAGTCCCGGGCGATGAGGGTCCTCACCCGGTGGGCCTGCCCGTAGAAGGCGTCGTAGTACCCCGCAGAGAGGGCGTAGGTCCCGAGGAGGATCCGGCGGATGACCTCGGGCCCGAATCCCTCCGCCCTGGTGCGCGCCATCATCTCCTCGGTGGTGGCGCCGGGTACCCGGAGGCCGTACCGGACACCGTCGAAACGGGCCAGGTTGGCCGATGCCTCCGCCGGAGCGATCAGGTAGTAGGCGGAGAGCGCCACGTCGAAGGTGGGGAGTGAGACCTCCTCCACCCGGGCACCTCGGGCTTCGAGCTCCGCCACCATCGAGGCGACCGCTTCGGAGACGGCCGGTTCGTACCCGTCGCCCGACAGCTCGGTCACCGTCCCGATCCGAAGCCCTTCGACCCCGCGCCCCAGCTCGGCGCGGAAGTCGGGCACCTCCCCGGCCCAGGAGGTGGCGTCGGCCGGATCGTGTCCGGCGATCGCCTCGAGGATGGCGATCGCATCCTCCACGGTGCGGGCCAGCGGCCCGATCTGGTCGAGGGAGGAGGCGAAGGCGACCAGCCCGTACCTGCTCACCAGGCCGTAGGTGGGTTTCACGCCCACGAGACCGCAGAGCGAGGCGGGCTGGCGGATCGATCCCCCCGTGTCGGAGCCGAGCGCACCGAGGGCCGAGCCTGCGGCCACCGCCGCCGCCGAGCCGCCCGACGATCCCCCCGGAACCCGGTCGGGGTCCCAGGGGTTGCGGGTCGGCCCGTAGGCGGAGTTCTCGGTCGACGAGCCCATGGCGAACTCGTCGAGGTTCGTCTTCCCCACCGGCACCGCACCGGCCTCCCGGAGGCGACGGACGGCGGTGGCGTCGTAGGGCGGGTGGTACCCGGCGAGGATCTGGGAGGCGCACGTCGTCTCGACGCCGCTCGTGCACAGATTGTCCTTCAACGCGATCGGGATCCCGTGGAGCGGTCCCCGGTCGGTCCCCGACGCCAGCTCCTCGTCGGCCTGGTCGGCGGCGCGGCGTGCTCCCTCGTGGTCGAGGGTGAGGTAGGCATGGAGCTCGGCCTCGGTCTGCGCGGCCCGCTCCAGGACGGCGTCCACCAGCTCCCGGGAGCTGAACCGCCGCTCCCGGAGACCCCGCGCCGCCTCGGTGATGGTGAGATCGGCGAGGCTCATGGTCCCTCGAGGGCCGGAGGCACCACGAAGTACCCGTCTCGTTCCTCGGGGGCCTCGGCGAGGACCACCTCGCGGTCGAGGGACGGCCGTACCTCGTCGTCACGGAAGGCGTTGGTGAACCCGAGGGGATGACCGGTGGGCTCGACGCCTTCGGTGTCGAGGGCCTGAACCCGGGCGGCGTGTTCGAGGATCACCCCGAGCTGGCGCCGGTACAGCTCGAGCTGGTCGTCGTCGAGCGCCAGGCGGGCCAGGCGGGCCACGTGGGAGATGTCGATGTCGATCGGCATGGGCACAGGAGTGTAGGAGCCGTCCGTCGTCGCTCCGACACGGTGTACGGTTCGGGATCATGCCTGACCGACGGGTCGTGGAACCCGACTCCACCATCTCCACACGCGTGCTGCTGGGGATCGCCACGGTGGGACTGGCACTGGCCGCCCTCGGCTTCTGGGTCACCGACAACCCGGCCGGCGCCGGGGTGCTCGCCCGGTCGGCCGCCGTCCTCGGAGCGACGTGGGTCGCCTTCCCGGCCTTCGGGGAGCTGCGATGGCAGTCGGTGCTGATCGGGCTGGGCGCCCTCGCCGCCATCGTGGCTCGACCCCGGAGCGGATGGGTCGTCGCCCTGGCGGCCGGGGTCGCCCTCTCGATGGCGAGACGCCGAGGAGGCCGTCGATGACCGGCGTCGCCGTCGTCGTCCCGGTGGAGCTCCCGCCGTTCCCCGATGCGGCCGACCTCGATCGGGCGGCGGCCCGGGTCCGGGAACTGTCCCGATCCGATCGCCCCCTCACCATCGCCGTGCCGGGCCGCCTCTGGGAGCATCTCTCGGACGTCGAGATCTCGGACACGCCGATCGAATGGCTGCGGCTGGGCTGGAACGAACCCGACCTCACCGTCCTGCCCGAGCGGGCCCGGTCCCTCCAACTCGAACGTGAGACCGAGGCCCTGGCGGCGGTCGGGATCGAGCCGTCGGGGCTCTTCACCCGAACCTGGGATCCCACCCTCGTGCCGACGCTGTTGGGACATGAGATCGACCTGGTGGTCGTTCCGGCCGACGGATGCCGGCCCGGGGTCGTCGATCGGTTCGATCGGGTCGTCACCGTCCTGCCCGCCACCTTCGGCCCGGTGGATCCCGGGACCGGCCCGGGACTGTGCACCGTCGTCACCGACGACCCCGAGTCGACCTTGGCGGAGGTGGAGTCCCGAGGCCACACGCCGACGACTCCGAGACGTCACCTTGCCGACCATCCCCCGCGGGGACGCCTCCGACCGGCTCCGACGTCTCCCGCCTTCTCCTCCGAGCCGGCGGATGCGGCCTCGGAGATCCTCTACCGGAGGATGCTCGGCGTCGCCGCCCGTCTGGGCGAACGGCCTCCGCCCGACGCCGTCACCCACCTCCTCGAGGCCCAGCATCACGCCCTCTATCCGGGACCCCTCGAGCCCCGACTGCGCCTGGAGGCACACCGCTCCCTGCTGCGGGCGCGCCGGCTCCTCGACCGTCGACGTCGAGGCGATGCATGGACCACCATCGAGCGGACCGACTGGGACGCCGACGGCGCCGAGGAGATCGAGATCGAATCGGGGACTCTGTCCCTGGTGGTGGACCCGCGCGCAGGCCGGATCCTGTTCCTCGACGACAAGGCGTCGGACTGGCCGGTGACCGCCGTCCCCGACGACGGCGATCCCGGGTTGGTCCTCGCCCGCGCCCTCTCACCGGAGGGGGTGCCACGAACGGTGCCCCTCGACACGATCGAGGCGGTCGAGCAGCGGCGTGGTGGCGCCACCCTCCATCTGGCCGACGCCGAAGGCACCCTCTCCGTCGATCTCGTCGCCGAGGGACATCACCTGACCCTCACCTACCGGATGCGGGGACTCGGCGAGGGTCGTATCGGACCGGAGCTCCCCCTCGCCCTGGACTCCACCCGGATGCGCGTGGACGGCGGCGAGTGGCGTCCCGTCGACACGGCCGTCGCCGCCTCGGGACACCGGTTCCGCTTCTCCGACGGCACCGGCGAGGTCCTGGTCGTCATGCCGGTCCCAGGCGACTGTTTCGCCCGTCCACTCGAACCCTTCGGGATCGTCGTCTGGCCCCACTGGCCGACGGCGGGCGACGGGGACTACGAGCTCTGGGTCGATCTCGCCCCGTGAAGGATGGCGGCTCGGAGATGCCGAAAGGCCTCCTCGACCGCCACCACCTCGACGCTCTCCGCGACCTGGTGGGCCCGAGCGGTCTCCCCCGGCCCGTAGTTGACGGCCGGGACGCCGTAGGCTCCGAGGCGGGCCACGTCGGTCCAGCCCTGCTTGGCGGTGAGCGGGGCGTTCGAGACCTCGACGAGGGTACGGACGAAGGGGTGATCGACCTCCACCGGTCCCGCCGGGGCGACGTCGACGATCTCCACCTCGTCGGCGGCGGCGCAGACCTCCCGAACCCTCCGCTCCGCCTCGACGATCGTCCGATCGGGGGTGAACCGGTAGTTGAGGTTGAGGGTGAACTCCGCCGGGATGATGTTGGTGGCGATCCCTCCCCGTGCCCGGGTCACCGACATCACCTCCCGATAGACGAGACCCCCCAGATCCACCTCCCGAGGCTCCAGACGGTGCATGCGGGCGAGCCAGCTCCCGGCCTTGGTGATGGCGTTCTCCCCCAGCCACGGCCGAGCACTGTGGGCGGAGGAGCCGCGGAACACCACCCGAACGTTCATCGCGCCGTTGCACCCCACCTGAACCTCGGCGTCGGAGGGTTCGAGCACGACGGCGAACCAGGCGTCGGTGAGCCACGGGAAGGCTTCCAAGGTGGGACCGAGGCTGTTCCCGGCCGCCGGGCCCTCCTCCCCCTCGTAGAAGACGCCCACCAACCCGATCTCGGTGTCGAGCAGCTCCTCGTCCTCCAACAGGTGGATCATCACCGCCAATCCCGCCTTCATGTCGGCGGCGCCGAGACCCCAGAGTCGCCCACCTTCCACTCGGGCGGGACCCTGGCCCTGGGAGGGAACCGTGTCGAGGTGGCCGACCAGGAGGAGACGACGGCGCCGGTCGGCGTCGTCCCCCACCACCAGGGTGTTGCCGCGCCGCGTCACGGGGCGGGGCCCGGCGGCGAGACGTGCCTCCACGGCGTCGGCGATCGCCGCCTCGTCCCCCGTCACCGATGGGATGTCGACGAGCCAGGCCAGCGTGTCGACGAGGCTCACACCGGCACCTCGAAGGTGCGCAGCGCGTCCTCCAGCGACGTCTTCTCGTCGGTGGACGCCGACCTGTGGCCGATGATCAGCGCGCATTGCAGGTCGTAGGTTCCCGCCGGGAACTCCTTCGGACGGGTTCCGGGGATCACCACCGATCGGGCGGGAACCCGGCGTCGATACTCGACGGGTTCGGAGCCGGTGACGTCGATGATCGGGGTGGAGGCGGTGATCGTCGTGTTCGCCCCCAGCACCGCCCCCTCCTCGACGAGCACGCCCTCCACGACGATCGACCGGGAGCCGATGAACGCCCCGTCCTCGATGATCACCGGACGGGCACCCGGCGGCTCCAGGACCCCTCCGATGCCGACGCCGCCGCTGAGATGGACCCCACGTCCGATCTGGGCACACGAGCCGACCGTCGCCCAGGTGTCGACCATCGTCCCCGTCCCCACCCAGGCGCCGATGTTGACGAAGCCGGGCATCACCACCACCCCCGGCTCACAGAACGCGCCGTAGCGGACCACGCCCGGCGGCACGACGCGGATCCCGGCACCGGCGAGGTCGCGTTTGGGAGGGATCTTGTCGTGCCACTCCACCGGCCCGGCGTGGGTCGTCTCGAGCCCCGTGAGCCGGAAGTAGAGGAGGATCGCCTCCTTCACCCAGCCGTGGACCACCCATTCCCCGTCCTGCTTCTCCGCGACCCTCAGCTCGCCTCGGTCGAGGGCATCGATCGTGGATTCGACGGCGGCTCTCGCCGCCGCCAGGTCGACCTCACCCCGGTAGGCACGCTCGATCAGCTCCTTGTCAGGCATCTCCTCACCACCTCTGCCGCTTCGACACATTCCTCGACGCCGGGGACCAGCGCCAGGCGGATGAACCCTTCCCCTCCGGGCCCGAACGCCCGTCCGGGCGAGACGACGACCCCGTCGGACAGCAACCGCTCGGTGACGGCGAGATCATCGCCCACCCGTACCCAGAGGTAGAGCCCCGCCTCCGAGGCGACCACGTCCATGCCGAGGTCCTCGAACACCCTTCGGAGCACCGCCCGCTTGGCGGCGAAGATGCGGCGACGCTCCTCGACGTGCTCGTCGTCGGACCAGGCGGCGATCGCTGCCGCCTGGGTGAACTCGGGAGGTGCGGTCCCCGTCGACGACCGGAGCGCGGCGAGGGCGTCGATCGCCTCGGGGTCGCCCACCACCGCCGCCGACCGGTACCCGGTCATCCCCGAGCGCTTCGAGAGGCTCAGGTAGACGAGCGCCCCTTCCATCCCCGACCCGGCGACCTGGATCAGCGAAGGCGGCGGTTCGTCCTCGTAGAGGTCGACGTAGCACTCGTCGGCGCAGTACAGGGTGTCGGTCTCCCGACAACGCTCGTACACGGCGGCGATGTCGGCCCGGGACATGACCGACCCGCTGGGGTTGTGCGGCGAGCAGGTCCAGACGATGCGGGCCTGCTCCCAGACCCCGTCGGGCACCATCTCGGCCCGGAACACGAAGTCACCCGACAGCACCACCTCGTGGATGCGACCTCCGGCCAGGGCTCCACCCCGGGCGTAGATGGGATACCCCGGGCTGGGACAGACGATCACCTCGTCCCGGGCCACGAACGCCAGCGGGGTGGAGAAGATCGCCTCCTTCGAGCCGGTCGTGGCGAGCACCTGACGCTCCGGATCGACCTCCACCCCGAAGCGCCGACGGACGTAGTCGGCGACCGTCCGGCGCAGGGCGAGGAGACCGCGGGTGGTCGGGTACTGGCTGACCTCGGGCACGGCATCCCGCAGCGCCTCCCGGATGAACGGAGGGGTGGGTTCTCTGGGGTCCCCGATGGAGAAGTCGACGAGCCGTTCACCGGCCGCCCGCATCGCCCTGGCCCGCTCCTGGACGAGGGCGATGGGGTAGGTACCGAGGTTGGCGAGGACCGGGTTGATCTTCATGGAGGAGCAACGGTACCGCCTGCGTCCCCGTTTTCCGACAGGCCCCGCTCCCCCATACACTCGGAGTGTGCAATACCGATGGATCTACGCCGGCCTCGGACTCGCCGTCGTCGCCGTGATCGCCCTCGGCGTCGCCTTCTCACCCGAGGGTGAGCCCATCGAGCTCTCCCCTCCACTGGAGGCCGTCTCACCCCGACCCGGCGATGCGGTCCTCCGCCAGGCCGTCATCGAGGTGGACCTCGAGGTCGGCTACGGGCTGAAGATGTACGTCGACGGGTTTCTCGTTCCCGAGGACGAGGTGACCTTCGTCGAAGGGACCGGCGTCTACCGCTGGGCGCCGCGACCCGGTGGTGCCTACCTCACCGAGTGGACACCGGGTGAGCATCGGGTGCGGATCGAGTGGATTCGGCTGTACGGACTTCCCGACGCGGGATCGTTCGAGTGGGTGTTTCGGGTGCAGTGACCCCGTCACCGCTCGGCCCGGCGACGGTCCGGCGAGCCGCCCGGGCCTGAGCCCGTCGACGTGCAGCCCGCGAGGGCGCCACGACCCGATAGGTGACGACGAACACCACCGCCACCACCGTCACCACGACCGTCCACCGGTACAGGCGGGATCCGGTGTCCGTCCCGGCCGCCCCACCGTGCACGGTGGCCATCCAGAACAGGGGATACGAGGCGTAGTGGATCCCCTTCCAGACACGGCGGGGAAGTCGCCGCATGAACAGCGAACTCAGTTGCACGGCCACGAGCAGGTAGAGGGAGAGGACACCCCAGGCGACCGCCACCGGCCGCCACTCCGACCGTCCGGGGATCACCATGTCCGCCCACCCGAACTCGACGTAGTCGTCGGCCCACAGCCCGAGGAGGTGAAGGGCCGTGAAGGTGACGGCGAGGCCGCCGAGCCAACGGTGGAGGTCGTTGAGCCAGGCCGGTCGGCGCCGGTCCTGGAGGATGCGGGTCGACAACAGCAACCCCCAGATCACCGCTGCGGCCAGCAGCAACCACGCCACGATGCCCGACGAGCGGGCCAGATACCACCAGATCTTGTCACTCACAGGTACACCCCCAGTCGTGTCGACAGCTCGAGGTCTCCGTCTTCGAGGACGACGAGTCCGGCCACGCCGCCCGATTCCAGAAGGTCGATCCCCCGGCGGGGACCGGCCAGCAGAGCCGCCTTGGCATACCCTTCGGCCAGCCAGGCGGTTCCGGCGACCACCGACGCCGCCACCACCGGCGTCGTCGATGGCCGACCCGTGTGCGGGTCGATGAGATGGTGACGACGCCCGCCCTCCCACGTGTTGGTGAGGGTGCTGGACGTGGCGAGGCCTCCGTCGGCGACGGTGAGTCGGGCCACGAATCCCTCCGGGTCGAAGGGGTTCTCGACCTCCAGGTACCAGCCGTCACCGTCGGGATCCCGTCCGGTGACCCGAAGGTCGCCACCCACGTTGACGAGAGCGCCGGATGCTCCCGACTCCACCAGCAGCTCGGCGACCAGGTCGGCGGCCAGCCCTTTCCCGATCCCGCCGGGATCGAAGGCGACGCCGACCGGGAGCGTCACGGTGCAGGCCACGACGTCGATCTCGATCCCGGCACATCCGGGGGCCGGAGCCGCGAGGGCTCGGGCCGCCATCCTGGTCTCCCGGTGCGGGTCGTGGCGGCTGGCGGCGTATCCGTGCGCGACCAGTGCCGGAAGCACGGTGGGGTCGTACCAACCGCCGGTGAGCCGGTGCAGCTCGAGGGCGGCAGACACCAGCGTGAGCGTGTCGGGATCCACCGGCACCGGAGATCCCGCCCGTCGGTTGAGCCGGTCGATGTCCGACCCGGGGATGAACCGACTCCACCGGCGCTCCAGCCTCCGCAGCTCGGATTCGGCACGTCGGAGGAGCGACTCGTCACCGTCCACCACCGCGACGTGGCATGCGGATCCCATCACCCGGAAGCGGGCTTCAACGACTGCCATTGCTCTTCGAGATCGGGACCTTGGTGGGCACGACCTTGGTGGGGGTCGGCGCCGCCGTCCGCACCGTCGAGGAGTCGGCCCGAGGCCGGGGAGCGGGGGTGGCCGCCACCGGGGCCGCGCCGACGACCTGCCGCCGTTTGATGATGACCACCACCCGGGTCGGAACGCCGTCGGGTGCGACGGGTTCGGGCTGCGCCACCTCCGCCGCCTCCGCGTTCTGCATCGCCGCCACCAGACCGAGGGTGACGGAGAGGCTGATCCCGGCGGCGAGGATCCGAGAGGCGAGGGCCGGATGCTTGGGGCGCCGCCCGGGCCGGCGGTGGGCCGGCCCGGGAACCTCGCCGTTGCGTCGGTCAGTCATCTTCGTCCTCGTACCGGTCGTGGTCGTCGTCGTCGTAGCCGCGGCCGCCCCGGTAGTCGTCGTCGTCGTCTTCGTACCGGTCGTCATCGTCGTCGTCGTCTTCGTATTCGTACCGGTCGTCATCGTCGTCGTCGTAACCCCGGCGGAGCGAGCGCTCCTCCACCTTCGGGACGACCTCGCCGTTCTCGACCTTCGCCTGGAACTCGATCTGACGGTCCCCCGCGGTGAGCACGACCTTCACTTCGCGACCTTCCTCCCGGATGGTCCAGTCCCAACCGGACGCCTGCACCTCGTCGACGGTGAGGAGGTCGTCCTGCCGGGCGAGGGTGATGATCCCGACGCCGGGGACCTCGAAGGCGAGAAGCTCCGCCGGTGGGGGCGGCGGGACCTGCGTGGTCGACGTCGAGACGGGCGCGGCCTCCGACGCCGGGTCGACGATCTCGTCCACGACGATGGTGACGACCTCGGGTTCGGCGGTCGAGGCGGCCGCCACCGTCGA
>Ga0256839_1002781_pt1 | contig 19019 bp, 21 predicted proteins | sample 354166metaG_FD_185968 | JGI IMG/M metagenome (GOLD analysis project Ga0256839, IMG submission 185968) | Hydrothermal vent microbial communities from Mid Atlantic Ridge, Atlantic Ocean - 354-166 | ecosystem: Environmental > Aquatic > Marine > Hydrothermal vents | place: Atlantic Ocean: Mid... | reverse complement strand
CAGCCATTATATTGGAATCAGCGGTTTCGCTGATTCGTTTTGAGGTGGAATGTTTTCGAATTTCTTTGCTGTTCTTATATTCAGGTGAATACAGAGGCTGGGTTTTTGATTATTTAACGCAAAAACAAGGGAATAAACGATATGTGCCCTAAACTACACAGATAAATATGTAGATTAAGGAAATTTCTATGTTACATTCAAAAAATGAACATTTTGCATACCTGGATTGCTTCCGCCGCCTTAGCCATCGTTACTGTTGCCCCGATTCCGGTTTTTGCCGATGGCGATCCAGACGCAGGCGAACGTGTTTTTCGCCGCTGCATCAGCTGCCATGCCATCGGGCCGGATGCGGGTAACAAAGTTGGCCCCACTTTGAACGAGATATTTGGCCGCGTCGCAGGCACCGTGGAAGGGTTCCGTTATTCCCGGGCGCTGGTTGCGGCGGGACAAGAAGGTCTGGTTTGGGATGACGCGAACATGGATGCATTCATAACGCGCCCCGCCCGTCTTGTGCCCGGCACCAGAATGAGCTTTAGCGGCCTGCGCAAAGCCGAAGACCGCGCCAACCTGATTGCATTTTTACATACTTTAACACCTGAAACCGCCATGGGCACCGCTCATCTGGTGCCCGGAGACCCGGAATTGCCTGATGAAATAATGGCGCTGGTTGGCGATGTTGCCTATGGGCAATATCTGGCTTCAAGCTGTGTGACTTGTCATCAGGTCGGAAACACGGAATCCAATATTCCATCTATCATCGGCTGGCCTGCTCCGGCTATGGTTACTGTATTACATGCCTATAAAAACAAGAACCGGGACAATGACGTTATGCAACAACAAACCGGCACACTTTCGAACGAGGAAATCGCGGCTTTGGCGGCGTATTTTGAAACACTCGAATAATTAACCAACCTTAACTCACCTGAAGGGGAATAGATATGAAACTAGACAGACGCGGATTTTTGGGCGCAGGGGTGGCAGCTGCTGCAACCGCAAGCGCGCCCATGGTTATGGCGGGCAGCCATGGCAAGCCAAAAGTGGTTGTTATTGGCGGTGGTGCGGGCGGTGCAACAGCTGCGCGCTATATCGCCAAAGACAGCGGCGGCGCAATTGACGTTACCCTGATCGAACCATCACGCACCTATTATACATGCTTCTTCTCGAACCTGTATCTGGGCGGTTATCGCGATATGGCCTCGCTGGGCCATTCTTATGGCGGCTTGGCTGCGCAGGGCATCAATGTTGTGCATGACTGGGCCATTGGCGTTGATCGCGATGCAAAAACAGTCGCGCTCGCCGGTGGTGGTTCGGTGCCTTATGACAAATTGATCATGTCACCCGGCATTGATTTCCGTGACGGTGCTGTTGAAGGCTGGGATCTGTCTTCGCAAAACGCCATGCCCCACGCCTATAAGGCCGGTTCGCAAACCGAATTGCTAAAGGCGCAAATCGATGCAATGCCACAAGGTGGCACATTTGCGATGGTGGCACCGCCCAATCCTTTCCGTTGCCCTCCCGGCCCATATGAGCGGATATCCATGGTTGCGCATCATATGAAAAACAACAACCCAACGGCAAAAATCCTGATTCTGGATCCAAAAGCCAAGTTTTCCAAACAGGGTTTGTTTCAGGACGGCTGGGCGCGCCATTACGGCAATATGATCGAATGGATTGGTCCCGATTTTGGGGGTGACATGGTTTCGGTTGATCCCGGCGCTATGGAGGTCAATATTGACGGCGAAGTTACAAAAGTAGACGTTTGTAACGTGATTCCGGCAATGAAGGCTGGCCGTATTGCGGAACTTGCCGGCGTAACCAACGAAGCCGGCTGGGCACCTGTTGATCCTCATACCATGGCGACCCGTGCTGATGGCGACATCTATGTTCTGGGCGATTCATCGCAACAGGGCGATATGCCGAAATCGGGCTTTTCGGCCAATAGCCAAGCCAAGGTTTGTGCCATGGCTGTGCGTGGTGCCTTGACCGGTTCGGCAACATTCCCGGCGCGGTTCTCCAATACTTGCTGGTCGTTGATTGAAACCGATGACGGCATCAAAGTTGGCGCATCCTATGAGGCAACCGACGACAAAATTGCCAAGACATCCGGTTTTGTCTCGCAGGTTGGTGAAGATGACGCAACCCGCGCTGCCACTTATCAAGAAAGTATTGGCTGGTATGACGGCATTACAGCTGACATGTTTGGCTGATCATATTTCGGGCGGGTAACCCCTGCCCGAAAACACAAAAACGGCGGCAGAGGTTTCTCTGCCGCCGTTTTCAATTCCGGTTTTGAAAGATCTACTCGATCAGGGAAATATCGCTTGCGGATTCTTTACCGTTGCGACCGGTTTCCATTTCAAAAGTAACTTTTTGATTGTCGTTCAAGCCGTTCAGGCCTGCACGCTCAACAGCAGAAATGTGCACAAACACATCTTTGCCGCCATCATCGGGTTGAATAAATCCATAGCCTTTAGTGCCGTTGAACCATTTGACGGTGCCAGTTGCCATCCGTCTTCTCCTTATATTAGACCACCCACAGGATGCGGTGGCTTGGTGCAGATAGGGTCTTAATATTGTTACCGACAGTCTGCATAAGGCGTCAGCGGAACGCGTGAAAGACTCACTTCACACGCGCAATTACACCGAAGTAAACATAGAAAGCAAGTTTTTTGAGACGAAAAGTCGCATTTTAGCCGTATTTTCGGGTGTTATGCGATTAAAATAGCACGAAAGTCGTTAACATTGGTGCCGGTCGGGCCGGTTTCGAACAAATCTGCTGCTGCGTATAACGCCCGCCATGCATCGTTAACTTGCAATAATTTTACCGGATCATAGCCCGAATCACGAATTTTTCGGGCCGTGGTTCCATCCGCGAATCCCCCTGCATTATCTTCTGAACCGTCAATGCCGTCGGTATCGGCGGCCAGACAATGAATGCCCGCGATCCCGTCAATCTCCAGTGCAAAGGCAAGCAGAAATTCCGAATTACGCCCGCCTTTGCCGTTGCCGCGCAAAGTCACGGTGGTTTCACCACCGGACAAAAGCAAAACCGGTTTTTCAAAAGGCTGGTTGTTACGGGCAATCTCGCGGGCAATCGCGGCATGCATTTTGGCACATTCCCGCGCCTCGCCCTCAATGGAATCAGACAGGATCACACAATTGACCGGCGCGGCTTTTTGCGCGGCTTTCAGGGAAATTGCGGCGGATGCAATCACATGCACTTCGTTATTGGCAAAAACCGCATTGTCAGGATCGGGCGCATCGGCGCTTGGGGTATTCAGGTGATCAAGAACAGATTGCGGTAAATCCAGCCGGTATTGTTTAACAATATCCAGCGCATCCTTGCGGCTGGAATGGTCGGGAATTGTCGGGCCGGATGCCACAAATGCGGCAATATCGCCCGGAATATCGGAAACCACCAGCGTAACAACCCGTGCCGGTGCCGCCAATGCTGCCAAGCGGCCACCTTTGATGTTTGATACATGTTTTCGTAAGGTGTTCATGGCCGAAATCGGTGCGCCCGATGCCAGCAAGGCCTTGTTCATCGCAATTTCATCATCCAGCGAGACACCTTCGGGCGGGCATGGCAATAATGCCGAACCCCCGCCGCAGATCAGGGCAATCACCAGATCATCAGCAGACAGGTCTTTAACCGTATCCTGCAAATGCTGGCTGGCGGTTAATCCGGCTTGGTCGGGCACCGGATGTGCGGCCTCGATCACCTTGATATTTTTGCATTCCGCCCCGTATCCATATCGGGTGACCACCACGCCTTGCAGCGGGCCGTTCCAGTGTTTCTCCACGGCTTGGGCCAATTGCGCGGCACCTTTGCCTGCACCAATCACAATGGTGCGGCCTTTGGGTTTGGGGGGCAAAAACGCGGCAATGGAATTATCCGGCAAGGCCGCCGCCACCGCTTTGTCAAACAATCCGGCTAGAATATCGCGTGGTTCTGTCATTGGTTTTCTCGCAATACATGCCCCGCCAGAAACAGCGAGCCACAAATCAATATCCGCGCATTCGGGGTTGAGGATTCAATTTGGAGAATCGCCCAAAGCACATCTTTTGCAATCACCGCATCCATACCCGCGGCTTGCGCGGCTTTTGCGGTTTGTTCGGCGGTCAGGGTTGCGGTTTCGCCCTTGATCGATACCGCAAACAGCCGGTCAACCAAAGGCACCAGCGGTGCCAGATAGCCCCCGATATCTTTGGTATTCAACATCCCGCAGATTATAAACAAAGGTCGTTTTGGCAACCGCCCCAGCGCCTCGGCAATGGCCAGACCGGCGGCGGGGTTATGACCGCCATCCAGCCAAAGTTCTGCCTTGCCAGCCGCCGTGACCAGCGGGCCGGATTTAAGTTTTTGCATCCGTGCGGGCCAAACGGCATTTGATACTGCTGCTTCACAAGCCACATCATCGGCCCCCAGAACCCGCAATGCCGCAATGGCCGCACCGGCGTTTTGCACTTGATGTGCGCCAATCAATGCGGGCAAAGGCAGGTCAAGCAAGCCGTTTTCATCCTGAAAAACCAACCGCCCGTTTTCTTCCCAGACATGCCAGTCTTGGCCATGCACCAGCAAGCGGGCACCAACCTTATGGGCCTCGGCCTCGATCACTTCTAGTGCTGCATCGGTTTGCGGGCCAACAATACAAGGCACACCGCGTTTTAGAATTCCGGCTTTTTCGCCGGCGATTTCCTCGATGGTTTCGCCAAGGTATCCGGTATGGTCAATCGATACGGGGGTAATGACACAAAGCCGCGGGGTATCAACAATATTGGTAGCATCCAGCCGCCCGCCAAGCCCGACCTCCAGCAAGGTGTAATCAGCGGCAGTCCGCGAAAACGCCAGAATGGCGGCGCAGGTGGTGATTTCAAAATAGGTGATGCTGGTATCGCCATTGGCTGCTTCACATTCGGCCAGTATTTCGGTCAGGTAGGGTTCGGAAATAATTTGGCCCGCCAGCACGATACGTTCGTGAAACCGCGCCAGATGTGGCGAGGTATAGGCATGGACCAATTTTCCAGCCCCCTCCAGCCCGGCACGAATCATCGCTTGGGTGGAGCCTTTGCCATTGGTGCCAGCGATATGAATCACCGGCGGCAACCGGTTTTGCGGATTGTCCAGCGCCGCTAACAACCGCCACATGCGGTCCAGTGTCAGATCAATGATTTTCGGGTGTAGCGACATCAGACGTTCAAGGATGATGTCGCTATTTTGGCTCACGCTTTGGCCTCTTCCGGTTTGGAATCTTCGGCTTCCGGCTCAGCAACCGGCGCAGGCAGATCACCGGCAATTGGCGGGGTTGCTTTCATTAGCATGCGCAATATCGACACCAGCTCGGATTTCATTTTGGTGCGGTGGGTCACGCGGTCCAACATGCCGTGATCCAGCAGGTATTCAGCGCGCTGGAACCCCTCGGGCAGCTTTTCGCCGATGGTTTGTTCAATCACGCGCGAACCGGCAAACCCGATCAAAGCATTGGGTTCGGCAATATGAATATCGCCCAGCATCGCATAAGATGCGGTAACCCCGCCGGTGGTCGGATGGGTCAGCACCACTACATAAGGCAGGCCTGCTTCTTTTAACATTTGCACGGCAACCGTGGTGCGGGGCATTTGCATCAGGGATAAAATGCCTTCTTGCATACGCGCCCCGCCAGCGGCGGAAAACAGCACCAGCGGGCATTTGCGTTGCACAGCGGTTTGTGCAGCGGCAATAATTGCATTGCCGACATACATGCCCATGGACCCCCCCATGAATTTGAAATCCTGCCCGGCGGCGATGATTTTAAGGCGCCCGATTTCGCCCTCGGCCACCAGCATTGCGTCATGCTCATCGGTTTTTTTGCGGGCTTCGCGCATGCGGTCAATATATTTTTTCTGGTCACGAAAGGTCAGCGGATCTGATACCGGATCTTCGACGGAAATTTCGGTGAATATGCCACCGTCAAACAATGCATTAAACCGTGCGCGGGGGCTGATATGCATGTGGTGATCACAATTGGGGCAGGTGTTCAGGGCGTCAGCCAATTCGCGGTGAAACAGCATGGTGCCGCATTCATCACATTTTGTCCAAAGGTTGTCGGGGACTTCGCGTCTGGAAAAAAGCGAGTTTATGGTGGGTCGGACGTAATTGGTGATCCAGTTCATTGGTATTTCCCTGTTGCTGCTTTGAATTAAATAAGCTGCACCTGAACGGAATGCAACATTCAACGACGCTGACGCATGATCAAAAGATAAATCAGATAAGCAATTGCCATGATGGCCAGAGTCAACAGGAATGCCTGTTGCGCATTTGCAGGGTCTTTCAGATCAATATTGCGCAAAAACAGGCTTAGGGCCGAAAGCTGCCCTGACGTGCCAAAAACCAGCAGCAACACAAAATTATTGGCAAAATGTAGGGCAATGGCATAGCTGAGATTGCCGCTGCGAATGGTGACATCGGCAAGGATTAGGCCAAACAAAGTTGCCGTGATAACCACCAGCCATGCATTTTCACCGTAAGTCGCGGGGTTGTAATGCAACAGGCCAAATATAACCGCAGGCGCCAGCCACCAGACCCATCTGCTTTTGAAATGGGTGGCGAATTGTTGCAATAAATAGCCCCTGAAAATCAGTTCTTCGGTAAATGACTGGATGAAAACCAGCAAAACGGCAGGTGCCATCCATGCCAGCCAATAGATTATTTCGGTTTGCTGGCGAATATCGCCGCGCCAAAGCGCCGGAAGCGCAAGCAAAACCGATATAATGCAAACCGCCGCAAGAATTTTGAAAAAGGGCCACCAAAGGATCTGGCCTGTCGGGGAAATCAGGGTTTTAATCCCGCGATGGTGCACCAGATACAAGCTGGCCCAGAATGCCAGCAAAATCACCGGAAAAACTGCAAGCAGCATAAGAACAGCAAGCTGTGGCGGGGGCCGGGCGCCGGAAAATGCGGTAAAATAGGTTGCAACACCGGGCGAAAAGGCCGCGATCGCTGTCAGCAAAGCCATAAAAACAACTATGGTCAAGGCTGTCCGCCATGGCTCCGGCTGTTGTTTTGCAGCGGCGATATAGGTTTCAAATCCTGGGTTTCGCACGGGAAACATGGCTGTCCTTTTACGGTTTTGCTGCAACCGTAAATCTTTGGGTAAACAACTGCAATGCTTGAGGTTTTGCAGTTGTTTTGCTAAACGGAAATTTAACGCCCGTTGCGGGCTTTTGCTTGGGCGGGGATTTATGACGTTTGCAAAATTGCGGATCTTGTTGGTTTTGGGTGCAGGCGGGGTGCTTTCGGCATGCGGGTTTTCCCCGACCGAAGGTATCCACCGTGAAATCACGGTAAAGGCCGGTGGCGCATCGGTGGTGGTTGCCGCACCCGAAGGGTTTTGTATTGACGAGCGCACGGTTGACCAATCCCGCGCTGGTGCATTTGTGTTTCTGTCCGATTGCGCGATGACCCAAAATGCCGGTCCAACCATCGCAAGGGTGCCGATTTCAGCGGTATTGACCGCCTCGGTTTCCAATAGCGGCTTGCCGGGGGGGGGACAGGGGCTTGGACAGGCACTGGCAGATTTGCAGGCATTTCTGCAAACCCCGATCGGGCAGGCATCGCTGGGCAAAAGCGGTAATATGACCACGATTTCACTGCTGTCCCTAACCCGGACTGAAAACGCGGTGATTGCCTTTGTCGAGGATACCACCATTACCACCACCACGGCCGAATCGCCGCGTTTCTGGCGGGCATTTACCGAAGTTGGCGGGCGGTTGGTGGCGCTTTCGGCAACGGGGTATAACCGTTATGATCCCGATCAGGCCCGTATCGAACAGATCATCATGGCCTTCATTGCCAGCCTTCATGCTGCAAATCCGGGCTGAAACCACCCGGGTTTCCTCGGGTAAGGCATATCTGCAAAGGGGTGACAATCTGGCGAAACTGGTCAAAACTGGCATTCCAATCAAAAAGGATTTCCGATGTCTGAATTTTTGCACCTGCTTGCGCCGCTTGATCTGGGCTTTACCACATTAAAAAACCGCGTTTTGATGGGGTCGATGCATACAGGGCTGGAAGAAGCCGGAGACTGGAACCGCGTGGCCGCATTTTATGCCGAACGTGCTGCGGGCGGGGTTGGGTTGATTATAACCGGCGGTATGGCCCCCAATAAAGAAGGCGCGGTGCTGCCCGGTGCGGCAGGGTTGTTCAGCGATAAAGACATTGAAAACCACCGTGTTGTCACCGACCGTGTGCACGGGGCTGGCGGCAAAATTGCCATGCAGATATTACATGCGGGGCGCTATGCCTATTCGCCGGATTGCGTGGCGCCATCGGCCATAAAATCCCCCATTTCGATGTTTGCCCCCAAAGAACTGGATGCGGCAGGCATTGAAAAACAAATCTCCGACATGGTGATTTCAGCGACCCGCGCCCAAAAGGCCGGATATGACGGCGTTGAAATCATGGGGTCTGAAGGTTATTTTCTGAACCAGTTTCTGGTGACCCGCACCAATAAACGAACAGATGAATGGGGCGGCAGCTATGAAAACCGGATGCGCCTGCCGGTTGAGGTAGTGCGCCGTGTGCGGGCGGCTGTCGGCCCTGATTTCATTGTGATTTACCGGTTGTCGCTGATTGATCTGGTGCCCGAAGGGTCGACTTGGCAAGAGGTCGTGCAACTGGCCAAAGCCATTGAAAACGCCGGTGCCACCATCCTCAATTCGGGCATTGGCTGGCACGAGGCCCGCATTCCGACCATTGCCACATCGGTGCCGCGCCGCGCCTTTGCATGGGTGACCAAACGCCTGATGGGCGAAGTATCCATTCCGCTGATTACTTCCAACCGGATCAACACGCCCCAAGTGGCGGAATCAGTGCTGGCTGAGGGCTGCGCCGATATGGTTTCCATGGCGCGGCCGTTTTTGGCAGATCCGCAATTTGTCGCCAAAGCCGCCAGCGGTAATGCCGATGCAATTGCGCCCTGTATTGCCTGCAATCAGGCTTGTCTTGATCATACATTTGCGATGAAATTAACCACTTGTCTGGTGAACCCGCGCGCCTGTTATGAAACCGAACTGGTCTATACCCCCACGGACAACCCCAAAAATATCGCCATCATAGGTGCGGGGCCAGCGGGGCTTTCCACCGCGATTGTGGCTGCAGAACGCGGGCATAACGTGACACTTTTTGACGGGGCCAATGAACTGGGCGGGCAGCTTAATCTGGCCAAACAAGTGCCGGGCAAAGAGGAATTTTTTGATCTGGTAGATTGGTATCAGCATCAGGTTAATGCGCTGGGCATTACCCAGAAACTGGGGAAATTTGCAACCGCGGATGATCTGGCAGATTTTGACGAAGTGGTGGTTGCCACCGGCGTTTCGCCGCGTGACCCTGAAATCGAGGGCCAAGACAACGCCAATGTTCTGTCTTATATCGAGGTGCTTCAGGGCGCAAAAGTTGGCAAAACGGTGGCCATTATCGGCGCGGGCGGCATCGGGTTTGATGTGGCGGAATTTCTGGTAACGGGGGATAGCCCAACGGTTGATTTACAAGCGTGGAAACGTGAATGGGGCATTGCTGATCCCGCAGAATTTCGCGGCGGTTTATCCCCCGATGGGCCGCAACCCGACAAGCCCGAACGCGAGGTTACCCTGTTACAGCGCAAACAGCAAAAGCTGGGAAAAACCCTTGGCAAAACCACCGGCTGGATCCACCGCGCCGCGCTTAACATGAAAGATGTGACCATGGTTGCCGGCGTAAATTACGAACGCATCACCGATGAGGGCTTGTGGGTTTCTGACGGCGAGGCGCGCGAAAACATGCGTTTGATACAGGCCGATACCGTGGTGCTTTGCGCCGGACAAGTGCCGGAACGCAGCCTTGCGGATGTTTTGGAAAAACGCGGTATAAAATGCCATGTGATTGGCGGCGCGGATGTGGCATCGGAACTGGATGCAAAGCGCGCCATCAATCAGGGCAGCCGGTTGGCGGCGCGGTTATAAATCAGACATAATCCTTTAACGCGCGCCCGCTGACCTGCGACCAGACCATGGTTTCATCCGCCAACATGGTCACCAGCATTTTTGCAGCTGTGGCAGGGGTCATGGCCACCGATAAATCACGTTCTACCCCTGCGGTCTTATACATGTTTGACGCGATTTTACCGGGGTAAAACCCCATCACCCGCACGCCTTTGGGGGCGCATTCATTTTCTAGACAGCCGGTAAAGCCGCGGATCGCCCATTTGCTGGCCGCATAAACGCTGATGGATTTGCGCGTATAAAGCGCGCCGGTCGAAACCACATTGATCACCGTGCCATTGCCGCGTTCCAGCATTTCGGGCAGCACCGCATGGGTCATGTTGATGGTGCCCATTGTATTTGTGTCCATCACCGCTTTGATGTCGCTGTCGGCGTATGTGTCAAAATCACCCTCCAGCCAGATGCCGGCATTATTGATTAGGCAATGCAATGGGCCAAGATCATCGGTGATCTGCTGTGTAACGCGCTGAATCGCGTCAGGGTCCGCAACATCTAGCGTATAGCCATCAATGCCATGTCGCGCAGCAAGCTTTGCGGTTTTTTCAGCATTCCGACCCGTGAGGATTGGCGCAAAACCGGCGGTTTTCAGCGGTTCTATCAAGGCCAAGCCGATGCCGCTGGTGGCGCCGGTTATCAATACATATTTAGTCATTGGCAATTTCATCCATAATGTTCAAAAGTTCGCGTGCGATGCCCGGTTCAGACATGGCATGGCCCGCAGCAGTCACCATCCGCAGATCGGATTTTGGCCAAGCCTTGTGCAGGGCATGTGCGGTATGGGGCGGGCAGATCATATCGTATCTGCCTTGCACGATATATCCGGGTATGTCGGCTATTTGGTGCATGTCGCGCATGATCTGTCCTTCGGAAATAAAACCGGCATTGCTGAAATAATGGTTTTCAATACGGGCAAATGCCGATGCATATCGCGGCGAGGGCGCATTGCCGCGCCCGTTGGAATGGATCACCGCAAGGGTGTTTTCCCAGCGGGTCCACGCTTGGGCATAAATCTCGGCCAGCTTTTCATCTTTGCCAAAAATGCGGCTGCGATAGGCTTTGATCATGTCGGATTGCTCGGATTTTGGTACAAGGCCGGAAAATTCAGCCCATGCCTCGGGCCAGAATTGGCCTGCACCGCCATTATAAAACCAGTCCAGCTCGGCTTGTGTCATGGTAAATACGCCGCGCAATACCAGTGTTTCAACCCGCGACGGGTGGGTTTGCGCATAAAGCAACGCCAAGGTTGCGCCCCATGACCCGCCAAACACAATCCATTTTTCAATGCCCAGCCGCACCCGTATGCGCTCAATATCGGCAACCAGATTTTGCGTGGTGTTGTTGTCAACGCTGGCAAACGGTGTTGATTTCCCGCAGCCGCGCTGGTCAAATAAAATGGCGCGGTAAACATCCGGATCAAAATACCGCCGCATCGAGGGCGAGCAACCGCCCCCCGGTCCGCCATGCAGCATGATCACCGGCTTGCCTTTTACCTGCCCGCTTTGTTCCACATAAATGCGATGGCCATCGGTCATTTCCATCATGGCGCTGTCAAACGGATCCCGCGGCGGGTGCAGTTTCGGTCGGGTTATGGCATCAAAGGGTCTGGCTTCTGGCATGGTTTGTCATTATCTGTTTGCATATATGTCTAACATGGCAGGTTAAAAAGATGAGCGCAATGGACCCGACAAACACAATTGACCCCGCCGAGGTGGCTAAATTTGAAGCCATGGCCGCGGAATGGTGGGACAAAACCGGAAAATTCAAACCCCTGCATATGATGAACCCAACGCGGCTGGAGTATATCATCAACCAGATCATGGCGCATTTCAGGCGGGACAAGGCCGCAAAAAAACCGCTCAAGGGCCTGCGATTGCTGGATATCGGCTGTGGCGGGGGGTTGTTGTCAGAACCCATGGCGGCACTGGGCGCGGATGTTGTTGGCGCGGATGCGGCGGCGGGAAATATTCCGGTGGCGCAAATCCATGCCAAACAATCGGGTCTGAAAATTGATTATCGCCACACCATGGCCGAAGCATTGGTTAAGGATGGCGAACAGTTTGACGTGATATTGAACATGGAAGTCATTGAACATGTGTCTGACCCGCAAGCCATGTTAAACGCCTGTTATGCTTTGTTAAAGCCGGGTGGATTGATGTTGTGTTCAACCATAAACCGCAATCCCAAAAGCTATCTTGTGGCCATTATTGGCGCTGAACGGGTCATGCGCTGGCTGCCGGTCGGGACACATGAATGGGATAAATTTATTACGCCGGATGAATTGTGCAAGATGATCGGAAATACAGGGCTGCAAAACACCGATCAAAGCGGGTTTGTGTTTAATCCGGTGACCTGGAGCTGGTCGATCTCGGATCGTGATCTGTCGGTTAATTATGTTACCGCCAGCGTGAAGCCAGCAAAGGCTTAGCTTTTGTATATGCGGTGCGTGGGGACCACGCACCCTACAAACACCCGTAGGGTGGGTGCTTGCACCCACCGTTACCCCGCCAATAAAGCCATACGTAATTCGCGCAATACCGGCAGCATGGCCTTGGCTTTGTCAGGCCCCAGTTTTTCCATCACATCCTCGAATACCGGATCAATCGCCTGAACCGCGGCGTTACGCGCGGCTTGGCCCGCGGTGCTGATGCTGATCATTTTTTTGCGCGCATCATCCCAGTCGGGGCGCACATGCACATACCCCGATGCGGATAACCGGTTAATGGTATTGGTCATCGCGCCTTTGGTGACATGAAATATCCGCGCCAGCTGGGCCGGTGTTTTTTCGCCCCCCAAATGGGAAAAATGATTGAGAACATAAAAATGCGACAGCTCCATACCTTTGGGCAGGCTGGCCTTTAACCTTGCGCGCGCAGCTTGATCAACAGTAGCGATTTCGCTGAACAGCATAATGGCAAGCGGGTCATTATTGATGGTCATGTGTTGTGAACTCCCGATCATGGGTCAGGGCCGGAATTTTGGCCCGTGCCTCGCTAACAAGGTTAAGGTCAAGATCAACCAAAGTCACGCATGGGTTTTCGCCAGCCTCGGCGATCACTTTTCCCCATGGGTCAATGGCGATGCTGTGGCCATAGGTTTTGCGGGTTTGGGCATGGGTGCCGCATTGGGCAGGGGCCAGAATGAAACACCCCGTTTCAATGGCGCGGGCGCGCAGCAATACCTGCCAATGGGCTTTGCCGGTTGGCACGGTGAACGCGGCGGGGCTGGTGATGATGGCGGCACCTGCTTTGGCCAAGGTGCGGTGCAAATATGCAAATCTTAAATCGTAACAAATGGTCAGGCCGATTTTGGCAAAACCGGCATCGGCCAGAACCGCGCGATCTCCGGGTTGGAATTGCGCAGATTCGCGGTATCCCTCGCCTGAGCCAAGCTCCACATCAAACATATGGATTTTATCATACCAAGCCGCGATTTCACCATCCGGCCTGATCAAGAATGAACGGTTGGCAAATCGCCCGTCGGCTGCGTTGGTTTTTAAGGCCAGCGATCCAATCAGCAGCCATATCGACAATTCCGCAGCCAGTTCACGCAGCCTTGCAAGGGTCTGGTCTTGATCTTCAGTTCGCAGCACATCTTGTTGATGGCTGCGCGAGGCCGAGATAATATTGCTAACCTCGGGTGTGGTAATCAGGGTGGCGCCGCCCTTGTGGGCCTCGCGAATATAGCTTTCGATTACCGGCAGGTTTGCCGCCGGATTATCACTTGAATTCAGCTGTATCAGGGCGGCGTGCAGGATCATGCGGCCAGCATTGCGTCCAGTTTATCATCAGATTCCAGTTCAGCCAGATCATCAAACCCGCCAACATGGGTGCCGCCGATAAAAATTTGCGGCACCGATGTGCGCCCAAAGGAGCGCGCCAGCATTTCGCTGCGCTTGCCCGGCTTGGCCATCACATTGGTTTCTTCAAACGCAACGCCTTTTTTGGTCAGCAACCGTTTGGCAGCGTGGCAGTATCCGCAAAGCGGGCTGGTGTATATTTCAACTTTTTTCATGACATGGCCTTTTTCAATATGTTGTTGTCGATATAGGGCAATTAGCCCCCGCGTTCAACACGCGCCAGAACAATCACATCAACATTGCTGGCACCCGCGCCGTAAAGCGTCTCGGCACAGGCCGAAAGTGTGGCACCCGTTGTCATAACATCGTCCACCAGCAGCACGGATTTACCTTTTATCGCGGTTATGTGCCGAGCAGTCATTCGGAATGCGCCGCGCTGGTTATCCATGCGCTCAACGCGGTTTAAACCGTCTTGGCTGGGGGTTTTCAGGTAACGTGTCAGCAGGTCTGGCAGGCAATATTGCCCCGATGCGCGGGCCATATGCCGCGCCAGTTCGGCAGACTGGTTGAATTTGCGCCGCAACAACCGCCAGCGGTGCAGGGGCACCGGCGCGATAATATCGGCACGTTTTAACAGGTGTTTGGCGGGGGTCAGCATCCAGCGCGCCAATGCCGGGGCCAGATCAAGCCGGTCTCCGTGTTTTAAGGCCAGCACCATTTTACGCCCCCCGTCCGCATAGACCACCGCCGCCGCGCCGTGGCGCCATGCGGGGGGAAAGGTGATGCAACTGTCACATAGCAAATCCTCGCCCTCGCCAGGCAGGGGAGAGCCGCATTGTTTACAGGCGGCACCGGAAATAAAACGGGTTTGCAACCAGCAATCGGGGCATAACCCGTTTGGCGTGTCGGTATATGCCTCGCAACCCATGCAGCGGGCCGGATAGATCATTTCAAGCATCTGTTTGGCCAACCGGCGCGGGTCACCCTTTTTATTTGTGGTTGCTAGGGGTATATCCCCCCCAGCAGAGGATTTTCTAAATGCAATCATCCAAAAACCTTTTTGATCGGGCCATAATCACCAAACGCCGCCACCGTGCAGTTCAGGGCGATCTGGCCGATTTTTTACACCGAGAGGCCGCAGCCCAGATTTCAGAAAGACTGCAAGAGATTAAGAAATCGTTTACCAATCGGGCTTTTGTCGGTTGGTTGCCGGATGTCTGGCAGCAGGAAATCGGCGCTATGACCGCGGCTGACGATACGGATACGCTGTTGCTGGACGTGGCCGCGCATGATCTGCTGATCCATGGGTTATGCCTGCACAGCGCCAATGACCCAGTGGGGCAATTGGTGCAGGCAAGGCGCAGCCTGTTGCCCGACGGGTTGATGATTGCCGCGCTGTTTGGCGGGCAGACCCTGCATGAACTACGCAGCAGTTTTGCCAAAGCCGAGGCCGAGCTGGAGGGCGGAATTTCGCCCCGTGTCGCCCCGATGGGCGATATCCGGGATCTTGGCGGCTTGATTTCCCGCGCCGGGCTGGCATTGCCGGTGGCCGATAGCCAAAAGCTGACCGTAACCTATGAAACCCCCCTGCATCTGATGCAGGATCTACGCAAAATGGGTGAGGTAAATGCCCTGACTGAGCGACGCAAAACATTCACGCGGCGCAGCACCCTGAACCGTATGATCGAAATTTACACAGATAATTTTGCACAGGCTGATGGTCGCATCCCTGCTACTTTCGAGATTGTTTTCTTGACGGGATGGGCGCCATCTGCGACGCAACCTAAACCGTTAAGACCAGGGTCAGCCACCACAAGGCTGGCGGATGTATTAAACACTGAGGAAAAATGATGGACCGTCTGGAATTTGCCCCCAAAGACCATATCGCGCAAAAACCCGCCAAGGTCGGCGTGTTGCTGGCCAATCTGGGCACGCCCGATGCCACAAGCTATTGGCCCATGCGGCGGTATTTAAGCGAATTTCTGTCTGACCAGCGGGTGATTGATGCGCCAAAGTGGAAATGGCAGCCGATCTTGCAGCTGATTATCTTAACACGACGGCCTTTTGCATCCGGCAAAGCCTATGCCAGCATCTGGAATGATGAGGCCAATGAAAGCCCGCTTTTGACCATTACCAAACAGCAAACCGCTGCAATTGCCGCGCGGATGGCGGATTTGCACGGCGATAAAGTGCTGGTGGATTTCTGCATGCGCTATGGTAATCCGTCAGTCGATAGCGCCATTCGCCGCCTGAAAGACCAAGGCGTTGAGCGGATTTTGTTTTTCCCGCTTTATCCGCAATATGCCGCGCCGACCACAGCCACCGCCAATGATCACGCGTTTCGAACCTTGATGAAACTGAAATGGCAACCCGCCATCAGAACGGTTCCGGCCTATTTTGATAATCCCGCCTATATCAAGGCTTTGGCCAATTCGGTGCGCGAAGGCTATGCCGCCGCAGATCAAAAACCCGAAAAACTGGTGGTATCTTACCACGGTGTGCCTGAACGTTATTTGCTGGAGGGTGACCCTTATTATTGCCAATGCATCAAATCCACGCGCCTGTTACGCGAGGAGCTGGGCTGGGATGAAACCCAGATCGACAGCGCCTTCCAGTCAAAATTCGGGCCAACCAAATGGGTGGGGCCAGCCACGGTGGACCATGTGGCCGAACTGGCCAAATCTGGCGTTAAAAACATCGCGCTAATCGCACCGGCATTTTCGGCGGATTGCATTGAGACGCTGGAGGAAATAAATGAGGAAATCCGCGAGAGTTTTGAGCATGCGGGCGGCAAGAAATTCAGCTATTTTCCTTGCCTGAATGATCGGGACGATCATATTGAAGCCCTGACAGGCATCATTGAAAACGAGCTTTCGGGCTGGGTATAAGGAAAAACCATGTTAAAATATATTCTTGGATTGGCTGTTATTCTGGCCGGGCTTTATTTTTACCCGCAAATCAAAACCAGCACCGGCGGGCCGTGTCAGGCGCTGGAAACCAAAATGCTGGCGGAATTGCCGGAACAGATTACGGATAGTTCACCCTTTGCCATGTTTGCCGGTATGATATCGAATTTCACCAGCGGGGAATTCGGCGAAGCAATGGTGGCCAATAAATACCCCGACCTGCCCGAACCACTTGGCTGTGCGATTGGTTATTACACCTTTGATAAAGACGATATTACGTCATAAAAAAACCCGCCCTCGAAAGGGCGGGCCTTTATCTCAGCATTTGCGCCAATTATTGGGCGCGAATGTAACGGGTAACCGATAAACGCACCGGTTGGGACTGGTCGCCATCTTCAAACCCGTAAAGCATTACCGCAATCAGATAACGCCCGGGGAATAATTCCTGCGCGATCTGGCTGTCGGTGCTGTTGCCGCTGTCATCGTTAAAATCAAGCTGTTCACCACGATCCGAAAACAGATATATTTTCGGGTCGGCGCCGCCATTGCCAAAACCCTGCAACAGCATCAAGGAGGGTTCCTGAATTTCAAACGAAACCCAGCGCGCAACGCCGCCAACCAGAACATCGCCCGAGAAAGATGTAGTTACCGTGCCGATATCGTCAATCGGATGGGTGCCGCCAATTGCGGGTGCTGCCTCGGCTGAATCGTAACGCGCCGTCAGGAACGCCTGTTCGTCAAATTCCGAAATGCTGAGTTCAATCGGCAAAGATCCGTCCGAAAGCGCGCTGACCGCAACGCAATATTCACCCGAGCCAAGCGCGGTTTGCATGTTGATCTGTGCATTAAGCCCGTCAAAATCATCGTTTTCCGCAACCAGATTTCCCGAAGCATCATACAAACGCAGCACCGGGTCGGCATCCACGTTTTTGGCGTTAAGCGTTATTGGTATAGGCGCATCCAGCGTAAAGCGGTGATAGCTGATATCGCCGGTGCGCGTAACACGCAGAACATTGCCATTGGCAATCGCGCCATTCAACGCGCCAAATGCCAGCGCTGTTGCGGGGGTCGATGCAATACAAGGATCGCTGGCGCCGCCTCCGGTTCCGGCTGTGCCCTGGGTTAGCGGCATATGCTCCAGTCGACCAAGCTGCACCGTGGTCGGGCCGTTATTGCTTGAGAAATTGTAAACACGGGCGCAATAAGTGCCCGCGGCCAAAGAAGCCTCGATTCGCGAGGCACGGCCACCGCCGCCATCATCATCGGCAGCGACCTGATTGCCGGAAATATCCAACAATTCCATCACCGGATCAACGCCGCTATCATCGGTGGCCTCGATGCGCACATCGGTGGGCGAAGATACCTCGAATTGCAGGTAATTGGAAACGCCCGGGCTTAGCTGCACCTGCATCTGGACCGCACTGTCAATCGCGGAAACATCGGCACCAAAACCGCCAAATTGCTGCACTTCGGAAGGGGATACACCGCAAACGCTTAACTGCGCCAAAGCGGCCGAGGGTAATAAAATACTGGCTGAAACCAGCATGGCGAGATTTGTTCGTCTCATCGGAACTCTCCGTCAATTGTTTTTAATCAAAGGCTGAATTTACTCAACCCCCACAGTCTTTACCTGAAACCGGCTCAAATCAAGGCAAGAATTCATAAAATTGGCAGTTGGGTGGTGGATTTCAGCTCCTCCATCGATAGCAACGCGGTGACGTTGAAAATTTTAACCTCTTTGATCAGGGCTTGGTAAAACGTGTCATAGGCTTTGGCGTTTTGCACGCGGACTTTCAAAATATAGTCGATATCACCGGCAAGGCGGTGGGCCTCCAGCACTTCGGGGCGCTGTTTCAGGGTGCGCAGAAATTTCTGCTGCCAGCCTGCTTCGTGTTCCGACGTGCGGATCAGCACAAAAAAACAGGCGTCCAGACCCAGCTTTTCAGGGTCCAGTAACGCAACTTCGCGTTTGATGACGCCCAGTTTTTTAAGCTTGCGAATCCGGTTCCAGACCGGTGTTTTAGATGCCCCGACTTTGCGGGCGATTTCCTCTAGCGGTTGGTTTGAATCGCTTTGCAAAGCCAAAAGGATTTTCCGGTCGGTCAGGTCTAGCTGGTTTGCCATCTTAAGGGTTCTTTCTGTTCTGGAATTATATTCTGAATTAATGCTGTGCTATCGGGTTGGGTTCTTATTTTAACCCATGTATTCCGCAATCTTTGGAAAAATGTTCTAATGCAGCCAGTTTCAGAATACCAGAGCAGGAAAGCCAAATGGCAAAAATAGTTGCAGCACAGATTGTC
>Ga0256839_1002780_pt1 | contig 19023 bp, 16 predicted proteins | sample 354166metaG_FD_185968 | JGI IMG/M metagenome (GOLD analysis project Ga0256839, IMG submission 185968) | Hydrothermal vent microbial communities from Mid Atlantic Ridge, Atlantic Ocean - 354-166 | ecosystem: Environmental > Aquatic > Marine > Hydrothermal vents | place: Atlantic Ocean: Mid... | reverse complement strand
CCGTCTTTTTCCTGCTGGGCATACTGCTCTTTTCGGGCTCTCTCTACCTACTGGCCTGCAGAGGTCTGCTTGGCTGGCAAGCCGGCTGGCTGGGCCCCCTCACCCCGCTTGGGGGGCTGCTCTTTCTCAGCGGCTGGACAGCCTTGTTTTTGGAAATTATCCGATCCCGGAAAAAACTTTCCTAAAAGCTGTTGCTTAGAAAAAAAAAAATTTATCTTTGTGCATGATAGACTGCTGCTGAAAAAACAAACTGTTCCTTTTGGCAGCCCATTGCTAACCCAAAAAACTTCTACCACATGAAGAGTTTTCAACTTTTGAGCTTCTTGGTTTTCGTGGCTATCTTTGCTTTGGCTCCGCAGGCACATGCCATCAATCCTGCAGATCGTGCTCCCCTCCAAGAAGCCGTTTCTCACCACCAGCTGACCAAAAAGGAACAGCGCCAGCAAAAGCGCCTGGAAAAGCGCCTAAAGAAGATGGAAAAAAAGGGTGTTGATTTCTCCGATCCTGTCAACAAATGGCTGTGGTACGCTATTTTTGCCTGGGGTGCTTCTGTTGTTCTTTCCATTCTTCTCAGCATTCTATTTAGGGCAACCCTGCTTGGAGGAGGAGGATTTGGCCTTTATTATTTGTTATGGGTTCTTACAGGACTACTGGGCTTGGCAGGAAGTATTAGCTTTGTCATTTGGTTGGTCAAGAAGTTTGGATAAACTCGATAAGACAGCATTTTTGAGCTTTTAGTTCAAAAACTTCCTGGCAGATAAAGACCAAACGAAGGGTCTGCCCATCGCGGGCAGGCCCTTTATGTTATTGTCGCTTTTATCTCCAAACCGAAATTTACAACTCACAAACCAGCGAAAGATAGGGGATTTGGGAATTTTGTGCTGCCATGGGTTTGAAAGAGCCAGCCTCGAATGCACAAATAGAAGAAAACCTCATTAGCGCATCAGCGGCTAAAAAATAAACGGGATGTACTTTTGGTTTTGAGAAGAGCTGCGAATGCGCGAGCGCAGAAGATGTATGCCATATCCAGGCCTTAACCTGTTTCGCCATGAACATAACTAAAGCAATGCTCTTGAAGGCAGTGCTAAAGAACACGGTACCGGAGGTGCCAGCGTCTCCCTGTGATGAGTAATAAGCTAAAATCTTCCGGTCTGCCTGCAAAACAAGCGGTTTTACCCTATGAAATTTCCGCTCAAGAAATTTCCTTTCGGTTTTTGTACCACAAATAGCCTAAAACACCCACGATGAGATAAGGAGCCAGCAAGAGGTACATGATACCTGTGTTCAACCCCGCACCTTCTGTTCCTCCGTTTTTCAAGTTCGACTCCACAGCTGTACGGCACATGGGGCATTGAGCCAGGAGTTCGGCTCCACACAAAAGGAAAAAAATGCTCAATACAAAAAGTCGCTTATACATGCTTATCCTCTTTTGAGAAAAACTTTTACATATAAAAAGATATTTCAGCCCCAAAGGTTCAATCAATAATAAGGCCTTAACATCCAGTAAACCAAAGGTCCCGTAACCGCCACATAAAACCACAAAGGCCAAACCCAGCGAGCCATACGTCTGTGTGCCTCCACCTGCCCGGTATAGCCTTTGATCAAGGCAAACAAGATAAATGGAAAACTCCCTGCGGCCAAAGCAATATGGCTCAACAACAAAACCAGATAGACGCCTCGCATCTTACCCACAACCATGAGCTCCTCTTCAGACAACAAGCCATCTCTATTAATATCACCATAAAGGGTTTCCGGAACGAAGAAGTGATAGCTCACATAGGAGAGCAAGAAAACAACAGATAAACCCAGGGCCAGATAAATCATTCTTTGATGAAGCAGTACCCTGCCCCTTTTGATGAAATAAAGCGCCAGCAAAAGAGCTATGGAAGTGCAGGTATTGAGCAAGGCATGGAAAGCCGGCAAAAAGCTCAAATCCCAGCCTTCGGGCAAGGGTATCTTAACTTTGCGCATAAGAGCTACCAAAAACAAGACCATGGCCGATAAAGCCCAGGCCAGGCGATTCAACTGGCGTGCCAACGCTTCATTGCGGGGAGGGATTCCACTCATTCTTTTTGATTGATGAAAGCCGTATGGACAATGAGTTTTTTGATTTCATCCTCCTTGTTCAGGTCGTACAAGTTGAGTATAACTCCTTGCTCGTTGACTAAAGCGACAAAGGTGGTTTGAGGATAACCCGCATCATTTACAGGCCAGTGAAACCCTTCGACAGCCAGTTCTCGCCAGGCCAGCGAATCGAGCCGGAGCTCAAACCAGTCTTTTTTGCCTTGCAAACGCTCGTGTTCAACAACTGCCTGTCCAGGCTCTGCAGAAAAAATCAGGACACTGAGCCTTGTTTTTTCAGACAAGTCTCCATAGATTTTTTCCAGCATATCTTTTCCGGAAAGGCTGCTGCTGTCAGTTGTTTGAAAAGCAACAAACCAAGTATTAGATTTCCACTCCTGAGGTGCCACCAGACTGTCTTCTGCAACAGACAAACAAACAGGCACTACGCCTAAGCTATCCAGTTCCTGTAAGATGCTCAAACGCGTGTTCAGCCCTTTTTGCAAAAAAATCCAAGACAAGGAAGGCAGCCCAAACAAGACCATGAGCAGGAGCAAAATTCTCCAAAATTTGCCGAAAGGCGAAGAAGCCATAGTCATTTATTTCCGATATGTGTGAAGGCGTAGCCTTCACCCTTCCCTTGGGGAAAACCTAAAAAAGGCTCATCAATGCTCCTGTGATGGAGGAGTCGTTTGCTTCACCACTTCAGTCTTCTGCTTCGTCAAATCATGCCTGCGCTTACCCCAGGTATAACCATCTTGCAAAAAAGCAATAATACCCCAAATCAGCAAGGTGACCGGCAAGAGAACGCTCAGCCGAAGCCCCTTCACCTCAAAGCCCAGGTGCATGAAATTATAGACGATAAAATAAGCCTTGTAAAGACTCAACAAAATCATCACAGGATACATCACCCAGTGAGAAAGGCGAAAGCCTTCGATCAAATGGCCGTTTCCGAGCAGGGCGATAAAAACCTCTACCAGTGTAACAACAGCTAAAATGCCCAAGCCCTTAACGGCCAGTTTTTTGCTCTCTTCGTAGCTCAAATGTCCCATGTCTTATTTATTTCTTGTCAGCGTTTAATCAAATTTCAAGTAGCCCTGTTCTTTACAACAAGTAAAAGACGAGGAATACAAAGACCCAGACCAAATCCACAAAGTGCCAGTATAAGCCCACTTTCTCAACCATTTCGTAGCCATTCCGACGTTCCACGTACAGACCACTCATGGCATTGATAGCAATAATCAATAAAAAGAGCACACCTGAAAAGACGTGAAAACCGTGGAAACCCGTAATAAAAAAGAACAAGGCTCCAAAGGTTTTAGGCCCAAAAGCCTCTTTAGCAATACGACCATCTGCCGTTTTATAAGCTGCCGTCTCGTAAAGATGTGTGTGGTGGTTGTAGGTGATGAGATAATTGTCCCCCTTTTCAAAGCTCTCTCCGGCTTTTATCTCTCCATGGTGATCCGCTTTAACAAAGTAGCGATTTTCCGGAATATCTGCAGCGCCTTGCGGCAAATAGTAAACGGCCGGTGCAGTGGTTTCTCCATGCCCTGCGTCGGCATGGGTATCGTGCTCAGCCACGCCATGGGCTTCAGCTTCATGCACAACAGGAACTTCTACAAAACCAGAGGCCAACAGCTCTTCCCCGGAAACGTAAGTTCCCGCTTCGGTATGGCGGGAGAAGGGGTTTGTCGTTACCGTTACGCCTTCCGTTGCAATCAGGTTAGTCCACTCCCATGCCTGAGACCCCAGAAAAACCAAGCCGCCGATAATGGTCATAAACAGCCAAAATACCACTCCTTTTTTATTTTCCTGCTGTCCTTCCTGTACCGCGCGCACCATGGTAACCGAGCTGGCGATCAACACGAAAGTCATAAAGGTTACAAAGATCAGGGGTGCCTTTTCGATGCCAAAAGGAGCCGTACTAAACACGAAGTCGGGCGTAGGCCATATATCCGAGCTAAAGCGCAAAGCTCCGTAAGCAATCAAAAAGCCTGCAAAAGTAAACGCATCGGAAAGCAGAAAGTACCACATCATGAGCTTGCCATAACTGGCCTTGAAGGGCGACTTTCCTCCTTCCCACAAGTTTTCCTGCGTATTTACCACTCCAGAATCCGTTGCCATGTCTTTCATCAATTTAAGTGATTCGTAAACTGCGCTCCCGTACGAAACACAGCGTTTTACAAGTTTTATTTATGCCAGGTACATCCAAAGAGCCATCAGATATACCCACAAAAAAGTCAAAAAGTGCCAGAAAATCAAAGTGAGCTCAAAGCGAAATTTTCGGTGTTCCGTAAGTCTATCCGGCAAAGAAAAAGCATGTATCAAGGCCACGCTCAAGACCGTCAAGCCCACCAACAAATGCAAAGCATGCAGACCTGACAAAATAAAAATAAAAGAGCCGGAAGGATTGCCTTGTAAAAAAATGCCCATCTCATTCATCTGCTGCCACCCAGCGTACTGCCCTATCAAAAAAGCAAGCCCCATGAACCATGTCAAAGACAAAAGCCCCTTGTACAAGCCGAACTTTTGTTGCTTAAACATGCGGTAAGCCATTTGCAGCGCTAAACTGGAGGCTAAAACCAGCAGAGCATTGTAAAAAAACACATCGGGCAACTTAAACTCCAGCCAATTGCCCGCTGCTTTGCGCACGATATAAGCACTCGTCAGCGAAGTAAAGACCATCAACATACCGGCTATGCCGATCCACAGCCCGAATTTTCGAGCTTGAAACAGTCTTTGCTCCTCCGAATAAGTGGGCCCTACCGGCTTAACCATATACCGAATTTATACTTTGTCAACAAAAAACAACACCAGGGTTACAGGCAGATATACCAAGGAATAAAACATTAGACCCAAAGCAGCCTTACGACTTTTACTCCGGTACAAACGCCAGCCCATCAGGGCAAAACCCAAGGACAGCAAACAAGCAATAGCTGCAGAAAGTGCACCTGTTACACCCAAGAAAAAGGGTACCCAAACGATCAGCGCCAAACACAAGGCGTAAAAGGCCGATTGTAAACCCACGCGCTCATCCGGCTTTCCCCCTATGCTTTGCACCATTTTAAAACCTGCCTTCTCGTATTCCTCAAAGCCCAGCCATCCAATGGCCCAGAAGTGAGGAAATTGCCATAAAAACTGCAAGGCAAACAAGGTGATGGCCAGCGAAGTCAGTTCACCCGTAGCTGCTACACCACCTATCAACATAGGCATGGCTCCCGGAACAGCCCCTATGGGTATGGCTAAGTTGGAAACCCGTTTCATAGGCGTATAGACAAAGGCGTAACTCACCAAAGCCAAAGCGCCGAAAAATACCGCCGGTAAATTGATAGCTCCCAGGAGCAAAAAGCCTGCCACACTCATCAAACCGGCTAACAATACGCCTTTCGACATGCTCATGCGGCCGGCAGCCATGGGGCGGGAAGCCGTACGAGTCATCAATTTGTCGTAGTCCTTTTCCAAAGCCTCGTTCAGGGCATTGGCGGCAGCAGTAACAAAAAAACCGCCCAAAACCAACAAGGCAAAAACACGCCAATCCCAAACAGGCGCTGCTATGGCCCAAGCCATAACAGCCGAAAAGAGCACGGTCAAAGTCAAGCGCAACTTCACCAGCAATTCAAAATCCCTCAGCCGGCTTTTTAGGCCGGAGAGCAACTTCTTGCCGGGATTTCCTGCTACGGATATTCGCTCCATGTAAATTCAATCTGCTTCTAATCGCCTTTCGGCAAATACAACCACGCTCTTTTTAAAAGGCCTAAGGCCTTTCAAAAAGAGACGCGTCTCAGTGAAAATCATCTTTTTCGTCCTCTCCCACGGGTTCAATCTGCGGGATAAAATCCCGTCCATTCTTGCTGTAGTCATAAGCCCAGCGCTGCACCGCAGGCAGTTTGCCCGGCCAATTGCCATGACCTGCATGAATGGGAGTAGTCCACTCCAACGTCGTAGAACCCCAGGGGTTGCGCGTCTTCATCTTGCGACCCTTCCAGATGCTGTAGAAGAAATTGATGACGAAGATGAGCTGGAAGACAAAGGTGATGATGGCAGCAATGGTGATGAACTTGTTAACACCTGCAAATTGCGAGAAAGCGTCAAAGCTATCAAACTTGTAATAACGTCGCGGCACACCGGCCATACCAATGTAGTGCATGGGCATGAAGACAGCATAAGCGCCTATCAGAGTACCCCAGAAGTGCAACTTGCCCAGGCTCTCATCCAAAAACCTGCCGTACATCTTAGGGTACCAGTGATAAATCCCGGCAAACATGCCGAAAAAGGCAGCCACACCCATCACCACGTGAAAGTGGGCTACGACAAAGTAGGTGTCGTGCAAGGGGATATCCAAGACAGCGTTCCCCAGAAAAATACCGGTCAAGCCGCCTGAGATGAACATGGAGACAAAGCCCACGGCAAACAGAGAAGCCGCATTGAAACGATAACTACTGCCGTAAATGGTAGTGATCCAGTTAAAGACTTTGATGGCCGAAGGCACAGCAATAATCAAGGTGAAGACAATGAAAAAGTTGGCAATAAAGGGATTGATGCCTGCCACATACATGTGGTGAGCCCAAACCAGAAAGGACAAAAAGGCGATAGAAGCAATGGAATAGACCATGGCCTTATAGCCAAAAATGGGCTTGCGCGCATGGGTGGACATCACCTCAGAGACAATGCCCATAGCCGGCAAAATGATGATATACACCTCGGGATGGCCCAAGAACCAGAACAGGTGTTGATACAAAACGGGGCTACCCCCTACCCTGTCCAGAGCCTGGCCATTGATGAAAATCTCATTCAAGTAAAAGCTGGTACCCAGCATGCGATCAAACATCAGTAGGAAGAAACCCGCAGCCACTACAGGAAAGGACAACAAACCGATGATGGCCGTAATGAAAAACGACCAGATAGTCAGAGGCAGACGCCACATGTTCATCCCCTTGGTGCGCAGGTTTAAAACTGTAGTGATGTAATTGATACCCCCCAACAAAACCGATACGACAAAGAACACCAAAGAAATGAGCCAGAGCGTCATCCCCGCTCCGGAGCCTGAAGAAGCCTGTGGCAAGGCTGATAGAGGTGGATACGCCACCCATCCGCCGGCAAAAGGCCCCGTACTCAGAAACAAAGAAAAGAACATCACCACACTGGCCAGAAAGAAAAACCAGTAAGACAGCATATTTAGAAAGGGAGAGGCCATGTCGCGAGCCCCCACCTGCAAGGGGATCAGCAAATTGCTAAAAGTACCACTCAGCCCGGCCGTCAATACAAAAAAGACGATAACCGTACCGTGGATGGTCACCAAGGCGTAGTAAAATTCCGGATCCAAGGTTCCTACACCGTCATTGATGATGATCCATTTGCCGAGCAAGGGCTTTAACCAAGCCATACTCTCTTCCGGAAAACCCAGCTGAAGGCGAAAGATCAACGACATCAATCCTCCCAGAATTCCCCAGATCATTCCCGTAATGAGAAACTGTCGGGCAATCATCTTGTGATCCTGGCTGAAAATGTATTTTTGAATAAATCCGGATTGATACTTGTCGCCTCCATGCTCGTGTTCATGGAAGTGATCATCGTAACCATACTCTTCGATCAACAGATCAACCGGATGTTTTGAAACTTCCTGTGTGGTAGTTGCCATGATGGATGATGTTTAATATTTGAGCAAATGGCCGTTAGACAAAGTTAAACAAAAAGCAGTTTACGCTGTGCGACCATCATCACAAATCCAAGATTTTAAATTCCGTGCGGCGATTTTCCTGCCGGCCTTCTTCCGTCTCATTAGAAGCCTGAGGACGCGAAGATCCATAGCCCTTAGCCGTAAGGCGTTCGGGTTCTATTCCATGCTCAAGTAAATAAGAACGCACGACCTCTGCCCGCTGCTGAGAAAGCTTCAAATTGGCCTCGGCATCACCTGTATTGTCCGTATGGCCGGCAATTTCAATCTTCATGTGTGGGTACTCCTTCAGCGTTTCCACAACCCTGTCCAACTCATAACGAGACAAAGGTGAAAGCTTAGCCAAGCCCGTTTCAAAAGTAACGTACTTAAGCCGTACGATTTTGTCATCCGGGTTTTCCGCTTCTATGGCTTTTTCCAGCTGCGCTTTGTACTCCTTGGCGTGTTGCTTGAGTTCCATTTCCAAGTACTCTCCTTTGTAAGGGTCCTCATCCGTGCCGCGCACATTACTCATAAAAAAAGAGGGTTGTTCCGAAGCCCATTTTTCAAACTCCTCTTGGCTAACTACTTTTACAATGCGCCGCATGGAATAGTGCCCCGTTCCGCAAAGCTCCGCACAAGCCAGCTCGTAATTAAAAGTTTGCCAAAGAGGCGGGCTGTTGGGATCTTCCGGGTCCGAGGGCAGTTGGTACTCGGGGTATTTGCTCAATTCCTTGCGATATTCTTCAGTGGTTTTTGTCGGTGTAAAGATGAAATAAGTAGGCATGCCCGGAACCGCATCCATTTTCACCCGAAACTGAGGCAGGTAAAAGCTGTGCAACACATCTTTGGCCGTAATGCGCACACGCACTTGTTTGCCGACAGGCAAAACAATTTCACTGGCATGGAAATCGTCCAGATTCCGCTTATCCGTCCAGTCTTGTCCCAACGGATTGCTCGAGCTAATTAAGCGGAAGTTTTTGTTGCCCAACTCGTTATCAGGCCCCGGGTAGCGAATGTCCCAGGCAAATTGATAGCCCGTTACTTCCAGCTGCACCAGCTCCGACGGGTCTTCCACGTCGGGCATCACTTTGTTCCACACATCCATGCCACCGATAACCAAAAGCGTCATGGTAATGGCCGGCACCAGGGTCCAAATGATCTCTAACTTGCTGTCATGTGAAATGTACTGAGCCTTGTGCCCTTTACGCCCCCGAAACTTCCAGGCGAAGAAGAACAGCAAAAACTGCGTGATGAAAAACACGATTCCAGTGATAACCAAAGTTATCCAAAACAGCCAGTCAATGTCTTTGCCATGCGCAGAGGCCGCTTCGTGTGGGCCAAATCCCAGGTAATAATTTTTGTAATATAAGCCCGAAACGATGAACAAGGTAAAAAAGGCCACGACGAACAACAACAACAAATTGCCCTGGCTCCTGTTGGTATCGTTTTGTGCCTCTTCTTCCCCTTTTAGCCGGGTGGCCAATTCATTGAGTTTGCTGATCTGAATGACGATCAGCGTCAATAAAACAATGCTGGCTATGACGATCAAAAGTTGCATGGACTCAAGTATTTTCTAAAAACTCAGGTTTTAAAAGGCCTGTGTATTTCGGCTTTCGCCAAATAGACCCCTCTTGGGGTTTTCGCTCAGGCGTGATGATGCAGGCTTTCTTCCAAATACGGATCGTTGGCCGGTTCCAAAGGAGCCTCTGTCAATTTTTTAAACACAAAATAGCCAAACAAACCGAGGAAGCCCGTAAAAGTGCCCAACTCCAACAAACCCGGGAGGGTAAAGCCGGGAACAAAACCTGCTGTTGCATGTTCACCGGCCAGATGCTGAGCTTCCATCAAAGGCCCCGGCTTGATCATCAGGAAAAAATCTACCCAGTGCCCCAGAACGACCACTATGGCTACCAAAACCATTGTACCGACTTTCCGTTTGGTGCTGTTGCGCATCAAAATCAGGAAGGGCAAGGCAAAATTCACAAAAATGTTGGCATAGAACAAGACGGGGTAAAAGTCCCTACGCAACTTGAAATAAGCCGTTTCCTCGCCCACATTGGCGTACCAAATCAACATGAACTGATCAAACCAAAGATAAGCCCAGAAAATGGTAAAAGCAAAAACGTACTTACCCAAATCGTGGATATGCTCGTCGGTTATATGCGGAAAATAGCCTTTACTCCGCAAGTAGAACAACAGCAATACCGTTACGGCCATAGCCGAAACGAACCAGCTGGCTCCGGTGTACCAAAAGTACAGCGTGCTGTACCAGTGAGGCTCTAAAGACATGTCCCAAAGGGTGATCAGGGGCACGCTCAGAAAGCCCGCTATGGGCAAAAAGGCAGCAGCCCATACGCGCAATTTGCGGTGATAGGCAAAATCAGGGCCCGCACCGTTGCGCTCTTCTTCCAAAGACAAATCGCGCATTTTTTTGGCAAACAAGTACCACAGCCCCATGATGAGGAGGGTCCCAAAAGTGTACCACCCCCGATTGAGCAAGCCTGCTTTCCCCTGCAAAACTTCATCGTGGGCTACGACATCCGGGTCATTCCAGATGTACAGTTGATGCCAACCCAGCCACAAGCCCACAATGAGCGGAATGAAAAGGATGATGGCCGGCAACAAAAACAGAGAAAAGGCTTCCCAGATGCGCTTCATCAGCACATACCAACCGGCCCAGGCCGTCACGAAAGCTGCAATGATGAAAGTCGATATAAAGGCCAAGCCTGCAAAAAAAACGGTGTTGTGCAGGTAGTTCGTCCAAAAGCGCAGATGCTTGTAATGATCATCCATGAAGTAGGTTAGCAGCATGGAGACCAGCCCTATCCCCATCATGATGAAGAAAGTACGCTTTTGCCTGGAAGTAAATTCAAATTGGTTCATCTCTTACGCAGTATTTGGTCAGCGCTCAATATTATGGTTTCGAATTCTCCTCAATGCCGGGAGGAATCGTGCTGTTTTTCTTCTTCATTCGAACTTCCCATATCGGAAACCTCCGGCTCGGCCTGCGCTACGGGTATGCCGTACTCCGGGTTCAAGGTGTTGGCTTGAGCAGAGTACTCTGCTCCCTTGGCCTTAGCCTGCAAAGCACGGATGTAGTGAATGAGCTGCCAACGCTCTTCATAGGAGAGTTTGTCTGCATAACTGCCCATCACGTTTTTTCCATACATGATGGCATAGTAGTAGCGGCCATTGGAGGAGTTTACAAAATCGTCTAAGGTGAAGTTCACCGGTGCAGCGGGATACTTTCCTCCGGGGTCCCCTTTGGCGGGATCGGCATCTCGCACCAGATAGCCGGATCCATCACCTTTTTCTCCATGGCAAATGGCACAATAAATGTTGTACAGTTCCTTGCCCTTGGCCAAACCCTTTTCGGTAATGTAGTAGGGATTACTGCGAATTTCCTCCATAGCCCGTTGGCGCTCTTCTTCGGAATTGCCGTAGTAAAAAGGTACATGCCCATTCATGGGAACGCGTATGCTTCCGGGCTTTTGCCCCTGCATCAAAGTCATTTCTTTGGAGGCCATCTGCTCGTTTGCTGCCGTTGCCAAGCCAGCATATCCCCGGGGAATTGTCCGGGGTACCGGATCGTGATGCAAGGCAAGTTCCCTATAGGCTTTCACACTTCCTTCATCCCAATTGTTCAAGAAGTAGGGCGCATAGTAATTAGCTTCATAGGCAATGGAATGCGCCATATCGGGCATGTACTCACTACCCGTTTTATTGAGGCCGGGCTGCTGACAAGCTAACAAGCTAAGGAAAACCGAAGCCAGAACCCAGGTCATATGCTGTTTGATCTTGCTCATCGTAACTCTTTTTACCATTGCTTATGCTTCTTCCGAGACCTCTTTGGTCTCCACCAAAGAAGCTCCGGTTGCTTCAAAAAAGTTTTTCAACCTGCTGATTTCACCTTCATCGCATGTCGTCGTATCAAAGGCGATGCAAAACTTGTCATCGGTGATGCGCGGATGCAAAATGGGATTTCCCGCTCCGGGCCATAGACGGGAAACCGCATAAAAAGTTACCGTCATGCCCACTGCGGCAAACAAAACCGTCAGCTCAAAGGTGATGGGGATAAAAGCCGGGACGGACCAATAGGGCTTTCCACCAAAAATGATGGGCCAATCCCGGGTAAAAACCCAGGTCATGAAACCAAAAGCCGTCAAAGTACCCAAGGCTCCATAGATGAATCCGGCAATGTGCAAACGGGATTCCTTCAGCCCCAGAGCTTCATCCATACCGTGAACCGGGAAGGGTGAATAGACATCCATGATATCCAGATGATCGGATTTCGCCTTGCGGACGGCATCCAGTACCTGCTCATCGTCGTCGTAAAGCCCGAATAAAATCCGTTTTGTTTCGCTATTCATATCGGTGGTGCTTTTCTCGTTTTCCAAATGTTCTGCTTCGAGTTGTTTTCCCTTAGTGGGCCTCGTGTTTGTGAGTAGCTTCGGGTCCCGTATATTGATCTCCGGCTGATTTCAAAATGTGCTTGATTTCCGCAATGGCCACAACAGGAGCCAAGCGCGTAAAGAGCAAAAACAGCGTAAAAAACAAGCCCAAAGAACCCAAGAAAAGAGAAATCTCTACCCAAGTGGGGCTGTAGTAACTCCAGCTCGAAGGCAAAAAGTCTCTGGCCAAGGTGGTGGCAATGATGACAAAGCGCTCAAACCACATGCCGATGTTGATGAAGATAGACAACAGGAAGGTCAGGAAGATATTGCGGCGGAACTTCTTCACCCAAAAAATTTGGGGAGAGAGCACATTACAAGCCATCATGCCGATATAGGACCAGTAATAAGGTCCAAAAACCCTATTGTAAAAAGCAAACTGTTCGTAGATGTAACCGGAATACCAGGCAATGTAAAGCTCCGTCAGATAGGCTACGCCCACCACGGTACCCGTAACCAGAATCACCTTATTCATGCTTTCGATGTGCTCTATGGTGATGTAGTCTTTCAAATTGAGCACCTTGCGCGCTATAATCATCAAGGACTGCACCATGGCAAAGCCTGAAAATACGGCACCCGCAACGAAATACGGCGGGAAGATGGTCGTATGCCAACCGGGAATGACCGAGGTGGCAAAGTCAAAACTCACAATGGTGTGCACCGAAAGTACCAAAGGCGTAGCCAAACCGGCCAAGACCAAAGAGAGGTATTCCCAACGCTGCCAGTGCTTGGCCGCCCCCGTCCAGCTAAAGGAAAACATATCGTACAACTTACGACGCAGGCCCTTGGAACGATCGCGCAAAGTAGCCAAATCCGGTACCAAACCCGTGTACCAGAACAAAAGAGATACCGTAAAATAGGTCGAGATGGCAAACACGTCCCACAAGAGCGGCGAGTTAAAGTTGACCCAAAGCGGGCCACGGGTATTCGGATAGGGAAAGACAAAAAAGCCCAACCACAAACGCCCCATGTGAATCAAGGGAAATTGCCCTGCACAAACCACGGCAAAAATGGTCATGGCCTCTGCTGCGCGGTTAACTCCCGTACGCCACTTTTGGCGAAACAGCAGCAAGATGGCCGAGATCAGCGTTCCTGCGTGTCCGATACCGATCCACCAGACGAAGTTGGTAATATCCCAACCCCAGCCGATGGTGCGGTTCAAATCCCAGGTGCCTATACCAAACCAAACCGTCCAAGCCACAGCAAAGACGTACAAGGCTAAGAAGGCCACAGCAACGGTAAAAGCCAATACCCAGGCAAGACCGGGCGTTCGCTCCGTAGGCGCACAAATGTCTTCCGTAATTTGATGGTAAGTCTTATGCCCTCGTACCAACGGTTCCCTGATGGGAGAGACTACTGCACTCATTGTTCGTCGTTAGTTGTTAGTTGATCGTTTTAATGATCACAGGTATTCGTTCTCAATCTTATCCTTCACCATGTTCTTCATGAGCCTCTTTCGACTCATGCTTCTTGGCAGGGGTTAATTCTTCATCCGTATTGACCACTTTGGCACTGTATGCTACCGAGGGTCGAACTCCCACCTCTTCCAGCACGTAATAGTTCAGCGGCGAATCCAACTTGGCTGCCAGATCCTCCTTCAAATTCATGTCGCCAAAGGTAATGGCTCCAGTCGGGCAAGCCGTCTGACAAGCCGTCCGCACATCCGCATCGCTCAAGGAGCGCTGCTCCTTTTTCGCTGTCAACTTGCCTTCCTGCAGACGCTGAACGCAAAAGCTGCACTTCTCAATCACCCCGCGAGAACGCACCGTAACGTCGGGGTTCAAAACCATGCGGGTGAGGTTATCTGCACCAAAAGGAATGTCTTCGTGCTCCACATAGGGCTCATTTGCAGGGAAGATATCCGCTGTGGAATAATCCAGCCAGTTAAAACGACGCACCTTGTAAGGACAGTTATTCGCACAATAGCGGGTACCGATACAACGGTTGTAGGTCATCTGGTTCAAGCCTTCCGAGCTGTGATTGGTAGCTGCTACCGGACAAACGTTCTCACAAGGAGCATTGTCACAATGCTGGCACATCATGGGCTGATAAGCCACATGGGGGTTTTTGTAATCGCCGAAGAAATAGCGATCTATCCGCAACCAGGTCATTTCGTGATGACGACTGACTTCCTTGCGGCCTACGACGGGGACGTTGTTTTCTGCCACACAGGCCACCTGACATGCTCCACAACCTATACAGGCATTCATATCGATATGCATGCCCCAGTGATGCCCTTGACTATAGAACTTCTCGTTGTACTTATCATAGGGGTAAAGCGATTGCTCTACCCACTCTTGGGCTTCAGCCCGCTTTTCGGCAATGTGTTCAACCAGTTCCTCCAAATTCTTGGTCGAACCATAATACAAAACAGAACGGTTGGTCAAACCTCCCTGATAACCTTCCTTTAAGGTCATCACGGTCTTTTCATCTACATTCAACTCCTCTCCGGTCTGAGGATCGGTGCCCTTGACCCCCATGGTATGGTGGTATTGCACACAGGCAAAGGCGTCATCTTCTCCGACTTTATCCGAAACAGCTACTTCCGTAGCGTAATAACGCACGTTACCGTTTTTGTCCAAGCCTATCCAGGGATTGACATTCACCCCTTCCTGATAACCACAAACGCCCATTTGCTCACGCCCGTATCCCAACGCCATAGCCAAAGTCCCTTCAGCCAAACCAAATTGGCGAATACAACTTACCGTTTGCTTTCGGCCGCCAATTTCCACTTCTACCTTATCGGCCTTACCGTAAATTTCCTGCTGATTGAGCCCCTTAAAGGCTTTCCACTCTATGCCACCATCCCAGAAAATGGGAATAGCCATGTAGTTGTTCCAGGTCGTGCGAGCCACCGGATCGGGCATTTCTTGCAACCAGGGGTTGGTGGCATATTGCCCCCCACCGATGTTCACCGTTTCAAAGAATACCATTTCCAATTCAGCAGAAGAGGGCTTTTCCTGCAAGGCCGCTGCTGCCGAAACATCTACAGCATTTGCCGAAAGGCCGGCCAGCTCGGAAGGCACGGTAACGATTCCGTCGTGCAAACTGTGATCCCAAAATTTTTGGAAATCGGAATAGCTGTTTTGGCGAGTAAACATGTTTTCTTTCCACCATTTTTTCACATAGCGGAAATAAGGCGGTTCCTCCTCCGTACCCGGGTCAAAGTTGGGGCTCTCTGCCCAACGAAGGAAAGACTCTCCTACCTGGCGAGTATCGAACAGCGGGGCAATAGTCGGCTGTTGCAAACTATATACACCCGCTTTAGGACGTGCATCGCCCCAGCTTTCCAGATAGTGGTGATCAGGTGCTATGTAGTCACAAAGCGAAGAGGTCTCGTTGGGCACTCCGGCCGTGCTCAACTTAAATTTGACCTTCTTCATGGCCTCGCGAAACTCGGCAGCATAGGGCAGTTCCCAGGCCGGATTGGCATCGCCCAAAACGAACAGGACATCTACAGCCCCTTTGTTCATTTCGTCCAACAATTGGTGAACCTCACGGTCTAAACCTTGGCGCTGATAAGAGATTTGATCCAATCCGATGGTATTGCCATAGCTGTCCAGCAGCTGATTGATGGCGCAAACGAGAAGTTGATCGCCCAGGTTGTTGGAACCTGAAACGACTAAAGCCTTGCCCTTGCTTTTTTGCAGACGATCTGCCAGTTTTTGGATTTCCCCGGCAGCTTCGCCTTTCAAGGCCGGTGCCGAAACCGTTGGAGCACCGTTTTTCCCGGCCAAGGCATTGTACAGGGCAGCTATAGCCGCTCCTTGAGCCGAAGGGCGCACCTGAATCCGCTTGTCGGCATTGGAGCCGGTCATGGACATGTGCGCTTCGACCTGAACGTGATACGACATGTCGGGATGCTCGACATCTTTAACTCTACGACGCGAAGCGTATTGACGGGCATACTCTACAGGAGAGATCCAGGTTCCCAGAAAATCCGCGCCAAAACTGACAATCACATCAGCTTGATCAAAGCGAAAATCGGGAACCACAGCCTGTCCGTGTACAGCTTCGGAAGCCTGCAAAAGCGCAGAAGAAGAAACCGGGTCGTAAGTCAAAACCTTAGCTCCCGGATAACGTGCCGTAAACTCATCTAAAACGGCCTGAAAAGTAGGACTGAGGTTGGTATGCGTCAAAACGCGAATGACCGCAGCTGAGCTCAATGCACCCTTTACCTGGCGATCCAAATCAGCCCAGGAGATAGGAGCAAATTGACCTTCCGCCATCTTGCCCGGCCCCTGGTAACGATTCACATTGTAAAGATCCAAAACGGAAGCCTGAGCCCGAGCACTGGTTCCTCCCTGTGTAAGGGGGCAAAGGTTGTTGCCCTCTATCTTAATAGGCCGCCCCTCCCTGGTTTTCACCAATACGGAGCAATAATCTCCACCCCGCACAAAAGTAGAAGCGTAGTAATTCGCTATACCGGGTACAATCTCGTCCGGCTTAACCACATAGGGAATAGCCCGCTTGACAGGAATATCACAGCTCGCGGCTAAGGTTGCTGCTCCCAAGCCAAAGCCCAAATACTTCAAAAAGTCGCGACGAGAGGCCTGCGCGCCCAAGAGGTCTTCTTTGGAAAGAGAATTCGCTAAGGGCAATTCCGAGGGGAATTCATTCGCACTTATTTCTTCAAACTTTTGGGTGTCTTGCAATTGATCGACACCTACCCAAAAATCCTGGTTTTTCTTTTTCATCTTAGTAAAGGATGTGCTGTGTTTGCGCTAAACAGGTTTCAGGAAAATCAATAGTGGCATTTTTGGCACTCTGTGCCGCCGATGTCTTCCACCGTGACTTTAGAACGCTTGCCGGCTTTCAACTCTTCGTGCAGGCGGTGATAAGACTGATAGTAAGGATTGTCCTTAAAAGCCTTGACTTCCGTTTGGCGATGACAATTTACACACCAGCCCATGGAAAGCGGAGCATATTGCCTGAGGACGTCCATTTCTTCTACCGGCCCATGACAAGTCTGGCACTCCAGACCACCCACTTCCACATGCTGAGAGTGGTTGTAGTAAACGTGATCCGGCAGGTTATGGACTCTCACCCACTCTATGGGGCCCTGAATTTTCGCATCCTCTTCTCCATGAGTCAGAGCAGCGACCACATCCTCCCATTGCCGCTTCACCGCAGTTTCACCCAAGGCGTCAAAATCGCCGTGGGCCACCATGTATTGGTCGCGCATCCACTTGGTGTAAATCTTTTCAATTTCTTCGTTGGAAAGCTGATCGTAGTTTTCGATGTAGGAGTCGGTAGTAGGATCGTAGCCTATGGAAGCAAAAATCTTGGTCAATTCCGCCGTTCCGTAAGTAGAACCCACTTTAATGGCTCTATGGCAATTCATACACGTATTGGCAGAGGGAATGACCGAATGCTTACTACGACGCGCTCCGTCATGACAAAACTTGCAGTCTATCTTGTGTAAACCGGCATGTGTCTTATGCGAAAACTTGATGGGTTGTTCGGGTTGATAACCTTGCTGACGCCCCAGGTTGATGGCTCGATTCACTACCGTAAAGCTCAACCAGGCCAAGACAAAGAAAGTCAAAAAGGTCAGAAAAGCCTTGCTGCGAAACATCTGCCCAAATGCAGGCTTTTGAGCATCTACATTGCCCGCTTTCAACTCGTTTAAATAACGAAACTGAGCAATCAAACGCGAAAGCACCATAGCCACAACGGCCAAGACAACAAAAATAACCCAGTACAACCAACCGTAATCGGCTTTCTCCACAGGTACACCGTCACCAGGCCCTCCGGCCGTAACCGGCTCTTTCGTGTACTCTTGATGGATGTAAGCCAAGACGTTTTCAATGTCCTCATCCGTCAAATTGGGAAAAGGACTCATCTGCACGGGCTTCCACTTCTCCCACAGCTCAACAGCTCGAGGATGCCCTGCAGAAATCAAAGCCTGCGAATTGCGAATCCAGACGTAAAGATCCTCACGCGGATACTCTGCCCAGTGTTCCTCCGCTTGCCCTAAAGCAGGACCGGTCATATCCGTCTTCATGTCCTTGTTGTGGCAAGCACCGCAGTAATTCTTAAATATCGTCTTACCTGCAGCAGGGTCTCCACCCTGCCCCCATAAGGAAGCAGTGGAAAGAACCATCGCCAACAGGATAAAACTCCTGGAAAGCCAATGTGAACTCATGCTTGAGAGTAATTTAAAGTCAGTTTCGTACTGAATCCATTTACCAAACCGTCGCAAAGATAGAAGTTCTTAAGAATTTGGTAACAAATTTTTATCCACACTCACAATTTAGATTTTGTCTAAACAAATGAACATACATTCATGAATTGGTTGAAGTTATTTCAGTGCTTTCTTGCCGCTTTATTCCTTCTGACGAAATGTTTTGGGAAATTGAGATTAGATTACCAAGCCTCTTGCATAATCACTCGGTTGTGAGCTGTACCTAATAAATTCGATTTGGGCATGGCTGCCAGCCTTATAGAGGGATGTTGCCGTGTTTCTTCTCGGGCAGTTTCAACTGTTTGTTGCTTAGCATGGCAAAAGCTTTGATCAATTTGCGTCGCGTTGCGCGAGGTTCAATGACTTCATCGATAAAACCTCGAGCTGCAGCCCGATAAGGATGGGCAAATTTTTCGGCGTATTCGACTTCTTTCTCTGCCAGTTTCGCCTTGGGATCTTCAGCCTCTTGGATTTCCTTTCGGAAAATGATTTCGCTGGCTCCCTTGGCGCCCATGACGGCAATTTCAGCTGTAGGCCAGGCGTAGTTGAGGTCGGCTCGAATGTGCTTGGAGTTCATCACGTCGTAAGCTCCGCCATAGGCCTTGCGGGTGATGAGAGTTATACGGGGCACGGTAGCCTCACTAAAGGCATACAACAACTTCGCTCCG
>Ga0256839_1002779_pt1 | contig 19033 bp, 19 predicted proteins | sample 354166metaG_FD_185968 | JGI IMG/M metagenome (GOLD analysis project Ga0256839, IMG submission 185968) | Hydrothermal vent microbial communities from Mid Atlantic Ridge, Atlantic Ocean - 354-166 | ecosystem: Environmental > Aquatic > Marine > Hydrothermal vents | place: Atlantic Ocean: Mid... | reverse complement strand
GCAAACAGCCGTTGGCCCGGCTCCGGCTCCCCCCGAGTTCACCTATGCTCGAGTCAAGGTCAAGCTGAGAACCTATGATGCCGCGGGAAACGGGATTGACAAAAGCGTTGCTATCCGCAGAAACCCCGTATTGGCAGGCACAAACGGTTGCCCCACCACCAACCCCATCTCCCCCAACAACAGCTGTTACGCTTTTGTGGAGGCAAATACGAATATAGCCACAGCTGGCGCCACATTTATAAATTGGGTAACCAAGTCAGAGTTTGTGGTGGACAACCCTGATGCGGACGATATGTCAGGATTCGGCCCTTCTTCAAATGACTGTTACGACACAGCAACTATTCGGGTTATCAGTCCCTTAATCTCTCTCTAGTCTTTTAACTCTGGTACTACTCGTGACGATTGCCTTGAAGTCACACCAAGGCAATCGTCACGGGAACGATGGGAGGATATCTGCCCAGTGCCGTGCTATGGTCTCAAGCCAATTTATTCTTTCTATTCCGGCGGGCTGGACTGGGCAGTCGTCGTACAATACCTGATTTTCATCAGGCCTTAACCGTATTCAAACTTACGGTTCAACCCAGATTGGACATAAACTCTCTGCCCCTTCTCCCTGAAAAACACGGTAACCAATACTTTCTGTGTACTGTTAACACCAAAAAGATGAAAACAACCTTTTCTGGGTTAACGAAACGGGTTTGGGGTACAATAATTTTCTCCAAGACGCTTTTTACATGGCCCACCACCTGACGTGAGACAGCCCGATAAAAAAATACTCCCTTCACATCAGCACAACCTTAAGAGCCAACCAGGATAACACTGCATGCAGTTACTCTTTGTCATCGGATTGCAGAAATCTGGCACCTCATTACTCAATAGGTTGTTAATGAAACAGGATTTTGTGTCCAACCCCTTTTTGCCGGAGGGGCGCTTCTTTTGGGGCGATAATCCACCTGACGAACCAGTATCCGCACCGTGCGGGGAACTCTTTCAAATGCATCATGGGAACCACGGTCATCACCTGGATGCAACAGACTACCGGGAAGAACATGCCAGACTGCTCGAGGAAAGAATCAGGCAGGCCGGAGTTTCTACACACATTCTCATGAACAAAAACCCCAATAATTCTGTCAGGGTGCCTTGGCTAAAAAAAGTGTTCCCCCAGTGCCATATTGTTGCGGTGGTTCGGAATCCTGTTTCTAATATCTACTCATTACTGAAGAAAGTCCATTACGAATCCGCTATTGCCGGCAACAAAAATGCCCTTGACTGGTGGGGTATCAAACCCAAGGGCTGGAAAGACCTTGCTTCAAAAAACCTCCTTGAAAGAACGATAAATCAGTGGAACGCGGTCAATGGGGAAATTCTGTCTCATAACCACTTGCTTGATAGCATGGTGGAATATTCAGATCTGTGCCAATACCCTAACCATAATTTGTTAAAGATTTTATCGCCTTTGGGGGTCAGCCATCTCAGTATGGAATTCCCTGCCCTGAAGTGTTTTGATGATGAATACGAAAAAGGCAGTCGGCTCCTTTCCAAGAATGTTGAAATGAGAAAGCACGATATTTATGACTTGAGCGGATTAAAAGAAAACCAGGAGTTTCCACCCCTGGAGCGTCAAAGCCAAAACAAAATCCGGGCGCAAACTGGTGAAATCTGGACCAAACTGAAACGTCTCGCCTTCTGCCATGGCTAGCGCTGGAGCCAACAGGGTCACTCTGCGTGTTGCCATGATTGCGCCGGTATTCAAGTCATTATTAACTGTACAGCTCGCACCATGACTGTGTTTCCGTTCTACATTATTATGACACCTGGCTCAACCAGATACCTCAAGTTTGCCGTCTGGAGCCTGTCCAGAAGAACGGATATGAGCCTGTCTCTGGTTTCCAACGGGCTGGAGAAAAAGGAGGTGGAAGACCTCCACGCTTTTTGCAAACAAATAGACGCTCCTTTGCTGCAATTGCCAACAAACAGGGTCGTGAGGCATGGGGAAGCATTAAATATGCTACTGGAACAACATCAGCAATCCTGGTTTTGTTTTTGTGACGCGGATATTGTTTCAACCACTCCGACAGCCAACGATATCCCTTTTTCCAGCGATCTGACGGCCCTTTCGTCCTGTGAGGCCATGTTCTGGGATAACAAGCCCACAAAAGGCGTACTGGGACGATGCAACCAATGGCCGGATGGGAGTCAGCATTTGTCTTCCTTCTTCTGCATTTACGAAACCCAAACCCTGAAAACACTTCAGCAAAAACACCAGCTCGGCTTTGAGAACATTCATCCTGAAGATATCCAGTCCTTGCCCGTGCGGGCCTTGTTAAAAAGAAAAGGCGTCAACTTTGCCGCCACCACAAAACTTGACACCGGCAAAGCGCTCACTGCGGCCATGGAGGTGGAAAACTTCAATTATGCCCACCGGGTAATCCCCAGTTTGCTCCATATTGGGGGGCTGAGCTCCTGGATTTTAAATGGAGACAAGAGGCTGGTTTACTCCCAGTATCACTTAACTGATAAGGAGCTGTATACATTGGCCCCTAAGGGTTCCTGGCTCTACAACCCCAAAAGCGAGCTTGATGAGGATTTATCCAGTTTTCTGCTTAGAAGGCAACAGCGCCTTGCCGCCGCGCGGTATTGTTTTCAACTGATTTCCCACTATGTGGACGGGACAAGCAAGCCAAGCTACGATTTAAGCGACAAAAATCTCGTCAATGCATTAAAGGTGATTGAAAAGGCCTTGCAGAATTACCACCATAAAGAGGGTTGGGTATGAATATTCACATTGTTCATCTGCCTCATACATTCCCCTTTCTACTCGATCTTTCTCTCGCTTTTCAGCGGTTTGGCTTCCAAACCATCACCCTGGTGGCCAATGGTTTTAATCTGGATCAAATAAAAGCCCTTGATGACTTCGCCAACAAGAATCCCTGTATTCGAATACTGGATTTACCCACAAAAAGGATTCTGAGTCACGGCGAAGCCTTGAATTACGCCTTCAGACTTGGCTCAGAGGAAATCTTTTGCTTTGCCGATCACGACATTTTCCCCATTGCGCCTGTTATTGAGGATATAGCTTCAGGCCTCAAAAACAATGCCGCCGTTTGTCTCGGCAACAGGCCAGAAAATATGGTGAATTACAAAGGATTTGCAGCATCTGCGACCCAGACGGCTTCTGGAATTCCTTTGATAACGTCTTTTTTTTCGGCCTTTCGACGGGATGCCGTAGCGGCTGTTAGCCATAAATACAAAGTCGGGTTTGAACAATACTTTCGCAAAAGCCAGCTCCCCCTTGAATTCAGACAATTCCCCGATATTAAGGCACTAAAAGAACCTTTTTTAATTGATACGTGCAAGGCGCTGTCCCTGGCTTTTTACCTTTCCCATAAAAGCATTGTCCACGTGGAAGCAGAAAAAGTATGTCACCTTGGCGGTTTGTCCGGCGCTATTTCCAAACGCTTGGCTGGCAAAACCGCCGCCCCGGAAACAGCATTTATTTTTGAACAAGGCCCTGGCAAGGAGGCGCTTCTCCATTATTACCAGAAACACCAAAAGCGGCATCCACATGTCCTAAGAACCAAGCAGTTGATCGCAGACTACGCCTTACAAACCATTATTAACCTCAAGAGTAGTCGCCCACCGCCTGCCTATGAAAGTGAAGATGCTGAACTTGAAAAACGCCTTACTCATATCAAGGTAAATCTGGAGAAAGTTATCCGGCCATCAATAAACGACTAAAAGCTATCTGGGCCAATACGTTGGGTAACTGGCTTTTCCCTTTTCCTTTTTTCCAGAACAACGATGCTGTCGTAATAATGTAAACCCGCCAGGTTTTCAGTAATGTAACTTGGGGCCAAATTCTCATTAAACCGCTTGTGCCATCCATGCAGCTCATCAATCCACTTCTTACTGTATTCCACAAAGGTATCTGGCTTGTCCAGCCCGCCCCCATGCTTGTCCGAGTAACTGGTATGTAAATCCTCAACAATGTAAAGGCCGCCGTCTTTTAAGCGTGGAAACATGCACTCAAATGTCACTATCTGCTCATGCATATGGTGGCCACCATCATCAATGATAATATCAAACGGCCCGAATTCTTCATGGATCTTGTCATGGGTCTCCTTGAGGCCCTGATCGCCGATGCGAATATGAATCCGATCCTCCTCAAGTTGCTTGCAACGTTCTTTGATATCCACCCCGACAATTTGGGACTTTCGGTGAAAGTACCATTTCCACATTTGCAAGGAACCACCATGGCCGATTCCATATTCAAGCAATTTGATTGGCCGGTCTCTGTAGCTTCTGAAAAATGTTTCATATACTGGAAAGTAGTGCATCCACTTACTGATTCTTCTATGCTTACCGTGGAGGAAGTACTTCTGCAAATCTTTTTTAATCAAAAGAGTTCTCCGTCAAAATCATTCAATTCACATCACTTTTTCTGGGTAGACAGCGCCTTGGGCTGGTCGTTAGCACAGTTGTCACCCGGTATCCAACACCCCAAGCCACCTCGCAAATACCCAGCCAGCCCCTTGAAGAAAAACCTACTGCAGCCAGGGATTTTCTTGCCATCCCACTCGCTGAGGCAACGAAAAAATCTCCCAATGCAACAAACGAGTTAGCCAATCTCTCGTTTGGGACGCCATCGGCTGCTCGTATTTCCCTTGGTGCAATTGCCGGTAATTGGTAAATTCTCCAGGAGGAATACCTGCAAAGTCACAGACCTTTTCAAGGTGCTTGCCTGGGTTTTTCCAAACATTCTCCGCAGGTAAAATGCAACACTGGTGCTCGGGAAAATAGCGCCATAACCGATTCAACTGCTCCTGATACCGGCTCCTCCCCACATAGCAAAACCGATCATGCGCTCTGTCAGGAGAAGTTTTTCCACTGAGCTCCCTTTCAATAGCTCTATCAAAAGGAAGCCACTCGGCCCCGCGGTTGACCTCCATGTTCCATGCTGAATAAGCCCTGTCAATAGGGTGTCTTAGTAAAATGATCCACTTGGCATCTGGATTATAACGAAAGATTCTCTCAATAGCGCCCTGACGGAAAATGTAGTCAGGCGTAATATCACACCACAGATGTTGCCGACTTGCCCCTCCCTCAAAACCAGCGTGATAGCGAGCCAGAGATTCTTGATACGGTTGTTCTGAAACAAAGTTTTCAGGCCGGTCAAAAAAATGCCCTTCCTTGTTTTTTTGGACCCTGACTTCAGGATGGTTGCGAAAAAAAGCCCCGAGTGAACGGGTCCCTGCTTTTTGCACTCCTCCCACAAACAAAGCAACTTTTTTGACTGGCCTCATGGGATGCTAATCGTGTTTTTAAGCATATTTAATGGCTTCTGCATTAACAGCACCAAAGAAAATGCCCGTAAAGGAACTTTACGGGCATTTTCCAACCAGGCTGTTTCGGTCTTTACACCTTTTCAAGCCTCAATTGTCTTCAACTAGATTACAGCTGTCCAATAAAAGTCTGACGGCGAGACTCAAACTCGTCAAAATATACTTCCTGAGAACCAACCACATCTGCGTAAGCCTGTGTCGCGCCCACCGAGCCGATATTTGCCCGCTTGACACCAACAAGCAACGCATTGTCTATGCCTGTCTGCTCCCAATCCGGAGTGCCTTCCGTGTTGTTGTTGACCCAGATGCGGCAAGCCCCTGTACCTGCACCCACAACGATTTCAACCTCAACAGAGTTCCAACCCGTTTGTAAGGACACATTTCCCGGGTTAGCACCACTGCCAAAACGGGCACGGTTTCCGTTTGAGTTCAGATCCCGGCAAAAACCACCCAGGCGAGCCTGATTGCTTCCTAAACCAACCACAAACATTTGCAGCAGGGCAGGTCTGGCCTTTGTGTCAATGGTTGTCGGCACTGGGTTATCCAAATTACCGGCAACAAATGCCTTGAATCGATGTGCGCCGCCAGTGGCTGTTGCCATCATGTTGGTCGCGTCGATATAAAAGCGGGCCCGATAACGCACTTCAGGCGTTGCCATGTCATCACGAACCGTGGCGACACCATTTTTGTTAGGGCCTTGAGTCACAGCCAACTTACAAGCCGTTCCTGCCACACCACCAGCCTGGACATTCAAGGTGGCGCCATTTGCTGCATTGGTTGCATCCCATGCGCTCAGGTTGGCATTGGTACATTGGGCACTGGCACTCATTGAGATACCAAGCAAGGCGCACAAGGCCAAGGTTTTGAATAAAATTCTCATTACAACATTCCTCCAAGTTAAGGCTACATTCCAAGCCGGTACATTTTGACTGTGTTATTTAACGACGGTTGTTTTTTGCGAGCCGGTCACTTTTTTGAATAAAACCAGCATTATTCTGACCGAAAACAACAGAGCAATGATGATTGCCGGTAAGATTGCATTCCCCGGTAAAAACTGAAAAACTAATATGAGCTCGCTGGCGCACTTCATCCGCAAAAACCAAGGCCTAAACTATAACATGTTCCCATGAGTCAACGATCAGCCCAGAACCACGCTTCCCGAATACTGATCACAGGCGCATCAGGTTTTTTGGGCTCAAATCTTGTGGCTCACCTCAGTGATTCCCATGCCGTTTATGCCTTGTCCCGCCGTCCCGGAAATACATATGTCTCCGACAAGCACTTTTCCTGTGACATTTCCGACCAGAACAGGCTCATGGAGGTTTTACAAGAGGTCAGGCCCTCGACCATCATCCATCTGGCCTCAGCCAATCCGTCTGTCAACCAGGGTTGCCGTGACGCCGATTACATTCGCACAAATATCACTGGCACCTTCAATCTCTTACAGGCCTGCCTGCATACGAACCTGTCTCCTTTTTTTGTTCACCTGTCTTCCTATGAGGCGCTTGCCACACACCATGGAGAGTCGCCTCCGGACTCAGGCAAATACAAAATTGATGCCAGCACGCCCTACAGCGCCACAAAAGCTGCCGCCTCGCATCTTGTTTCGGCCTGGTACAGAACCTACGGGTTAAAAACGGCCAATGTTTTCTGCTCCAACATTTACGGCCCTCATCAATCAAATGACAAACTCATTCCGCAAATTATCATATGCAGTCTGCAAGAAGAGCCCATTCATATCTACGGTGATGGTCATGAACAGCGCATGTGGCTGTATGTGTCGGATTTGTGCCGGGGTGTCGCCTCCCTGATAAAAAACAGGCAAGCCGGTAATTTTTCCCTACTGGGCCAAGAAACCTTGTCCATCAACGAGATCATCACCCTAACCAGCGAGGCGCTGAAAGAAAAACAACTCCCCCTGGCGCCTGTTATCTATCGCTCGTCAACACTGCCTGGCCGGTCTTTTTCCCCGAAAAGCCTCATCTCGCCCCCTTCCATACCCGACTGGCGGCCAACAACTTCCTTTGCCGATGGCATTCGCACTACAATAGACGGGTTTTGCACGATGCGCCAGGGAGCGCCATGAAAAAGACGGCTTTTTTATTCATCACCGAAGCAGGAACGCTTGAGCAACAAGCGGTTATGCTTGCCGAATCAAGTGCACTGCACTGCCCCTGGGTTGATGTGTTTTCGTTTTCTCCACGCAAGGGGTATCAACCGGCGCAGCAGACCATCAGCCGCCTGTCCGAGCTGGTAACCCATTGCTTTTTCGAAGACCTGAATCAAAAACATGCCAGCTTCCCCCTGGCCAATACACTCTATGCCGCAGCTTTTTTTGAACAAAACCACCCGGAATACGGTGATATCTTTCTTATAGACACGGACACCGTATTTACCAAGCCGCCAGACCCGGACAGTTTTGATGCTTCTGGCGTCTATGTACGGCCCGTGGATAACAAGGGTGTTGGCACTGAGGGCCCCCATGACCCCAACGAGTCTTTTTGGCAATCGGTATTTGCTTACTTCAAACTGCCACTGCCAGATTTTTTTGTTACCACCAGTATTCGGCAGCAACGCATCCGGCCTTATTTCAACTCCGGGTTCACCGCGGCCATTGATGTTCCCGGGTTTTACACACGATGGCTGGCAGACTTCGATCGCCTCATGGACAGCCACATTCGACCGGCATTCATCGGCCGGGACGGGACCAATTTTGGCTTTTTCGAGCAGTTTTCCCTCTCCATCACTTTGGCCCGAGAGCCTTATTTGCTCAAGCCATTGCCGGACAATATCAATTATCCGATTCCATTCCACCCTTTTTTGAAAAAACACAACCGCGCCATCAGTCTTGAGAAGCAGTCGCACGTCCATTACCACAAGTGGTTCCAGCACCCTGATTTTCTCGATTATGTTTTTGACGATGATGAAAAGGCGCAACCGGCCTTCTCCTGGCTGAAAGCAAGGCTGCCGTTTTCACCAGTGCTGGATTGCCCGTTAAGAAGATTTGATTAGTATGAAAGCACGGTTTGTTATCCACCCGGCAATGCCGTTGCTGATTTGGGGTGGCGTTTTAGCTGCTTTGCTGGCTTTTTTTGTGCTTGGCCCGCTGCCTTATATAACCGGCTACTACGGACGCGTCAATGCGTTCGATGTATTACTGGAAATTGTTTTTGTTTATCTGCCCGTCTTTCTGTTTTTATCCCTTATCACCGCCAGACCGTTGTTTTCCGCCATCACAGCCCTTGTGCTGTTTGTGGTCTGGACATCCACCGGGCTCATCAAAAACACATATCTGGGCAGCACGCTGGTGCCGGCAGACTTCTCGGAAGTCCACGAGCTGATTTTCAACGAAGGCTTTGTGGTTTTCAAAACCTTTATTCCGCCGCTTGTTCTGATGACCATTGCGCTCATACTGGCTTTCCGCCTGGCCTGGCGCACATCTGAACGCCACCCGGCTGTGCGATGGCCAAGTGCTTTAGTATTAATGGTTTGGCTGGGGCTTTGGGGCTCAGGCTGGTACAAAACGCTAATCACCGCCCGCTTTGAGCCGAATATACACAACAGCCTCAAACAAAGCGTCATGCATGGTTTTGTCAATCATTTTTTGCATTTGCTGTGGACTAACAACGCCATCATCACACCCCCTGGATATTCTGTTGATCGCATTCGGGCGATTATTGACAAATATGGCCTTGACCAGGCTGGCCCTGTGCCCAATAACGCGCCAACCAGTTTAATAACACTGATTGTTGAGTCGCTTACAGATCCCCAAGAGATGGGTTGGCAGTTTGACATTGACCCAATCCCCAATCTTCACCGGCTGCAGGCCAGCGGCACAAGCGGGTTTGTTCTCTCACCGGTTTATGGTGGCAAGTCGGTCAATGCCGAGTTCGAGTTGCTTACAGGCATGTCATTGGCTTTTATGCCGGCTGAAGCCAAGCCGTATCGCGCTTTTTTGCCCACATCCGGTATTCCTGCCTTGCCGGATTTTCTCAAACACCGCGGCTGGCGCCCGATCATCGGTATTCAGGCAGTCAACATCAAGATCTTTTTTTCCCGGGTGTTCGGTATTCTGGGTTTCCAAAAGACCAGCAGCGTGGATGACAAGCACGCGCCACGGGCGCCTAATGGCATGCCCACCTCACAATACCTGTTTGCCAAGATTATCAGTCTGATTAAAGGCCTTGAGGCAAATAAACCATTTTATATCCACGCCTTTCCCAATGCCACCCACGCTCCTTGGCATCAACGCGCAGGGCAACCTGTCCACCTGCTAAACCCCGAAGGTCTCACACAGCATCAAGTCCACACCATAGAAAACTACGCCCAGGCACTGCAAAAATTTGATCAGGCTCTGGGAGAGCTGATAAAACACCTGGAAAACACATCTCAACCTGTTACTTTGCTCATTGTGGGCGATCACCAACCCGCCATTCTCCATTATGCGAAGTGGCGACAACAAAGTCTGGCATCTCAGGGTATCACCCCGGAAACCGCCGAATATCTAGGCAAACACGTGGTGCCTTATCTGCTATGGAAAAACCGGCGGCAGGAAAACACTGGTAAACAGACCGGGTTGGCCGGCAGCATGAATATGCTGCCCGCACTGGCTCTCAAAGCCATGGGGGTGCCTCCTCAGGGCTTCATGAAACTGGTGGCAAAAGTTCAAAAAGAAGCACCTTTTTCCAGTCAGATTTTCTTTGATGGCCGTACATTTACAAATAAAGTGCCCGAAAAACAAAAATCACTACTGGCTGACTACCGCATGCTTCAGTATGACCTGTTACATGGCAAGCAGTATTACTATCACTTTATGGAACATGCCCGTTCGATCGATCATTAAAGCCGCTGCGTTTCGTTGATACACCGCCGTACAGATGGAGAAACAGCACATACCGAAAGCCAGTCCAGCCCTTGTGCATAAGCACCCACACGGCTTTCATTGCTAAAAAACAACGCCAAGCCGGCGTATTGCATCATGGTTTCCACAGCTTGCCGGCCAAAGCCCCACAAGTGAATGGGGTCGGGGTCGCCAGCTTCCTCCCCGCGCCATTTTTGTTCCAGCGGCGTGCCAATCAACAGCGCTGCACAGCCAAGCTGAGCCATCGATTGAATAATTCGCAAAGGGTCTTCCAGGTGTTCGATAAATTCGAACATGGACACCAAACCCGGGGACGATGCGCCCATCACCCCTTGCTGAATAATGTCTTCCACGCGCATGGGGAAGAATTTCCGGTTGCGCGTCGCCATCAGGTTGGCGCGGCGAATGCGGTCTGCCTGCAAATCGCAGCCGATGATTCGCCATTGTTGCAACGGCCCCAGACTAATATCCACCGCATTGGGAATTCTGCCAACACCGCAACCCACATCAATCCACAGCCGGGCTTCTTCGGGTAATACCGAGTGCAATAGCGCCATCAACCATTGCACATTGCCCACCGCCTGGTTTTTCCGTACCCAATGCTGAACGGCCTCCTTGCCTGGTCGGTACTCAAAGGGCAAGCATGTCCTGTCCTTGTTTTTTTCTACATTCTGGCGGATTCGATCCATGTTTTCAGCCAGAAACCGGCGGCATTTTTCGTTTTCGTCCTGATACACCTTTTCATAGGTTTCCCAGGGATGCCGCACAAAAGGCTTAATGGCGTCAAACGGGATTTTTCCGCTGCGAATGGCGTCAATCGTCATGTTGTCGTGGTCATCCCAGCAGGGCAAATACTCGAGTCGTTGCAATGCCGCATCCAGCAAACGCCACTGGCGCAGACTGCCTTCCGGATTGGCTTGATGTTCGGACAACAAGGCGCCGAGGGTGTCATGCAAATAGCTTTTAATAAACAGGTCTTCATAAGCCGCCGCTAAGATACCGGGCAGCTTGTCCCAGTCCCGGCTGGCCTTTTCGCCACTTTCCCGGGTTTGTCTGAGCGTTTGCAGTATGTGCTGCAGGGCATGTACTTGTGGCGTAATTTGCATGGGTTTGGTTCGCATTTGGAAATACTTTGAATTATGCCGTACACAGATAAAAAATGCAGACTGTTTTATCCACACAACAGTCATTCAAGGAAAGCCTTGTCGGCAAAAACCAATCGCCCGCTGGTTTTCAGTTACAATAAAAGCCTTCGTTTGATTTGGGAGATTGTGAAATGGCTGGACACAGCAAGTGGGCCAATATTCAACACCGCAAAAAAGCGCAGGACGCCAAACGCGGCAAGATTTTTACGCGGCTGATTCGCGAGATAACCGTGGCTGCCAGACAAGGCGGCGGCGACCCGGAAGCCAATCCGCGTTTGCGGTTGGCGCTGGACAAGGCCGCCAGCGCCAACATGCCCAAAGACACGGTCGAGCGCGCCATAAAAAAAGCCACCGGTGAACTCGAAGGCGTCAATTATGAAGAAATCACCTATGAAGGCTATGCTCCCGGCGGCGTAGCGGTGCTGGTGGACTGTGTCACCGACAATAAAAACCGCACCGTTTCCGAAGTGCGTCACGCCTTCTCGAAGCATGGCGGGAACCTGGGTACAGACGGCTCAGTCAGCTATTTGTTCAACAAAATAGGAGTGATTTCATTTGCGCCCGGCACTGACGAGGATACCGTGATGGAGGCCGCATTGGAAGCCGGTGCAGAAGATGTGGTCACCGAAGATGACGGCTCCATAGAAGTCATCACCACACCCCAGGATTTTGTCACCGTGGTGGAAGCGCTACAAGCCGCGGGGCTGGAACCGGCTGAATCAGAAGTGACCATGCGCGCCAGCCTGGAAGTGGATCTGGATGTGGAGTCGGCGCAAAAAATCCTCAAGTTTCTGGAAGTGCTGGAAGACCTAGACGACACCCAGAATGTCTTTCACAACGCGGCCATTCCCGCCGAGGCTTACGAATAAATGCGCCAGATGGCTTTTTTAGCCCACCGGCAGGGTCTGTAAACATGGCTGGCAATGCGCGCATCATGGGTATTGATCCGGGGTCGCGTACCACCGGCGTGGCCATTATCGACGCCACTCAACAGCAATCGACCGTGGTGCATTACCAGCCTGTGCGCTGCGGCACCGGCGATTTGCCTGAGCGCCTGAAGGTCATTTTTGAAACCGTCAGTGAGCTCATTGGCCAGCATCGCCCTGACGAGTTCGCCATTGAAAATGTGTTTATGGCCACCAATGCCGCATCGGCCCTGAAGCTGGGACAAGCCCGCGGCGCTGCCATTTGCGCGGCCGTGGCGCACCACTTGCCCGTGTATGAATACGCACCCAAGGCCATCAAGCAAGCGGTGGTAGGCAAGGGCGGGGCGGCTAAAAGCCAGGTTCAGTTTATGGTTGGATTGCTATTGGGCATAAAAGGCAATATTCAGGAAGACAGCGCTGACGCCCTGGCGGTGGCCCTGTGCCATGCCAATACCCGCTGGGCAGTGTCACAATTGAACCTGGGCTCCAGCTATTATCGTCACAACCGCGCTGGCACGCGCCGCCGTTGAGGAAACTGCCATGATTGGACGCATCAGTGGTATTTTATTGCACACGGAGCCGCCGGTTATTCTGGTGGATGTGGGCGGCGTCGGCTATGAGATCGAAGCCCCTTTGTCGGTATTTTATAACCTGCCGAAAACCGGCGAGGCTGTCACCTTGATTACACACCACCTGGTGCGCGAAGATGCACAAATTCTGTATGGCTTCACCAAGGAGTCGCACCGGCAACTGTTTCGGGATTTATTAAAGGTTTCCGGCATCGGCGCCAAGTCCGCCCTGGCCATTTTATCGGTCATGACCGCCGGGGAATTCGCCACAGCCATTCATCATGGCGATGTGGCCGGGCTGGTCAAAATCCCCGGTATTGGCAAAAAAACCGCCGAACGCCTGATTGTTGAAATGCGTGACCGCCTCAAGAGCCTGGCTCCTGCCGCAGAGCCCAGCCTGAGCGCCCCGGCCCGCTCGGCCGAAGCCGAAGCCAGCGGCGCCCTACAAGCTCTGGGGTTTAAACCGGCCGAAGCGGAAAAAATGGTCAAACAGATTTCTACCGGCAATCAGACCGCAGAAGAGCTGATCCGCCTGGCCTTGCAAAACCAGGGCAGAAAATAATGCAGGAATTCGATCGCCATATTGACAGCCACCAGCAGTCCCGCAATGAGGCGCTGATTGAAGCCTCCATTCGCCCTGCCAACCTGCAGGAATACCTGGGGCAGGCCGCCGTTAAAGACCAAATGACCCTGTTCATCGAAGCGGCGCGTCGGCGCGGGGAAAGCCTGGACCACGTCCTGATTTTCGGCCCGCCGGGTCTGGGCAAAACCACCCTGGCGCATGTGATCGCCAATGAAATGGGGGTGAATCTGCGCCAGACTTCCGGACCAGTGCTGGAAAAAGCGGGCGATTTGGCGGCCTTGCTCACCAATTTACAACCCCATGACGTCCTGTTTATCGACGAAATCCACCGCCTCTCACCCGTGGTTGAGGAGGTTCTGTACCCGGCGCTGGAAGATTTTCAAATCGACATCATGATTGGCGAAGGCCCGGCGGCCCGCTCCATCAAACTGGATTTACCACCCTTTACCCTGGTGGGCGCCACCACCCGTGCCGGTTTGCTCACCTCGCCACTGCGCGACCGCTTCGGCATTGTTCAACGGCTGGAGTTTTATACACCGGCAGAACTGGCCAGCATCGTCAAACGCTCCGCGGGCATTCTCGGCATCGCCACCGATGATGCCGGCTGTCTGGAAATCGCCCGCCGCTCCCGCGGCACGCCACGCATCGCCAATCGCTTGTTGCGCCGGGTTCGCGATTTTGCCGAAATCCGTGGCGATGGCGTTATTACCGCCCCCCTTGCCGACCAGGCCATGGAATTACTGCAAGTGGACAACAACGGCCTGGATGAAATGGACCGGCGATTCCTGCAAACGCTGGTGAAACATTTTCAGGGCGGGCCTGTGGGCGTTAACTCCCTGGCTGCCTCATTGAGTGAGGAACGCGGCACCATAGAAGACGTAGTGGAACCCTACCTGATTCAGCAAGGCTATATCACGCGCACGGCCCGCGGCCGCATGGCCACTGCCAAAACCTGGCACTGGCTGGGCTTGAAGCCACCTGCATCGCCCTCTGGTGACTTGTTTGAAAACAACTCCTGAGACCATGACCCGGCCTGAAAAAAACCACGCAGAAACAGCACATAAACCTGGCTTTACCGGGCGCTACCGGGTGTATTACGAAGACACCGACGCCGGCGGCGTCATGTATCACAGCCGCTATCTGAACTTTTTTGAACGCGCACGCACTGACTGGTTACGCACCCTGGGCCTTGAACAAAACGCCATAGCCCGGCAACACAATGTGGTTTTTGCCGTGCGGCGCGCGCAGGTGGACTTTATTCAGCCGGCACGTCTGGACGATAAGCTGATGGTGACTTGCGAGCTTCTGTCAACCGGCTTTGCCAGCCTGGTTTTTCGACAAACCATGCGGCATGAAAACGGTAACCTGCTGGCCAGGGCAGACATTAAAGCCGCTTGCGTGCGCGCCAGCGATTTCAGGCCTCAGGCCCTGAAAAACACCCCGCTGGCCCCCTTGTTACCATCCAGGCGGAACTCTGCCTAGCACAATTTGACAAAAGCCAACAGGCCGGTCGCATCATCGGCGCTGTCACCTGAATATTGAAATAAGGAGAACCTTGCCCGTGGAAAACACCACACAGGAATTTGATTTTCTTGCACTCATACTTAATGCCAGCGTACCGGTCAAAGCCGTCATGGCCCTGTTGATTCTGGCCTCTCTGGCTTCCTGGTATGTGATTTTCATTAAGTGGAAAACCCTCAAAATCGAGCAGCGCCGCGCCCGCAAGTTTGAAGAAACTTTCTGGTCTGGCATGGAGCTGAGCCGTTTGCACGAAAGCATTAGTCAAAACAAACGCAAACCCACAGGCATGGCGCGGATTTTTGACGCCGGCTTCAAAGAGTTTCTGCGTACCCGAAAAATGGCTGGTAATGACGAAAAGTCGGTGGATAATGCTGACCGGGCCATGCGCATTGCCCTCAACCGCGAAATCGACCGGCTGGAGCGCGGCCTGCCATTTCTGGCCACGGTTGGTTCCATCAGCCCATACATTGGCCTGTTTGGCACCGTCATTGGCATCATGATCGCTTTTCATGCCTTGTCCAGCGTCACCCAGGCCACCATCGCCATGGTGGCGCCGGGCATCTCCGAGGCCCTGATCGCCACCGCCATGGGGTTATTTGCGGCCATTCCCGCCGTGGTTTTCTACAACCGTTTTAACACCGATGTGGAACGGCTCTATACCCAGTACGACACGTTCAAGGAGGAGTTCTCCGCCATTTTGCACCGGCAAACCGGCAACTAGAGGCACGCAGCATGAGACGAAAACGCAAGGCCATGGCCGAAATCAATGTGGTGCCCTATATTGATGTCACACTGGTGCTTTTGATTATCTTCATGATTACCACACCGCTTTTGAACCTTGGGGTGGATGTGGATTTGCCAGAATCCGAGGCCAACACCGTCACCATCAAGGAAGAGCCGGTGGTCATTAATGTGGACAAAAGCGGCCGCTTTTTTCTGAGTATTGGCGGGGAATTCGAGCCGATTGATGCGGCCACACTCAAGAAAAAAATCAGCGCTTTTGTGAAAGCCAACCCCAAAGTGCCCATTGTCATTGGCGCCGACCAGGGCGTGGAATACGGGCGCGTCTACCAGGCCATGGTGGTGGCGCAACAAGCCGGCGCCAAAAAAGTCGGTCTTATCAGTGAGCCGTTACCGGCGGCCAAATAACCCCATGCTTTGGATGTCGTTTGTCTGAAATGCGCAAAGAACACCAACAAGCCGCCCTGTTTACCATTGCCCTGCATGCGGCCTTGCTGGCCATGCTGCTGTTTAGCGGGTTTCGCCTGGTGGTGCCCCCACCCAAGGGTCATGGCGGCATTAGCGCCGAGCTGGTTGACCTTTCGCAGTGGACAGCGAGCCCAAAAAAAGCGCCGCAACCCAAAAAAAGCCCAAAAACACATCGCCAGCCCAAGGCCACAAAGCCAAAGCCACAACCGGCCAAAAAAAAGGTCGCGCCCAAAAAACCACCGGCAAAACCAGTGGTTACCCGAAAAAAAACCACCCCGAAAAAAGCCGTCAAACCCAAGCCGGCAGTCAATACCCGGGCGCGGGATCTGCAACGCCAAAAAGACGCTGAACGCCGACGCAAACTGGAAGCCATCCGGCAACAACGGCTGGAAGCCGAGCGGCAACGGAAACTGGAAACCGAGCGATTAAAACAGCTGGAAGCCAAAAACAAATCCACGAAACAGACACCACCCCAGACAGCCACGGCCGCTGGCACGGAAAAGGGCGTGGAAAAAGCCAAAAACGTCCTGTTGGCCCGTTACGTGGAAAGCATAAAAACCCGGGTGGCCAGAAACTGGGCCCGTCCACCCACCACACCCAAGAATCTACGCTGCCGGGTTAAAGTCAAACAAATCCCCGGCGGCAACGTGATCGATGTCACCATTGCCAGCCCGTGCAATGGCGATGCCCTGGTGCAAAAATCCATTATCAATGCCGTCAAACGCTCCGACCCTCTGCCCTATACCGGCTTTGAGGATGTATTCGAGCGCTCGTTAAGCTTTACTTTCACGTATGATGGGGAGTCCTGAACACCAACCAGAGTCAAACGCCACAACACCATATAGCCAATACCACCCACGGAACATGCCATGAAACGAATCATTCTGATTACCCTGCTCACATTCATATGGAACTGCGCAACAGCGGAGCTGGAAATCGTTATCTCAGGCGGTTCGGCCAGTGCCGTGCCCATCGCCATCGTGCCCTTGCCCGGCAACGAATCCATGCCTGTGGACATGACCGCCGTGATTCGCAGTGATCTGGCCCGAACCGGCCAGTTCAAGCCTTTGCCCGATGACGAACTGCCCGCCTATCCGCGCAAAGATAACGAAGTCAAGTTTGGCGACTGGCGCATGGTCAAGGCCGACTACCTGGCGTTTGGCGATATCAAGGCCGTGGACGAGGAATACTATTACCTGGATTTTCGTCTGTTCGACATCACTAACCAAAAACGCGTCCTGGCTTTTCGCCTGCCGGTTCATAAAACGGAATTACGCGCCGGAGCGCATTATCTGGCCGACCGCATTTATCAGGCTGTTCTGGGCGTTCCCGGCGCTTTTTCCACCCGCATTGCCTACGTCACCGCCATTCCCGAAAACGGCGCGCTCACTTACCGGCTGATGGTTGCCGACTCTGACGGCTACAACCCCCAGCCCCTGGTGAAATCACGCGAGCCTTTGCTGTCGCCGGCATGGTCATCCGATGGCCGACGTCTGGCTTATGTATCATTTGAAAAAGGCAACTCCGCCATTTATATTCAAAACATCGCCACCGGAGAACGCCAACTGGTCTCCGGATTCAAGGGCATCAACGGCGCACCGGCCTTTTCACCGGATGGCCGCAAACTGGCCATGACGCTGTCTAAAAACGGCAACCCGGATATTTACATCAAAGACCTGGTAACCGGCCGCCTGCAACAGATCACGCGCCACTGGGCCATTGACACCGAACCGGCCTGGAGCCCGGATGGCGAAACCCTTTACTTCACCTCTGACCGTGGCGGACGCCCGCAAATTTACCAGGTCGCCAGCAGCGGCGGCACCCCCAAACGCGTCTCGTTCGAGGGCGATTACAACGCCCGGGCCAAACTGTCTCCCGACGGGCAATATCTGGCCACGGTACACGGCAACAAAAACGATTACCGGATTGGCGTGCTGCACCTGAAATCCGGCGCCATGCAAACCGTGTCCGACGGCCATCTGGACGAATCACCCAGTTATGCACCCAATGGCAGCATGATTTTATATGCAGCCAAAACCCGCGACGGTAAAGGCGTACTCATGGCCACCTCAGCCGATGGTCAAACCAAAAATGAATTGTTTATTCCCCATGGCAGCGTGCGGGAACCGGCATGGTCGCCATTGCTGCGGCGCGTCAAAACGCCCGCACCGGCACAATAACATGTCGTGATTCAACCAGCAGCCATGCGGCAGGAAGAATTCAGTTACCAGGTGGGCGAATCCACCGTGCAGTGCCAGGTGCGATACTCACCCCGCAGACGCCGCTCCATTGCCGTACGCGTCATAAACCGGCAATCACTGCGTGTAAACGCGCCCGCGCATTACACCAAACCGGCGGTACTCACCTTTTTATCCAGCCGCCAACCGTGGCTTCGGAAACAACTGGACCGTTTGGCCGCCAATGCTTCGCCCTGGTCAAACCATTATGGACACAACAGCCTGCATCCCTTTCAGGGCCAGCCTGTAAGACTGCATTGGCAAGAAACTCATTGCAAACGCCTCAGCATTCAGGGGCAGCCACCCCGGCTTGACGTGAAAGTCCCCGCATCCATGCCATCTGAATACCGGGAAAACCGCGTCCAACAGGCTGTGCAGCGCTGGTATCGCCAGCACGCCCTGAAAGTTTTTGACCAGCGCCTGCGGCACTGGGTCACACGCATTGACTGGCTGACAGAAATGCCGGTGTGGAGATTACGCCGCATGCGCAGCCGCTGGGGAAGCTGCACCGCCAGGGGACACATCACCTTAAACACGCACCTGATTCAAGTGCCGCCCGCCTGTTTGGACTATGTCATCGTGCATGAGCTATGCCATGTGCGGGAAATGAATCACGGCCCGAACTTTTATGCCTTGCAAG
>Ga0256839_1002778_pt1 | contig 19033 bp, 22 predicted proteins | sample 354166metaG_FD_185968 | JGI IMG/M metagenome (GOLD analysis project Ga0256839, IMG submission 185968) | Hydrothermal vent microbial communities from Mid Atlantic Ridge, Atlantic Ocean - 354-166 | ecosystem: Environmental > Aquatic > Marine > Hydrothermal vents | place: Atlantic Ocean: Mid... | reverse complement strand
ACGAAAGCTGAAAATAATACCAACATTCAACTCTGGCCCCACCGAGGCGTAGCCGAGGCCATGACCGGTATTTTTCTGTCGCCCCGTTTGGGCGTGCGGAAAATACCGGTGGCTTCTGTTGAAATAGCTCTCCCGCACTTCGTTTGGGCTTGGCCTCGCTACGCTCGGCGGGTTAGCCTGCGGCGCGAGTTTTTTTACAACAAAGAAATCAGTCTTTCGGGCGTTTGGCTTCAAATTCAGCCAGTTTTTCGGGGCTGGCACTGGTTTGGTTTTGCTGTTTGAAATCCTCATAAGGCATGCCGTAAAATACCTCGCGGCCTTGGTCTTTGGTCATGTCAATGCCGCGTTCATTGGCGGCTTCTTGATACCAGCGGGCCAGACAATTTCGGCAAAACCCTGTCAGGTTCATCATGTCGATATTTTGCACATCGCTGCGCTCTGCCAGATGGTCGCGAAGGCGGCGAAAGGCAGCGGCCTCAAGTTCGGTTTTGGTTTGCTTATCCATTTTTTTGCTCCAGATTTTCAACAATTTCGCGTAACGGCTCAGCTAATATTTCAGCCCAGTGTTTCTGGCCTTGTTCCGTGTCAATCAGATCATGGCGCAGTTCTATCAGAACATGGGGCAGGTTTTGCTTTGCTGCATGGAAATACATGGTATCGCCGCGTAACTCACCCGAATATGGCTCGTTATCGCCCACACAAATATCGGGGTTGGCGCGCAGTTTTTCCATCAGCGGCACAGGCATGCGCGCGTCTTGATCCCACAAAATCCCGATATGCCACGGGCGTTCGGGGCGGTTGCGCAGTTTTGGCGTATAGGAATGGATCGAGATGATCGCCGGTATCTGCCCACGTTCGAGGATCGCATTGATCTGGCGGGAAACCTGCCGGTGATAGGGGCGATGAAATTTGTTTAATCGCCGCTCGCGCTCGGCCTTATCCGCGTGGCGATTGCCCGGAATAATAGTGCCGTCATAGATTTTCATCAACAGCGTCGGGTCGTCTTCGCCGCGGTTGGGGTCAATCACCAGACGGGAAAAATTGCTGGACAGCATCGTGGCATTCAGGGCCTTGGCCAGATATTGCGATACAGCCTTGGCGCCGATGTCAAAAGCAATATGGCGGCCCATATCTTGCGGGGTAATGCCCAATGTGCCGCCATTGACGCAATCGGGCACAGCATTGGTGGCGTGATCACAAATAATTAAGATCGAAGCGCCAGTATCGGGATTGAAAATTGTATAGGCAGGGGTTTCAGGCATCGGGTTTCCGTGTTTGATTCGTCTGGTATTGATAGCCCCGCGCGAAACCTTCCTCCAGCCTGCGCGGCAAAAAAGACCATATATTTCGCCAATTTGGCGGGACATCGGGGAAATCTTGGGATATAATGGCCAAAGGCCCGCCAACCTGGCACTGAAAGAGATTAAATGACTACTGGAATTAGACGGCGTCGCAACGTCAAAATCGTGGCGACCCTTGGCCCTGCATCCGACACCAAAGAAATGATCCGGGCTTTGTTTATTGCTGGCGCGGATGTGTTCCGTTTGAACATGAGCCATGGTTCGCACCCCGAAATTGCCGTGCGCCATAAAATCATCCGAGAGCTGGAAGTCGAGCTGGACCGGCCGATCGGCATTCTGGCGGATCTTCAGGGGCCAAAACTGCGCTGTGGTGTTTTTGCCAATAGCAGTGAAATGCTGGATGTCGGCGCAGCGTTCCGGTTTGATCTGGATAAAACCCCGGGCGATGCAACACGGGTAAACCTGCCCCACGCAGAGATATTCAAAGCGTTAAAGGTCGGCTCAACCCTGCTGGTCAATGACGGTAAAATCCGTCTCAAGGTCACCGATTGCGGTGATGATTATGCCAATATGAATGTCGAGGTCGGCGGTGAGATTTCCAACCGCAAAGGCGTGAATGTGCCCGATGTGGTGCTGCCATTGGCGGCCTTGTCAGAAAAAGATCTGGCCGATCTGGAATTTGTGTGTGACTTGGGGGTTGAATGGCTGGGCCTTTCATTCGTGCAGCGCCCGTCAGATGTTATCGAGGCGCGAAAACTGGCGGCAGGACGCGCCAAGATTATCGCTAAAATTGAAAAACCCGCTGCGGTCGATAGTTTTGAGGAAATTCTGGCAGTGACCGACGGTGTCATGGTGGCACGCGGTGATCTGGGCGTTGAACTGCCGGTGCATATGCTGCCGCCAATTCAAAAACGTCTGGTCACGGCCTGTCGTCGGGTGGGCAAACCGGTGATCGTTGCCACGCAAATGATGGAAAGCATGATTTCATCGCCCGTGCCAACCCGCGCCGAGGTGTCGGATGTGGCGCAGGCGATTTACGAGGGCGCCGATGCGGTGATGTTATCGGCTGAATCCGCCGCTGGCGATTTCCCGGTTGAGGCCGTAACCACCATGAGCAACGTGGCGGAAGAGGTCGAAAAAGACGAAATGTATCTTGATGGCATCATTGCGTCACACACGCCATCCCGCCAAGGGGTTGCCGATGCAATTACCGTGGCCGCGCGCGAGGTGGCAGAAACTACCGATGTCAAAGCCATTGTCTGTTTTACCCAATCAGGCACCACGGCGGTTCTGGCAGCGCGCGAACGCCCCGGCGTGCCGATCATTGCCTTAACCCATCTGACCGATACCGCCCGCTCCCTGGCGTTGGTCTGGGGGTTGCATTGTGTGGTGGTTACAAAAATCGACCGGTTCAAACAAGCGGTGGTCGGTGCTGCCAAGGCTGCCAAAAAATTTGGTTTTGCTGGTGAAGACGATATGATTATCGTGACGGCAGGCGTGCCGTTCAACACCCCGGGCAGTACCAATATCTTGCGGGTCGCGCCGGTGAATGAAAAACTGATTTATGGTTCCGATCTTGACTAATAAAGCAGGTAAATATGTCTAGTTACGAAATATATTTGCTATCGGGCAGCCTGCTGGTTTTACTGGGCATCCTGTCGGCCATTGCTGCCATGACCAACAGGGCCTCGGCCAAATATGCAGTGCTGTTTCTGGTGCTGGGTGCGGGGTTGTTGTATTATGCCCATATTTCAAATTTTGAAGGGCTGGATTTTAGCCAGTCAAAAGGTCTGTTTATCGGCGATGTGCCCGATGCCATCTATAAACTGATCGGCAAGGTCCTGAACTGAGATTTCGCGCTTGCAATGCCGGTGCGATACGCCTAAAAGCCACGCTTCACCGATGGGACCGGCCGACAAGGGCTGCCGAGTCGCGTCTAATACCAATTCCTGTACAAGGAGACGGAAATGCCCAAGATGAAGACCAAATCGAGCGCCAAAAAGCGCTTCAAAGTGACGGCCTCGGGCCGTATCAAGGCCTCTCAGGCCGGTAAGCAGCACGGTATGATCAAGCGTTCCAATAAATTTATTCGCAATGCACGCGGCACCACCACCCTGTGCAAAGCCGATGAAAATATTGTGAAAAAATACATGCCATACTTGCGTTAAGGAGCCTGAAAAATGTCTAGAGTTAAAGGAGGCCCAGCCTCCCACGCCCGCCACCGCAAAGTCATCAAAGCCGCAAAAGGCTATTATGGTGCCCGGTCGCGCAATTTCCGCACTGCCACACAGGCGGTTGATAAAGCTAACCAATATGCAACGCGCGACCGCAAGATCCGTAAGCGTAATTTCCGCGCTTTGTGGATCCAACGCATCAACGCCGCGGTGCGTTTGAACGACGATACACTGAACTATTCCAAGTTCATCAACGGCTTGACACTGGCCGGTATCGAGGTTGACCGCAAGGTTCTGGCCGATCTGGCCGTGCATGAGCCCGAAGCGTTCACAGCTGTTGTGGATCAGGCTAAAGCCGCACTGGCGTAAGCCCAAAACAATACCAATTTCAAAAGGCCTTCGCTTTCAGCGGAGGCCTTTTTATTTGGCAAAACACCCACAAATTTGCCCGTGTATTTGCATGCGCAAATAACGGGCAGCGCGGCGGCCATGGAGGCCGGTGCTTAGGTGGTATAACAAGCGCGACCCGCGTGAGATGATCGAGGGGATTTGGTGTATCTCCGAAACCGCGTTGAACGCCCAAAACATCCGGCTGAAGATCATTGAGAATTTTGCCATCAGCATCCCTGAACACCCGCTTAGTAACGCCTTGCTTGCTGAAGCCGAAGCGCAAGCGGTGGAACGGGATTATTGCCTTGGGCAATAGGAAGGGTGTATTGTGCTCGGACGGTATCCATTTATGATCGCTATTCTAGGGGACATAGGGCGCAACCCTGATCCCATGTTTTTGCGCACCTCTATTTATGCTAACCGCGATACCGACCCTCAGCCGCTAATAGACTATCTGAGCACCCGGGGCGGAACGAAACCGTGACAGGACCACCTCTGTCGCATCAAAGCATAAAGTAACCCGTCACCAAGTGGCCTTCTTTTACTACGCATTGATAAAAATCAATCACGCGGCAGATTAAAGCTGATCTGGGCATTAACCGCGTTTTGCATCAAGGTCAGCGCCGCCATGCCTGCGGTCAGAGGGCCGGGGCCGGAATTGATTTGCTCGCGTGCAAAGAAATTCCGTAATAGTTTATCAATATTCTCTGGGTCTTTGAAAACATCCATTGAGCTGCTGCCAAACAGGCGCGAATTGGCATCTTGAAAAATCTCGCGCTGGCGATCGATATCCAGCTGGCCGATGGATTTGGGCAGGCCAAAAGCGGTTTCGAATACTTCGCGCAGGGGCGGATTGCCCATCAGTAAAAACCACGCGGTGGTGCCAGCTGCTTTATCATTGGCCAATTCGCCTATATCCCGCTCCAAATTTAAGGCAAGCCGCATAGAACTGTCAGATTCGCCAACCGCTTTTTCAAATTGCAGAATTTTGTATTGGTCAGTGATTCGACCGCCAAAATCGGATAATTGCAGGTTGGAACCGGATGCATTGCCAAACCCGAATGCCTCGGCAAGTTCGCGATATCGGGTGTCGGTCAGACGTAAAGAAAACGCCTCGCTATCCTCGGAACCTTCTTCCAGAACCTTTTTCATAAAGAACTTGTCGGCAACTTTTTCTTCCAGCCCGAATGCGCCCAGCGCCACCTTGAACAAGGTGAAATCCTTAACCAGTTCTTCTGCGCTGGTGATTTTGCTGATATTTGCCTTGAAATACTCCACCTCGCGGTTCAGCTCCGCACTGGACGAAAACGCGGCAAGTTGTGTTTCCTGAGTGCGTTGTATAAACCGCCATCCGGCGATGCCGTCAATGGGGGTTATGGGCTGATACATGACGCGCTTTCCATCAGTTTTTCCTCAATCGGCAGCAACAACCGCAAGGTTTTTAAGACTTGGTAATCGTTTTCCTCTGCCAAAAAGGCGGTGGATTCGGCCAGAATTTTAATCGCCTCGGGGCTGTCAAAAACCTGTGCCAGTTGCGCCATACCTTTGGTTAGCTGTTTACGCCCATCCATTGGGTCAGCCTCGCCAGCCAGAATCATTTGCGCGGTATAGCAAATGCGCCGCACCGGTGTTTTTGCGTCTTCGGGGTGGATGGCATCGCGCAGTCGTAAAACATTGGCATGCGGCGTTAGAATGTTCAGCCGCGAGCGGCGATCGCCGTTTTCAATAACCGCGCCGTTGATCATCACCCGTTCAGACGGGCGGAGTTTCAGAACAAGGCCGCTCATGGTGACACCAATTCGGGGCCGGTGGCGCAATCGCGTAACCCCCGCATAATGCTGGTATTGATTTCCACCAGAATATCGGGGCTGGCCTTACCATTTAGAACCAGTTTGGTATGATGGTTGGTGAACTGGGTTAAATAAAATATCTGGGCACGAAGCTGTTCTGGCAACCCGTTCCCGTCCCCCGCGACATCCGCCGCCAATACTGTCCAAAGAAGCTGGTTCTCGCAAAGCGCTTCGGCCATTCCGGCAAAATTTGCCGTTTCTGTGCCGACATATTCGGCCAGATGTGCCGTTGCTTTTGAAAAGGCTTTGTATTCGATGCCTCTTTTGGTGCCGACCTCATGGGTTGGTTTACCATATAAAGATTTTGCCAATACCGCAGTATTCATGGGGCGTATCCTTCCACCCTAGCTGGAAAACCAGCGTGTGATTGTTATGAATTTTCGGTGCAGCAAGGCGAGGTTAGCCCCCGCCTTGCTGGTTAACTTAGCGGAACAATGACAGGATGTTCTGCGGTGCCTGATTGGCAATTGACAGCGATTGTGTCGCCAGCTGTTGCTGAACCTGAAGCGCTTGCAAACGCGCAGATGCGGCCTCCATATCAGCATCAACCAATGCGCCAATGCCAACCTTCAGGGAATCGGTCAGCTTGCTGACAAATTCGCTTTGGGTTTCGATACGTGCCTGGCTGGAACCAAAAGCAGCTGCTGCATCGATTGATGTCTGGATCAAGGCCTCAATATCGGCAAGCGCCTGCGTAGAGTTACCGCCGCCGCCATCATCCACATTGATACCCGCAAGGCCGGAAAGCCCGCCAGTGCCAACCGAAACGATTTCAGTGGTCATATTCACCGTATCACCGGCAGCATTGGTAACCGTGATTGTGTCTGCGGCCACGTCAGCGGTTATATTTGCGTTGTCCATGCCGTTAATCGCCGAGCGGATGCCGTTGGCGACGACTTCTTCAGGCGTGCCCGCAGCCACATCTTCTGCGGTTACGACATAAGAAACATATTCACTGCCAATCTTGACATTGAATGTATCGCCAGCAGCCAAAGCCGCATTAACAATCACAATATCGGCCGATCCGGCAGCATCGATAAAGATTGCAGCCGTAGCGCCATCACCACCAGCACCATCAGACCCGGCAAGCGCAGCCTTGATGGCTCCGGCACCGGTCGAGAGGTTTTGGCCCGAAACATTAATGCTAGAGGCCGTTACCGCACCAGAGGAATCACGATCAAGCGATGCCAGAACATTTACAGATGCATTGGTGCCATCCACAAGATTCAAGCCGTTAAACTGGGCGGCATTTACCACCGAACCCACCTGATTACGCAATTCGGCAATATCGGTTTGCAGTTTGGCCTGATCCGCAGACGGATCTTGTGCGGCAACGATTTTGGTTTTGATATCACCAAGAAGATCAGTGATGGATTCAGCTGCTGTCCGGGCCACAGCCACCGATGCACCACCGGTTGCCAGCGCATCAGAAATGCCCTTGAACCCGTCCACATCCGATTGCATGGTTTGTGAGATTGCCCAGATAGAGGCGTTATCCTTGGCATTTGCAACCGTCCGGCCGGTTGAAATTTCGCTCATGGTAGAGCCAAGGCTTTTGTTGATGCTTTGCAGTGTTTGCAGCGCAACCATGGCGCTCTGATTTGTAAGAATGCTAGACATTTTGCATTTCCTTCGGCGTTGCAGCGCGTTCGGCGCTGCGGTTTCAATTTAGGTTATGGTCGATAACCCGCTTTTCGCCGTTCTGACGTTACGCCCATTTCCGGGCGGCAATCTGTTTTAGATCGCTTGGTCAATCTGCCCGATTACACATAATGAAACCTTAACGCGGCCCCGCCAAATACCGAAAATTTAGCCTAAATACGCAGCCAAATTGGTGCTAAATTTTCAGACCCTGTGATCCTTTTTAGAAGACCGCTGCAAAACCAGAACTTTTTCACCGCTTGATGTATAGGTTTCCATCACTCCGATATTTTCTTCCAGTTTCTGCAACGTATCGGTTGCGGCCTTCATGCCCTCGATACTTGCCTCGAACAGTTTTTTGTTTTGAATGGCAAGGTTTCGGATGTGTTTTAACCCGTTCCTCAAAACCGAACGCGAAACCGGACCGCCATTTTCCAAAGCATCAAGAATTACACCACGTTTGGCAGCAATTTCCGTAATTGATGACAGCGGACCATTTAGCAGAACCCGCCGTTCTTCTTCCATCAAAGCCACAATTTGTTTCAGCTTTGACCGCGCCATAAACACGGTAATCATGTCAGGCCTTCTTGCGCTGCGAGACTGTTAAATATATGTTCCGCAAGGCCAACACCACCGTTATCGGCCATTAACTTGGCCTGTTCGCTGACCAGCAGGCTGCTGAATGCGTCTTCTCCGGCACCACCACCAAATGATTCACGACTTTTACCCAGCCCGGTATTTTTCAGCATTTCTGCCAAAAATGATGCTTCAAACGCTTTTGCAGTTTCACGAAGCACCGCAATGCGTTCGGCCCGTTCGGGGCCAGCATTTGCCCCAACGGGCGGCCCAGATGAAATTTCCATAAAACCTTACCTATAATTTGTTGATTTTCACCAACTTGACCTAATTCAGTAAATAATTCGTAACGGATTTGCTGCAATTGTCAGGCAAGCGAAATTTATAAAGGTCATAGAATGGACTTTTCAGGAAAAATTATTGGTGGAACCGTTGCAATGGAAACTGCTATTGCAAAGGCAGAAACCCCAATTGTAGATGCAAACCAAACAGCCCCAAGCCTCGATTTTTCCGGCCTTGTTGCGGCCATAAAAACCGCAAACAAATCGCTTGAACAAGGCGTCGAAAAACAGGAGTTGGACAGTGAAACCCTGATCACAAAACCCGGTGTTGATCCAGAAATCACACAGGATGAAACGCCCCTCATCCCCTTGGAAGGATTTGTTGTCAGCGCAAAACCCCCTGAAACATCCGTAGGTACAGCTGAAAGCACCAGCCCAGAAACCCTGCGGGAACCGGCGTTATTTGCCAAAACCGATCCAGTAATTACCCCGGCGCCTGCCACAGATTTACCAGCTGTAAAAACACCTGAAACGATAGCAACATCGGTGCTTGCAGCCAAGTCTGCACATGATTTGGTGCCTAACACTATGGCCCAATTGCCACATGTCGATTCGACATCAAAACAACCCGCCGCGCCACTAGCAGGGCTGTCTGCTTTACCACCCGATGAAAAGAGTCCGGCATCTACTGGGGATGCAAAATTGCTGGACTTACCTGTTTATAAACAGGATATCCCAGTCAAACAGGTCGAACAAACGCCCCCCGTGGCACTCCAAAAGGTCCAAACTACGGTTACACAAACAACCCAGGTGCCGGTGGCCCTGTCTGCACCGCTTGAAATTGGTCAAATGGCCTCTCCCGATTTGTTTTTGGCACAACCCGAATTGGGGCGCATGGGTGCATTGCATGCGGTCAGCAGCGCTGCACCAGCCGCGCAGGGTGATGTGGCAAGTTTGAATATGGCCAAAACCATTTCCCAGCAGATATTGGTTCAAATCTCCAAAACGGCAGATCCAAGAATTGAAATCCGGCTTGACCCGCCAGAGCTGGGGCGCGTGGTGGTCAGTATGGTCACCTCTGATAACGGTATTTACGCAACGATTACAGCGGAACGGCCCGAAATTATTGACCTGATGCGTCGCAACGCAGAAATTCTGGCGGCGGCTTTTGAAAAAGCCGGGTTTGGCCAAGCGGATTTACATTTCCAGTCAGATCAAAACCAGCAATTTGCAAAAGATGATGAAAGCCAGTCCGATACCGGACAAAATCATACCCAAACTGAAACAGTATTAGAAACAGAACTAACCTATCTGCCCGGAGACCGGCTGGATATTCGTTTATAGAGAGGTCAAAATGGAAACCGTAAATACTTTGAGCCAAGCATCAGCGGGATTTTCCCGCTCAACCGGCGATACCGGCAACGCAACCGATGTCGAAGGGGATTTCGAAACCTTTCTTGCGCTGCTAACCGCGCAATTGCGCAATCAGGATCCGTTAAAACCTGTTGAATCCACTGCTTTTGTTGCACAGCTCGCCAGTTTCTCGGCCGTAGAACAACAAGTTAAATCAAATGAAAACCTGGAAAGCATATTAGAAGCATTGGCAAACGGCGCCACCGGCGGCTTAGCCCAGTGGATCGGAAAAGAGGTTCGCAATGCGGGAACAGCACCCTATGAAGATGTGCCGCTGGATGTGCAAACCTTTATACATCGTAGCGCAGACGCCGCCCGTTTGGTGGTCTATGATGAAAACGGAACCATTGTTGCAACCCAATCGATTGATCCGGCTGAAGAAAATGCAAACTGGTCCGGAATATTGGATAGTGGCCAGCGGGCTGAAAACGGTGACCGGTTTTCTTTTATGGTTGAATCCCTGTCTTCGGGCGAGCTAATTCTGGAAACCAACGGTTTTGTATTCAGCAAGGTTGACGAAGTCCGGTTGATCGAGGGTCAGACAGTTTTGCAATTTGCCGATGGCAGCAAAATGTTTGCAGATGAAGTAACCGCAATGCGCGAAGCCGAATGAGGTGGCTCGGTTTGTTTGAACAGTATCCTTGGGTTTCTTAAGTGGATATCTGCATTTTCTAAGCCGCTACCGGAATTGGTTTTGGCTGATTGAAGTATGCCTGATCAGGGGTCTTCCCTGCAAGTGATGAATACGGCCTCCTTTGGTTGTAGAATTTTATGTATTTCCCGATGCCTGCATGGGCTTCAGGAACGTTTGTGTAGGCATGCAGATAAATCTCCTCGTATTTTACGCTGCGCCAGAACCGCTCGATCATCCGGTTATCTCGCCACGCGCCTTTACCGTCCATGCTAATAGAAATCTCGGCGTCTTTCAGCAGCTTGATGAAGTCGAGCGAAGTGAATTGGCTGTCCTGCTGCCCGGCAGTGGTTTGCTTGCAAACCATGAGAGGGATGATCTGTGTTGAATATTTCCGGCCTTATGTCGCTGTTTATACAAGGCTTTATCATAATAAATCTGGATTTTCCGGTTCTTCTTGGAGGGAATGCAGGGTATAATGTCCTTATCCAGCAGGCCTTCTCTGAACCAGTCCGCATCATGGCCCAGTTTTGGGCACCTGCCTCGTGGCCTGCGAAGAGGGTATTTTTTTGGTTTAGGGCGATGGGGCGCTCCACGGGGTTATTGTCGATCTCGATGCGGCATCGGTGAGGAACAGGTTTAGGCCTGCCCAGTATTTGGCGATGTATTTCAAGGCTTGGCCGGTTGGAGATTAGGCGGAGACCTGATCACGGCTATGGGTCTGAATGGCCCTAGCTTCCTAGACGCCTTGAATTCGTTCCAACACCGTTTTCTCTTCGTCATTTCCTATCGTCCTTCTCATAGGGCGATTCATCTTAACAACTGGTCCGAATTCCCGCGACCACCTCTGACTATCGCGCCGGTTTCCAGATGGTTTCAACATCACCGCCCAGCTGCTGTGTGCTTTGCAATTCAAAACGCGGGAAATCCGCAAGGCTGGAAAACGGCAATGCGCCAATGCCCGAAAGCCCCTTTGAGCCAAGCAAAAGCCCCGCTGAATGCAAGATAAGCCGGTCGACCAGTTCTGCCTGTATCAGGCTGGCCGCCAGCTGGCCACCGCCTTCGCACAGCACCCTTGTCAGCCCGTTTCGGGACAGCATTCGGGCCAGATCGTTAATATCCAGCTCTCCGGTTTTGGTGGTTTGCACCTCGATCAGTTTAGCACCTAAATCTTGCCACATATCGCGGCGTTCGCGCTCAATCCCGTGATGGTGGCACAGCCAGAGCGGGGTTTCCTTGGCAGATCGCGCCAGCCGAGAACTGGGGCTAAGCGACAGGCCACCATCGGCAACCACCCGCACGGGATTATGGTTTTCAAGGCCCAAATCGCGCACATCCAGCATCGGGTTATCCGCCGCGGCGGTGCCGCGCCCGATTAAAACAGCATCGTGGCTGGCGCGCAGCATATGGACATTGCGCCGTGCTTTTGCGCCTGTAATCCAGCGGCTTTGGCCATTGCCGGTGGCAATACGCCCGTCCAGCGACATGGCCAGTTTCAAGGTAAACATCGGGCGTTCAATGGTGCGGTTTAGCAAAAAACCCAGATTAAGCGCCTCGGCTTCCTTAGGCAGGATGTTTTTATCAACCTGAATGCGGGCACCTGCCAGCATTGCAAACCCGCGCCCTGAAACCTTGGGGTCGGGATCTTCCAGCGCGCAAACCACCCGCGCAATGCCGGCTCGCACCAGCGCATCCGCGCAAGGCGGGGTCTGGCCGTGATGGCTGCAGGGTTCAAGCGTGACATATGCGGTGGCGCCCTGCGCCCCGTTACCAGCCTGCGCCAGCGCCATGGTTTCGGCATGGGGGCGGCCCGAGGGTTGGGTCCAGCCGCGGCCAAGCAGACGGTTGTTTTTGACAATTACACAGCCAACCGCCGGATTGGGCCAGACATTCCCCAGCCCGCGCTTTGCCAATGACAGGGCAAGGCGCATCCAGCGATTGTCATCCGGTTGCATTATTTTTCGCTGTCAGGTTTTGGCGGGCGCAGTTCATGCACGAATTCTTCGAAATCATCCGCAGCCTGGAAATTCTTGTAAACGCTGGCAAAGCGCACATAGGCGACCGTATCAATACGGGCCAGAGTTTCCATCACGATCTGGCCGATCTGGTCGGACTGGATGTCGACTTCACCCAAGGATTCAAGACGGCGCACAATGCCTGAAATCATCTGGTCAACGCGATCAGCCTCAACCGGGCGTTTTTGCAGGGATATGCGGATGGAGCGCGCCAGCTTGTCACGGTCAAAATCCTCGCGCTTGCCGTTCTTTTTCAAGACCACAAGATCGCGCAGCTGCACCCGTTCATAAGTGGTAAACCGCCCCGCACATGCCGCACAGGCGCGGCGGCGGCGAATGGCGACATGGTCTTCCGCCGGTCGAGAGTCTTTGACCTGGGTGTCAATATTTCCGCAAAATGGGCAACGCATCGGGGCCTCCGTTAACACAATATATTGTTTTGCTTACTATAGGCGGGGTTTTACAACTTGGGTAGGGGCAATTTTGCCTGCCCGCCTGTGGCTTGGCCATTTACAGATTGGTTTATCGCCGATAGGTTACGCGAAATTAGAACCAACCTATTTGCGGAGACATATCCATGCGCTTTTTGAAACCTTTTATTTTTGTTGCGGCTGCCGGTTTTCTGGCTGCCTGTGAATTACCTGCAAATGGCAGCGATGGCTTTCCGGCGATCGGCAATGGTGGCAGCGCCGGCGTGGCCGTTACAGATGCCGCATTGGCGCCCTTACTGGATTCCGCAACCATGAGCGACGGAGTTCTTGCATATTCCTACTATACCGATGTGGTTGGGGATGGCCGTGTTTTGACCGGCGCTGACAGATATTGCGGTGGTGATGGCCAAGCGGTGATTACCCTGACCAAAGGCACCAAGGCCGGGCGTGCATATAACACCATGCTGATCACCTGCCGATAACCCGGTAGGGTGCGTGGAAACCACGCACCCTACTGATCACTGGTCCAAAAAGCTCCGCAGCTTCCGGCTCCGGCTCGGATGTTTAAGCTTGCGCAGGGCCTTGGCCTCGATCTGGCGGATACGTTCGCGGGTTACGCTGAATTGCTGGCCGACTTCTTCCAATGTGTGGTCGGTGTTTACGCCGATGCCAAAACGCATGCGCAGCACCCGTTCTTCGCGCGGCGTCAGGCTGGCCAGCACGCGGGTTGTGGTTTCTTTCAGGTTGCCCTGAATCGCTGAATCCAGCGGCAGAACCGCGTTTTTATCCTCGATGAAATCACCAAGCTGGCTGTCTTCCTCGTCGCCAATCGGGGTTTCCAGTGAAATCGGTTCTTTGGCAATTTTCATCACCTTGCGGACTTTTTCCAACGGCATTTGCAATTTTGCAGCCAGTTCTTCGGGGGTAGGTTCGCGGCCGATTTCATGCAGCATCTGGCGGCCGGTGCGCACCAGTTTGTTAATGGTTTCAATCATATGCACCGGAATTCGGATGGTGCGGGCCTGATCCGCGATCGACCGCGTGATCGCTTGGCGGATCCACCATGTGGCATAGGTGGAAAATTTATAGCCACGGCGATATTCGAATTTATCCACGGCTTTCATCAACCCGATATTGCCTTCCTGAATAAGATCAAGGAATTGCAAACCACGGTTGGTGTATTTTTTGGCGATAGAAATCACCAGGCGCAGATTGGCCTCGACCATTTCTTTTTTGGCAGCGCGGGCTTCTTTTTCGCCTTTTTGCACTTGCTGCACAATGCGGCGGAATTCGGAGATATCGACGCCGATATATTGGCCAACCTCGGCCATTTCCTCGCGCAGATCGGAGACTTTTTCGCCGTGGGTGGTTGTGAATGCTTCCCAGCCGCGGGTGGTCAGGCCTGCAACCCGTTCCAGCCATGCGGGGTCCAGCTCAAAGCCTTTGTATTCACTGATGAATTCACGGCGATTGATGCGGGCCTGATCAGCGATTTTAACCATGCCGCTATCGACCGACATGATTTTGCGGTTGATGCCGTAAATCTGGTCAACCAAGGCTTCGATCCGGTTGTTATGCAGGTGCAGCGCATTGACCAGCGTGACAATTTCAGTGCGCAGGCGTTGGTATTCCAGTTCTTGCGCGGATGAAAATGTTTCGCCCTCGCTCATGGCCGCGTTCATGCGGCCGTCTTGCATTGCTTCGAGCTTTTCGTAATCGGCAGCGATTTGATCAAGCGATTCCAGCACGCGGGGTTTTAGCGCGGCTTCCATCGCGGCAAGGGAAAGATTGGCTTGTTCGTCTTCTTCCTCGTCGTCATCCTCGTCATCATCTTCGGTCTGGTCGTCAGCGCTGGTTTCCTCAGCCGTTTCCTCGGCCTTGGTTTCTTCTTCGCTTTTGTCTCCGTCTTCGTCTTTGTCCTCGACCTCTTCTTCCTCGTCCTCGCCCATAAACTGGCCAAAGGTGGTTTCAAGGTCGATCACATCACGCATCATGATGTCCTCGGACAACAGCTCGTCGCGCCAAATGGTAATGGCCTGAAAGGTCAGCGGGCTTTCGCACAGGCCCGCGATCATGGTATTTCGGCCAGCCTCTATGCGTTTGGCAATGGCGATCTCGCCCTCGCGAGACAGCAATTCAACCGTGCCCATTTCGCGCAGATACATGCGCACAGGATCATCGGTGCGATCCAGAATTTCATTGGTGGCCGATGCAGTAACCAGTTCGCGCCCGGTGGTGGCCTCGCCGATCTCGACAATATCGGTGTCGGTTTCTTCTTCTTCGGCTTCTTCGCCCTCGGTAACATTAATACCCATGGCCGACAGCATCGCCATGATATCCTCGATTTGTTCGGAAGACACCTGATCGGGGGGCATGAATTCGTTTAATTCGTCATAGGTGATATAGCCGCGTTCCTTGGCCGTGGCGATCATTTTTCGCACAGCGGTTTGCGACATATCCAGCAACGGGCCAGCCTCGGTCATATCATTCGATTTTTGATTGCTGTCTTTGGCGGCCATGGAATGCTCCGTGTATAAGCGTGCGAATCAGGCGAATCACCTGATGGGCGAATCACCCGCAAATCTCGCTTTTTACGGGGTGATTCGCAAGTGGGTTATTTTTTGTCTTTTTTCCAGATTTTCTGGTCAATAAGTGCTTGTAATTTACGCGATAAATCGCCCTCGCCATCGGTGTTGTCTTCGTCGGTTATGCCGCCTGTATCGGCCTGTCGTTTGGCCTCGGCCGCCTGGTTTAATCGCCATGTCATGCCTTCATCTGCGATGCCCATATTTTCTGTTTCGGCCTCGCGGATTTCTTCCATTACCCCCAGTATCGCCTGTTGGCGGGCGATATCCGTGGCCACGGCTTGTGCGGCCAGTTCGGCATCTGCCAGAGGGTGCAAACAAGGGTTGTCGCGCACCTGCCCGATGCTGGTCAGTTTATCATGGGCGTCATAGCCGATGGATGTGTGGACAAGTTCGCGCAGGGCCTGGCGTTGTGTTTCCTGTGCCAAAGATAGGGTCTGATCAAGATGAGACAAGAGGCTATGGCAAATTTCACGCAGATCAGGGCAGATAAAATGTAAACGATCCAGATCCTCCTCGAACCTTTCGGCAATTTGCGGATGGTTCAGACAGCCCAGCAAAATCGCGCTTTCGCGCACCCGCGCTTCGGCCTCGGGGCCGGTGGACTGGCGCGCCAGCAAGGATGATTTGGTGCCGGCAACGGCGGGCATTGGGCCGCGTTTGTTAAAGGGGGTCCATTTTTTTTGATCACGCTTGGGGCTGAACAGGGTTTTTCTAAGCTGTCTTATGGCGTCATTATAATGGGCATAAATCGACGGATCCTTGATCTTTGCCAAGGCGGCTTTCAGGTTTTTGTCCAGCGCGGCGCGGCGCTCGGGGCTATCAAAAACCTTGTCTTCGGTTTCGCGCCGCCATAGCAGCGATACCATCGGCTTGGCGTTGCCCAGCACGGTTTGCATGGCCTGCGCGCCGCTGGTGTTGATTAGGTCATCCGGGTCCAGCCCTTCGGGCAACATTGCAAAACGCAAGGATTTCCCGGGTTCCAGCAGCGGCAAAACAATGTCGATCAGGCGCAGGGCGGCGCGCATTCCGGCAACGTCACCGTCCAGCGTTATGGTTGGTTCGGGGTTCACCCGCCACATCAGTTGCAGCTGGTTTTCGGTGATGGCGGTGCCAAGCGGCGCAACGCTATGTTTGAAACCGGCTTGGTGCAGCGCGATAACATCCATATAACCCTCGGCCACGATCAACCCGTTAACCTTTCCGGCGGCCTCACGCGCAGGGCCAAGGTTATAAAGATTGCGGCCTTTGTCAAATAGCGGCGTTTCGGGGGAGTTCAGATATTTGGCGCGGGCATCTGCCGCCATGGCACGCCCGCCAAAAGCAATGGCGCGGCCGCGCTGATCGCGGATCGGGAACATGATGCGGTCGCGGAAACGATCATAGGGTTTGCCGCCTCGATCGGGCAGGGCGCATAACCCTGCTTCGATGATCTGGTCTTGATTAAAGCCTTTGGCGATTAGCGCATCAAACAGGCCGGTGCGGGTATCGGGGGCAAAACCGATCTCGAACGTGGTTTGGGTAATATCCGTCAGCCCGCGTTTTTTCAGATAATCCCGCGCGCCCTGGGCTGGCGCGGTTTTAAGCTGCATCAGGTAATGCTGCACAGCGGCTTGCATGACATCAACCAGCTCGGTGCGTTTTTCGGCGCGTGCAGCCGCGCGCGGGTCGGATTCCGGTATTGGCATTCCGGCCTCGGCCGCCAGAATTTTAATGGCATCCATAAAGCCGACATTTTCGGTTTCGCGCACAAAATTGATGGCGTCGCCTTTGGCATGGCAGCCAAAGCAATAATAAAACCCCTTGCGGTCATCCACATGGAAAGACGCGGTTTTTTCAGTGTGAAACGGGCAGGGCGCCCAGTAATCACCTTTGCCGGCATTGGTTTTTTTGGCCTCCCATATCACCTTGCGGCCCACGACTTGGGCCAGCGATAATCGCGTGCGCAGGTCCTCGATAAAACCGTCGGGCAGGCTCATTTGATCTCCATTGTTTGGCGCAATGTGCCGTCGGGGTTAAAAATATGGATTTGCTCGATGCCGTTCTGACCGCGGGTGACAACAGCGACCCAGTCTTTGCCCAAGGTCACCGCCTGCACGGTTTCACCCATCGGAATCTCCATATTTTCAGGAATTTCCGGTGGTGGTGTGGCAGGGGCTGCAAAGCGGATGACAATCACGCTAACTACGGTTATTAAGCCCAGAATAAATACAATGGTCAATGTGGTGACCAGCCGCCGGAGCAGCTTTAGGTGCTTTGGTTCTTCATATGGGGCTTCCATGACGGCACTTTCCGAGATTCTGACAATCACGCTGGGGGAATCGCCAGCGCCTCGTCTTGATAAAGCTTTGGCGGCTTTTGTGCCAGAGGGGGTGACGCTGTCGCGTTCGCGCATTCGGGTGCTGATCGAAGACGGGCAGGTTTCAAATATGGGCAAGGTCGTTACCGATATAAAAGCCAAGGTATCACCGTTTCAGGAATGGCAGGTGGTATTGCCCGTGGCGGTGGAGCTGGACGCCCAGCCTGAAGACATTCCGCTGGATGTGGTATTTGAAGACGCGCACCTGATCGTGGTTAACAAACCAAGCGGCATGGTGGTGCATCCTGCACCCGGGTCTGAAACCGGCACATTGGTCAATGCATTGCTGCATCATTGCGGGGATACGTTGTCGGGCATTGGCGGCAAGAAACGCCCCGGCATTGTGCACCGGATTGACAAAGACACATCTGGGTTGCTGGTGGTGGCAAAATCCGACGCCGCGCATCAGGGGTTGGCAGCGCAGTTTGCAGCCCATGATCTGGAGCGCCTGTATCGGGCCGTGGTCTGGGGCCGCCCGTCAGCGGTGGACCCGCGGCTGGCAGGCATAAACGGCGTGCGGTTCGAGAAAGGCAATGTGGTGCGGATTTCGGGCAATATCGCGCGCCACAGAACCGACCGCAAGCGCATGGCGGTGGTTAAGGATGCGGGGCGCCACGCCATAACGCGGGCGCGCTGCGACGAAAGTTTTGGTCCAACCGACCGGCCGGTGGCGTCATTAATTTCTTGCTGGCTGGAAACTGGCCGCACCCATCAGATACGCGCGCATATGTCTTATGTGGGGCATGCGCTGATTGGTGATCCGGTTTACGGATCACGACGCGCTGTGCCGAAAAACGCGCTATCTGATGATGGTTTAACGGCATTGCGGGGGTTTCCAAGGCAGGCCTTGCATGCAGGGGTTCTGGGATTCGTCCACCCTGTTACCGGCGAGGATCTGCGTTTCGAAGCCGCCCTTCCGGCTGATTTTGATGGATTGCTGACCGCATTACGCAAATAATTTGGCCGTATACTCCGGTGGCCGGATTGCCCTTTTTTGATCAAAGGCTTGTGGCGAAACTGTTAACTTACTGTTTGTAGCGCAGATATTAGGGCGCAAAAAAAACGACGGAAATCACGCGGGTTAACGTATAATTTACCAGACACCCGTATTGAACAACCCTTTGGGCAACGCCATATACTATTAAAGCGCTAAGAATGCGTAAACGAGGAGAGACAGATGAGCTATGCAAAATTACCCGCTCCGTCGCCGGAGCAAGGCCTGTCGCGTTATATGCAGGAAATCCGCAAATTTCCGATGTTGGAGCCCGAACAGGAATATATGCTGGCCAAAGCATGGGTTGACCACGAAGATTCAGATGCCGCCCATCAACTGGTGACCAGCCATCTGCGCTTGGCCGCCAAAATCGCCATGGGCTATCGCGGTTA
>Ga0256839_1002777_pt1 | contig 19037 bp, 22 predicted proteins | sample 354166metaG_FD_185968 | JGI IMG/M metagenome (GOLD analysis project Ga0256839, IMG submission 185968) | Hydrothermal vent microbial communities from Mid Atlantic Ridge, Atlantic Ocean - 354-166 | ecosystem: Environmental > Aquatic > Marine > Hydrothermal vents | place: Atlantic Ocean: Mid... | reverse complement strand
CAAGGAATATTCTGCTTCATTATGCCAGCTTTTTCCTTGGCTATTACCTCTATATTATCACCTAAAAACTCAGTATGATCTAAAGATATACGGTTGATAATGGTTACAAGCGGCGCTTCAATTACATTTGTGCAATCAAGCCGCCCGCCCATTCCTACTTCTAACAATAATATATCCGCTGGGTTTTGCGAAAAAGCCTTAAATGCCAGCGCGGTTGTTATCTCAAAAAATGATAGCGGAGCGCCTTCGTTATATTCCAAGGCTTGGTCAATTAATTCTTCCAGATATTTATCCTCTATATCCTTGCCGGCAAGATATATACGCTCATTCACCTTAATAAGGTGGGGTGAGGTATAGCAATGAACGCTAAGCCCCGCATTTTCCAAAATAGCGCGCAGCATAGCAATAACAGAGCCTTTGCCATTTGTTCCCGCAACATGGATAACAGGCGGCAAATTCAAGTGAGGATTACCAAAAGCTTTTAGCAGGTCTAAATATTGCCCGCGATCCCAGTTTATTTTAGAGCGAGTGCGTCTAAGCTGGTATATTGTCTCTAGCTTTTGTTGCAGCGCATTATCATCATGCAGTAAATCGGCTTTATGCATCAGCTTTTTCGGGAGTTTTTTCTGCTGTTTTATCAAAATCAGGAATTGAGATTTTTTGCGTCAAAATACTTATGATATTTATCAAAGTTTTCTTCATTTCCTTGCGCTCTACCACCATATCAACAATGCCATGCTCAAGCAGATATTCTGCGGTTTGGAAATTTTCTGGCAAGGTTTCGCGGACAGTTTCCTCAATAACTCTACGACCTGCAAAGCCAATCATAGTGCCCGGTTCGGCGATATGAATATCACCGACCATTGCAAAAGACGCGCTAACGCCGCCTGTCGTTGGATCAGTTAGAATTACGATATAAGGCAAGCCCTCATTTTTGACCATTTCAACCGCAATAATGCTGCGCGGCATTTGCATTAATGAAAGCATGCCCTCTTGCATACGCGCTCCGCCTGACGCTGGAATAGTGATGAATGTAGCCTGATTTTCTATAGCTATTTCTGCCGCTTTTACTATAGCTTCGCCAACAGCCATGCTCATAGAACCGCCCATATAGCGGAAGTTAAAGGCAGCAATAACAACGTCAAGCCCGCCCATTTTACCGCTAGCAATTGTTATGGCTTCATCTAATCCAGTTTTTGATTGCGCATCCTTAATACGATCAACATAACGCCTTTGGTCTTTGAATTTTAGGGGGTCATACGGGACTTTCGGCAGCTCATGCGATATATACTCGCCATTATCAAACATCATCTCAAGGCGATCAGCCACGCTAAAGCGTAAATGATGTCCACAATGATAACAAACATTGTGATTAACTGCGAGGTCACGATGAAACAACATGCCTTCGCAAGAGGTGCATTTTTGCCATAGATTATCAGGTACTTCTTTTTGGTCGCCAACAAAAGAGCGAATGCGAGGCGGAATTAAATTTGATAGCCAGTTCATATATAATATTCCTTATTTTAACACATTAGATAATGACTTAACCAAGCTCAAAACTGGCTCGATATTCCCATTACCTGTATCTTTAACTTTTTCAACAATAACAGAGCCAACAACTATGCCATCACCCAAAGATGACATTTTCAAAGCATCATCAGGGGTTTTAATACCAAAACCAATGGCAATTGGCAATGTTGTATGGCTTTTAATCATATCAATATGTGGTTTTAGAGCATTTTTATCGGCTTTTGCAGCGCCCGTTACACCCGTTATTGATACGTAATACAAGAACCCGCTTGCCCCGTCTAATATTTTGGCTAAGCGTTTTTCATCGGTTGTAGGAGTTATAAGGCGGATAATATCAATGTTATATTTTTTGGTGTATTCGCGCAAATCTGCATCTTCTTCGGGGGGGAGGTCAACAATTATAAGCCCGTCTACGCCAGCATCACTCGCATCTTGTGCGAATTTCTCATAGCCATATACGAATATTGGGTTAGCATATCCCATAAGTATAATTGGCGTATGGTCGTTGGTTTTTCTGAATTTTCGCACCATATCAATGGTATGGTGCATATTTGCGCCTGCATTTAAAGCTCGCCCGCCAGCTAGCTGGATTGTCAAGCCATCGGCGACAGGATCAGTAAATGGCATGCCAATTTCAATTATATCTGCGCCGGATTCGGGCAGGGATTTTAAAATTTTCAGGCTATTTTTTAAGTCAGGATCACCCAACATAGTAAAAGTCACAAGCGCGGTTTTGCCTGATTGCTTTAAATCTTCGAATGTCTTTTTAATACGGGTCATAATTTAACGCCTATAGCTACTAAAATTTCATGTACGCCTTCTTCGAAAAATCTTTTACCATATACTTCAAAATCAGTCTCGAATTTTCTGTCTAAATCACTTTGCCATATAGCTTCCCATGTCTCTATAAGAGCCTTGGGCTGCTCGCCTGCCGCGCTCATCATGGCGTAATCTGCGCTTTGAACCGCTACATGGTGCAAATGACCCGATAATTGCGGCGCGCCATTAACCTTATAACCAATTGTCAAGCGATAGGGCTTTGTATGGTCGCCCTCATAATCCGAATATACCGCATATATGACATCATCTACTTTATTATCAATGCTTTGACCTATATTTTGCTTAAAAAATCCTTCCCAAAGCGCGTTTATTTCTTCCGAGGCTTTCTCATTATCTGTAACAATAGATATTCCAACAACATCAAAGCTATCTACTTTTTCCAGCCCTGCTTTTACTTCGTAGCTACTCATAATTTAACACCGAGTTTATCTGCCACGGTGAATATATCTTTATCGCCGCGCCCACTTAAATTAAGAACCATTATATGATTTTTTGGCAGATTGCCCGAGATTTTAAGTATATGCGCGTAAGCATGAGCGGATTCAAGGGCTGGAATTATGCCCTCTAATTTTGCGCAAGTTTGGAATGCTTCTAGCGCCTCATTATCGGTTATACTTACGTAATCGACACGCTTCGTATCGAACAGCCAAGCATGCTCGGGGCCAATCCCCGGATAATCTAAACCTGCGGAAATTGAGTGCGCCTCTTGTATTTGACCATCATCATTTTGAAGGAAATAGGTTTGCATTCCGTGCAATATTCCTGCTCGCCCGCCATTAAGGCTTGCTGCGTGTTTATCAGTGTCAACTCCGTGTCCTGCGGCTTCCACGCCAATCATATTAACGCTGGTATCATTTAAAAATGGATGGAAAAGCCCTATAGCATTAGAGCCACCGCCAATACATGCGATAAGAGAATCAGGCAAACGCCCTTCGCGCTCCATTATTTGCTCACGCAATTCTTTACCAATAATGGATTGAAAATCGCGTACCATCATTGGAAATGGGTGAGGGCCTCCTACTGTGCCTATCAGATAATAAGTGTCATCAACGTTACTAACCCAATCGCGCATAGCCTCATTCATTGCATCTTTAAGTGAAGCAGAGCCAGCGGTTACGGGCTTAACTTCTGCGCCAAGTAACTTCATGCGAAATACATTAGGAGATTGGCGCTCTACGTCTTTTGCGCCCATAAATATGGTGCATGGAATATCAAATAGAGCGCAAACGGTCGCCGTTGCTACGCCGTGTTGACCCGCTCCCGTCTCGGCGATAATGCGGGTTTTACCCATGCGCATGGCAAGCAAAACCTGCCCAATGCAGTGATTAATTTTATGCGCGCCAGTATGATTTAGCTCCTCGCGCTTAAAGTATATTTTTGCGCCGCCTAAGTGCTTTGTTGTCTTTTCGGCATAATAAAGCGGTGAAGGTCTGCCGATATAATTTTTGGCTAAATCATCAAACTTAGCCCAAAAAGCAGGGTCAGCCTTAGCCTCATTGTAAGCTTTTTCAACGGATAATATTAGCGGCATAAGAGTCTCGGCGACATAACGCCCGCCATATTGCCCAAAATGCCCGCGCTCATCAGGATTATTCATAAGTTCTTTTGTCATGCAAGCGACTATAAACATAAAGATATGGTTTGAAAAGTATCTTCGAACATTTTTGTCGTAAGTCTGCCAGTACTAGTATTATAGCGTGAGCAGTGATAGCTATCGATTAGCTGCAAGCCGCCGCCCATATCATGCACCGCGCCATGTGCAAATTTGAACGCAGCTTGTTTATGCCCCAATGTTTTCAAAACAGCATTATGGGAGACAAGCCCAAGGCTTAGGATGAGTTTAAGGTTAGGCATGGTCTCAATTTCGGTTTTAAGGAATTGAATGCATGTGTTTATTTCTGCTCCTATAGGCTTATTTTCTGGTGGAACGCATTTAACGGCGTTTGTTATGCGCGCATTTATAAGCTCTAGCCCGTCATCTTTACAGGCTTTATATTCTCCGCGTGCAAAGCCTGATTTCAGCAGCGTAGCATAGAGTAAATCACCTGCGTAATCGCCTGTAAATGGACGACCAGTGAAATTAGCTCCTTTTAATCCGGGTGCTAAGCCCACAATCAAAAGCTCTGCATTTTTAGAGCCAAATGACGGGACGGGCGCGTTATATTTATCAGGGAATTTCAGGCGGTTTTCATCAATAAATCTTTTAAGGCGCGGGCATAAATTACAATTAATATCGGGTAGAAGCTCAAACATAGCTACATATATCAATTATTAGCTTGCATTCATAGGCTTAGCGCATTATAAGTTTGGAATTCTGTAATTAATATATTTAAGAGGCATCAAAATATGGCACGCGTTACCGTTGAAGATTGTATTGAGAAAATACCAAACCGTTTTGAACTTGTGATGATGGCATCACAGCGTGCGCGTAAAATTGGGACTGGCGCTGCTATTACTGTTGAGCGTGAGAATGACAAAAAAACTGTTATTGCTTTGCGTGAAATTGCAGATGAAACTATTGATACTGACGCTATAAAAGAAGAGATGATCTCAAGCTATCAACGCTACTTGCCGCAAGATCCTGAGGAAGATGAGATTGACCTTATGGACGGTGAAAAAGAGTGGGGCGAAAAAGAAGGCGAGACTTCTAATGCTGCGCCATCTGGAATATATGCGGATGAAGAGGCTGGCAGTGAAGAAAATGCTTCTAAAACTGATAAGATTCCATCTTTAAGTGATATCGCTGGTATCTAAATATTTTTCAATTATCTGTATTTCTTTGGCATTGTCAAAGTTAAATGAGCATTGTTTATTTAATGCTGGTTCTAGTTGCTTCATGTAATCTTTATGAGATATTTCATATACTCCGAATTGCTCTAAATGCTCGTTGGTGAATTGTGTGTCGAGTATTTCAAATTCAGCACGATGCAGTCTAGCCACCAAATGGACGAGGGCTACTTTGCTGGCATCTCGCGCGGTTGAGAACATGCTTTCTCCGAAAAATGCTGCTCCAATAGCAATGCCGTATAGTCCGCCCACCATTTCATTATCTTGCCAACACTCAATGCTATGGGCGTAGCCTTCTTCATTAAGTTTGCAGTAAGCATCGGTTATTTGCTGATTTATCCATGTTTCGGGGCGAGTGTCTGTTGCTCTCGCGCAAGCATTTATTACATGCTTGAAATCTGTATTAATACGGATATCATAAGGCTTGCCATTAATTTTCATCTGGCGGAGATTCTTTTTTAAACGCCTTGGAATATGCATATCAGTTATAGAAATCTGCCCGCGCAGCTTGGGGCAATACCAACCTATTTGCTCATCTGTCGCACTATTTGCCATGGGAAATAGCCCCTTAGAATATGCAGCAAGCAAAAGCTTAGAGGTTATTATGTTAGAGTTAGGACTTACCATTTTTTTCGGCAAGTTTCTCCTCAAGCCATTTGATAGTATAATCACCAGAAATAAATTCGGGCTGGTTTAATATCCATTCATGCAATGGGAGCGTGGTTTTAACGCCCTCAACCACAGTTTCACGGATAGCGCGAAGCAAGCGTTTTATGCATTCATCACGGTTACGACCATGGACAATTAGCTTGCCAATCATGGAATCATAATATGGCGGAATAGAGTATCCACTATATATTGAGCTATCAAACCGCACGCCCAGCCCGCCTGGTGCATGGAATTGTGTGATTTTCCCAGGTGATGGCATGAATGTGTCAGGGTCTTCTGCATTTATGCGTATTTCAATCGCATGACCGCGGAAGCGAAAGCCATTCTTGCAGATTGTAAGTGGCTCACCCGCTGCAACGCGTATTTGCTCTGCTATAAGATCAATTCCTGTAATCATTTCAGTTACGGGATGTTCAACTTGGATTCGTGTGTTCATTTCCATGAAATAAAATTTACCATCTTCATATAGGAACTCGATAGTTCCTGCACCTAGATATCCTAATTTACGGATTGTATCTGCCGCTAGTGTTCCAATTTCTTCGCGCTGCTCATGAGTTAGAACAGGAGAAGGGCCTTCTTCTACTAGTTTTTGGTGGCGACGCTGGATAGAGCAATCACGCTCTCCTAAATGGATAGCATTGCCATGTGAATCGCCAAATACTTGAATTTCAATATGGCGGGGATTACTAAGATATTTTTCGAGATAGACAGTATCATCACCGAAATTTACCCTAGCTTCACTGCGGGCGGTGTTATAAGCAAGTTCGAAATCTTCGGAGCGTTCAACGATCTGCATTCCTTTGCCGCCGCCGCCGCTAGAGGCTTTGATAAGGACTGGAAATCCCATTTCTATAGATGTTTGCAAGCCGTCTTCTACTCTATCTACGCTGCCTTTTGACCCCGGGACAACGGGTAGACCTAATTCTTGTACTGTTTGTTTTGCTCTAACTTTATCGCCCATTTGCTCGATCAATTCAGGTGATGGACCAATGAAGTTAAAGCCATGCTCTTCTACCATGCGGGCGAATTGAGCATTTTCTGATAAAAACCCATATCCTGGGTGGATAGCATCCGCGCCAGTAAGAGCCGCCGCCGTTAGGATGGATGGAATATTTAGATAGCTGTCTTTGCTAGATGGAGGACCAATACATACTGACTCGTCAGCTAGTCGCACAGCCATAGAGCTTGTATCCGCGGTAGAGTGAACAGCAACTGTTGCAATGTCCATTTCACGGCAAGCACGGATAATGCGAAGGGCTATTTCACCTCGGTTAGCTATTAGTATCTTCTTAAACATCTTTAGTCTTCCAAATTTAATTCTATACGTTGTTATTTCGTCACTACCGCATTAAAATGCGCTTACGTTCCTTATGCCTAGTATAGAACTAAATTTATGTGACTAATAATTTATAACCCTATTCTATAACCAGTAAAACATCACCAAATTCAATTGGTTCTGCATTTTCTACCAAAATTTGAGTGACCGTTCCCGATTTATCCGCCTTGATAGGGTTCATAACTTTCATGGCTTCTATTATAAGCAAGATATCACCAGCCTTAACATTATCGCCTTTTTTTACAAAGGAGGGAGAATCAGGGTCTTGCTGCAAGTAAACTGTCCCAACCATAGGGGATTTCACCGCACCTGGATGTGATGAAGGTGCGCTAGTAGGTGTGTCAAGACTTGCTTTTTGTGGCAAAGCAGGGTCAGAAGCCATGTTAACCGCAGGAGCGTTAGCACTCGCAATTACCGTTCCACCTTTACTAATACGGATAGCTTTATCGCCGTCGGCAACTTCTATTTCTGTTAGCCCTGTTTCATTTAATAGGTCAGCTAATTCTTTGATCGCTTTTGAGTCAATTTTCATTTGTAAATCTTATCGTTATTAATAACTAATTTTAAACCATAAACACTTGAATACAAAAAATAAATGATAATGTCAAAGCATATAGTGCGATCTTTTATAATATTCATGCCATATTTATAATGTATTATTTTTGATTAAAGCTACGCTATTCCTTGCGCGTCAAAACGGCTGCAAAAAATCCATCGGTTTTATGGCGATGCGGAGTAAGGCGCATGAACGGAGTTCCAAGCCCAAGAGCTTCATCAAGCGGCTGGATTTCAAATTCAGGGTGAGCGCTCAAAAACTTCTCGATCTGCTCTTCATTTTCCGCAGGTAAAAGCGAGCATGTAGCATAGACAAGCTTGCCACCGACTTTAACGGCTTTGGCAACCTTATCCAAGATTTCCGCTTGCACTACTACCAGCTCATCCAAATTTGGCCCGTAATTGCGCCATCTCATATCAGGATTGCGTCTCCAAGTTCCGCTTCCGCTGCACGGCACATCGGTTAGCACAATATCAAATGTCCCTTTTTGACGTTTAAGCCATTTCTTATGACGCGCGTCAGATAGCGGGCGCACTTCTATGATATCAGCCAAGCCCGCCTTTTTATAACGCCTGCGCCCTTTCTCTAAACGCTTAGCATCTAAATCCATAGCTACAACGCGCCCTTTGCGATGCATTGCCGCCGCTAACGCAAGAGTTTTACCGCCGCCCCCTGCGCAATAATCAAGCACTTGCATGCTAGGTTTTGCATCACAAACATGAGCAATCAGCTGCGAGCCTTCATCTTGAATCTCAATCCACCCCTTATTCATAGCTTTGGTTTTAGATAGATAAGCCTTCTCAGTGCAGCGCAGCCCCCAAGGAGAATACGGCGTAGAAAAGGTCTCAACACCGTCCTTAGCCAGCGAATTTTGGACGTTCTCGCGATCCATAGCAAATATATTTGCCCGCACATCAAGAGTAGCAGGAACCATCATTGCAAGCATTTCTTGCTTGAAATCCTCGCCAAAATATTTGCGTAAAACTTCTGAATATTCGGGAGGGCATTCAGCTAAAACATCTTCATCCATATCTGTATGTTCAATATTTTGCCCCGCCAATTTTTGAACAAAAGCAATTTCATCATCACCTAATTTGTCAGGAGCATAATCAGAGCCATCAAATAAATCATGCAAGCGTTTCTCATCTGCGCCGCCGCCCAAAGCAAGCCAGCACATAACGCGACTACGTGGAGTTGCCACAACGCCGTTTTTATCAAGCCACCAGTTAATACGCGCATGATGACGCGCTATCTCATACACGCGCTCTGCCACGTCGCGGCGATCTTTAGAGCCGATATAGCGACGATTACGCATATAATCGCCCACGCAACTATCAAGGGGGACGCGAATATTTTGGTCACGTTCTAATATTTCAATAGTTGCTTGTATTCTTGATGCTGGTTTCATGGTCGCTAGTCTTACAGCAAAAGAACAGATGCAGCAAGCCTAACTAGCCATAAAGATAGATATAGCCAAGCTCATATAAAACTTCTCACGAAAACACATTCATAGCCCACGCAATAACCAGTATCTGTGGCACAGTTATTAATGGTAAAAACAGAGGTATTTTCCACGTCTTTGTTGTTTCTTTCAAGACCATAATTTCTGTGTAATCAGTGGCTACGCCTGTCATAAGAAAAGCAAAGCTATTCCCTGGTGCTTTGGCTCGGGTAAGAAGGTCAGCCGCTACAGGAGTAGAACCTTCTGAGCATACTTCTAAAATAGTAGCGACAAGAATAGTTAGCCCTAATCCTGCCAATGTAGGGCCAAAAAATGTTTGGAATTGCCCTGTATCCATAAATGCGCGTATCAGTCCTGCCAAAATGACACCAAAAAGTATCCATCTCACCACCATGCGAGAATCTAAAACACCCGTCCACAGCATATCCTTAATCATGCTTGGCGTAAATCTAGTTTGCTTAAGCTTTATTTTAGCCTCTTTCCAGAATTTGAAATCATGCGGCAAATCGACCTTATTTGGATTGGCAGGCAGTGTTCCTTTTTTGGTTAAGTATTCAAAAATTAAGCCAGAGATCACAGCAATTATCATTGATAATACGATAAAAGCCAACGTCCACGGCAAACCAACCAAGGCTATCAGGATTAATGTTAAGGAAAAGCTATTCCACGGACTAGCAATCAAAAAAGCCATCACTTGCCCAGTGCTAGCTCCACGTTCATATAGCTTGGCAGCGACCATTAGAATACCGTGCGAGCATAAATCCAAAAGCACGCCCCCTAATGTTGCCCGAATGATGCCATTTAAACCGCCATCACGACCAAGTATAGAGATTACAAATTCCCGCGGGACTTTAGCCAGAATACCGACCATAACCATGCCTATAATGATTCCCCACCATATGGTGTTCATCAAATCAAAGACCGATTTTGAAAAAACTTGAAGAGCTGTGATGTCCGCTATAGCTTGCGAGTATTGCCAGTGTAAAACATAAAATAATGCAACAACAATAATTGACCCCCAAAGCAATAAATCAAGTTTCTTTTTTTTGCTACCATCATCGTGGCAAGAAGGTGTGTGTTTATTAGATGATTGTTTCATAACTATTTCCTTAAGACTCTGTGCGGTAATTTGGCGCTTCGCGAGTAATTGTTACGTCATGAACGTGGGATTCTTTAAATCCCGCGCCGCTCATACGGATAAATTCGGTTTTCTCGCGCATATCTTGGATATTGGTAGAGCCAGTATAACCCATAGAAGCGCGAAGTCCACCAACCATTTGATGCAATACATTAGAAATAGAGCCTTTATAGGGAACGCGCCCTTCAATGCCTTCGGGGACAAGCTTATTAGATTGGTTAACATTGCCTTGGAAGTAGCGATCAGCCGAGCCTTTAACCATCGCACCAACGCTTCCCATACCGCGATATGATTTATATGAGCGACCTTGATATAAGATAACTTCACCAGGCGCTTCATCAGTTCCAGCAAATATTCCGCCCATCATAGCCGCGCTAGCCCCACCAGCAATTGCCTTAGCAAAATCACCCGAGTATTTTATTCCGCCATCTGCAATAACAGGAATGCCCTTTTTCTCACATACTGCGGCAACGTCCATAATCGCTGTAAGCTGCGGCACGCCAACGCCCGCAACAATGCGAGTTGTACATATAGAACCCGGCCCTATGCCAACCTTAACGGCATTTGCACCCGCTTTTATTAATGCAATAGCAGCATCGCCAGTGGCAACATTACCTGCCATAATTTGAAGGTCAGGATTATCACGGCGAATTTGCGCAACTGTATCAAGCACTGCTCTTGAGTGACCATGCGCGGTATCTACCACCACTAAATCAAGTCCAGCTTCCGCCAGAGCACCAGCCCTTTGAATACCGTTAATATCACCAGTGCCAACAGCAGCACCAGCGCGAAGGCGATCACCTGAATCCTTAGTAGCATTAGGAAAAAGCTTAGATTTTTCTATATCCTTAACCGTCATAAGCCCAATACAATTATTCGCATCATCAACAATAACCAGCTTTTCAATGCGGTGTTGGTGCAATAATTTCTTTGCGCCTTCCTTTGAAATATCCGCAGTAACCTTCACAAGACTATCATGCGTCATAAGCTCTCTTACTGGTTGATTTGGATCATCGGCAAAGCGCACATCACGGTTAGTCAAAATCCCAACCAGCAGCCCGCTTTTCTCAGTTACAGGAACGCCAGATATACTATATTTATGCATTAGCTCAAGCGCAGTTTCCAATGTCTCATCAGGGTGAATAGTTATAGGATCAAGCACCATTGCCGATTCAAAGCGCTTTACTTTGCGAACCATTTTGGCTTGCTCTTCAATCTCCATATTCCTATGCATAATGCCAAGACCACCATTTTGCGCCATAGCAATCGCCATATCCGCGCCTGTTACCGTATCCATAGCAGCAGAAAGAATGGGGATATTAAGTGTGATTTCTTGAGTTAGGCGCGTGGATGTATCAACCTCATTAGGCTGAATTTCCGATGCGCTTGGAACTAAAAGCACATCATCAAAGGTGAGTGCTTCACGAATTTTTGTGGAATCTTTAATACGAGCCATAATGCAAATCTCCAATAATTATTATATGAGCGAAATTTGCAAGTGAGTTATAGCGTATTTTTTACAAAAGTAAAGTTTGAAAAGAACAATTAACCTAAAAGCTATCTAAAATTATTATGAAAAGTAAGCCTTTGTTATGATTTTATATGTATTCTTAAGAATAGGTCATGTCTTCAGACCCCCCATAAAATAATAATCAAGAAACGGGAAATATATAATGATACCAAACACCAGCATCGCTGCAATATACGTAAAAATAGTGGGTGAGAACTCACTTATTTCAATCGCTCAACATAATTTAATTAATAACTTAGAGCGCATAAGAAAATTTAGAACTCATACATTCCTTGAAAATAATGCCCAAACACAATTAGGCATAAGTAGGAATTTTGGGCATGAAAGATATTATAGCTGGGAGGACACTATAATTGATTGCCGCAACAGCCCAACACTAATTAATAGCGATATTTTACAAGAGTTAGACGATATGATTGCTGAAATCCCCCGCTTTCAGAGATTTAAACATGATATAGAGGAAAGATCAGGCAATATAATTAAAATAACGCCATTTCACAATATTCTACTTGGTGAAGAAAACATGCGCTATAACATAAGGCGTGGCTCAAAAATAGAAAATTTCGATATGGTTCGTATAGGAATAAAGCTGTCTGCTGATAATGAGGAATTATTTAAGCTTGGATTAAAAAACCTGCATGATTGCGAAGATCCGTTTAAAATCAGAATAGCGGTAACACAAGCATAAAAACTTACTCACCTAAAGATTTAAAACCAGTTGCAACCAAATATTGCTCCGAGCTTTCTTTACGCGAAGCAGGAGGTTTTACATGTCTTATAGTTTTGAAATGCTTTTTCATCTCTTTTAATAACTCACCTTGCGCCCCGCCTTGAAAAACTTTAGCAAGAAATACGCCCTCAGGCTTAAGCACTTCAATAGCAAAATAATATGCCGCCTCAACCACAGCCATAATGCGCAAATGATCGGTTTGCTTATGCCCCATAGTATTGGGTGCCATATCGCTTAGGACTATGTCGGCTAGACCATCGCTAGATATTTTCTTTAATTCAGCTTTTAATATATCTGGCGCATCATCATCCATGAAATCCATTTGTAAAAACTCAACATCGGGCATTTCATCAATTTCTAAAAGATCAATAGCAACAACCTTACAGCCTTTTTCCGTAGCAATTTGACACCAACCACCCGGAGCTGCGCCAAGGTCAACTATAGTCATATTCGGCTTTAAAATATTGAGCTTAGCATCAATTTCCTTAAGCTTGAACGCTGCCCTGCCGCGATAACCTTGCTTTCCTGCCTCTAAAATATAAGGATCATTTAATTGACGTTGCAACCAGCGCGTAGAGGAGGACTTTCTCCCCTTCGCAGTCTTAACTTTGGTTTTTGGCTTATTACGCATAATATATCTTTTCTGTATTTCAAGCTGTTATAGCAGCATAACTATAGAGGTAGTAACAAAAATCGCAAAAAAGATTGTTAAACATGCCGCCATAAAAATAACTCCCTTAGTTTCCTTTGAATAATGCGCCATAATAAAGAACAAAATATAGAAAACTCCAGAGACGACAAGAGCTCTACTATGGACATTCGAACTCAAAAACCCCATAATGCCGTTATCATAGCCGATGAAAATCATAATTTCAGCTTGCAAGCGCACCAATATCATGGAACAAATAATAAACCCCAAAGCAAGCCAGCGGTGAGCTTTATGGACTATTATAAAGGCGGTAGGCAGCCATATTATATCTGCCCAAAGATAAAGAAAATCAAACATTAAAGTAGCTTATTATATTATGAATCTATTTAAAATATTTTTTATAACTTTGATTGTTATCTTGGCAGGAATTCCGAGCATATCTAGCGCTGCGCCGAAGTCACCGACCATCATCCGTGATACAGAAATAGAAAGCATATTACGAAGCTGGGCGACACCTATTTTTAAAGCCGCTAATCTAAATCCCGATGCTGTTCATATAATTATTGTGCAAAGCAACGCTGTTAATGCTTTTGTTGCTGGTGGATCTAACATTTTTTTCTATACGGGGCTAATCAATAAAACAGAAAATGCGGGCGAGTTAATCGGCGTTATTGCTCATGAAACAGGTCATATTGCGGGTGGTCACCTAATTAAGGGACGCGAAGCTATGGAGCGCGCCTCATATGAGAGCATAATAGGCACAATATTAGGGATTGGAGTTGCTATAATAAGCGGTGACTCTGCCGCCGTTCCCGCTATATCAATGGGAGGAAACTCCATGGCTATGCGCAAATATTTAGCCCATAGCCGCATTCAAGAATCAAGCGCCGATCAAGCCGCACTAACATTTTTGGAAAAGGCAGAAATCAACCCTGCGGGCATGGCTAGCTTCATGGATAAGTTAAAAGCGGATAATTATGTCCCTGAAAACCAGCAAAGCGAATATGTACGAACTCACCCATTAGTCGATAGGCGCGTAGATGCATTAAAGGAGCGCATTAGCTCCTCTCAATATAATTCTGCGCAATATCCTGCTCTTTGGAAAGAGCAACATGCGCGCATGAAAGCAAAGCTAACGGGCTTTATTAATCCAGAGCAAGTATCATGGATATATGATGATAAAGATAAATCAATTGCAGCGCGATATGCCAGAGCCATTGCAGCATATCAAAATAATAAGGTCGATGATGCATTAAATAAGATTAGCGCATTAATAGAAACAGAGCCGAAAAACCCTTATTTTCATGAGCTTAAAGGGCAAATGCTTGTTGATTTCAATAGAGTATCCGAGGCTGTTCCTAATTATAAAAAAGCAATTGAATTATTACCAAAAGCTAGCCTTTTTAGAATAGCGCTAGCCCACGCCCTGATCGAATCAGCGACACAAAATGAAAAAGATTTGCTAAATAATGCCGTAGAGCAATTAGAAATAGCCCTGCGAAATGAGAATAAATCAACGCGCATTCATCGGCTTCTTGCAATAGCTTATGGAAGATTAGGAGCTAATAATAAGGCACAAATACATCTAGCCGAAGAAGCAGTGTTACAGCGCCGTTTCACCTACGCAAAGCAACAAGCTGAGCATATCTTAGAGACAGAAAATGAGGGCAGTAAATTATGGATAAAGGCGAAAGATATAATTTCTTTTATAGAAACAAATAAAAAAGAGTGACTTTTTTATAAAGTTAAGCGAATAATGCAATTGTAATTTATAATTTAAGGAGTTTAAATCTTGAAAAAAGACATCAAAAAATTAAAATTTTTAGTATTAGCACTAGGAACATGCGCCGCTGCGCTTATCTCGCCTGCGCAAAATGCTAATGCTGAAATATTTAATGCAGAGCAAACAAAAGAAATTGAAGTTTTATTCAAAAAATTTCTATCGGATAATCCTGAGCTTATTTTAAAATCAGTGGATGATTTTAGATCCGTTCAAGAAAAGAAAACTCAACAATCTGCGCAAAAAAACTTAGAAGAATATGCTAGCTATTTTGCAGATGAGAATCTGCCATCGGCAGGAAACCCAAAGGGCGACGTTACTATAGTAGAATATTTTGACTATAATTGTGGCTATTGTCGCAAAGCCTTCGCAGATATTGTGAAAATAATAGAAGAAGATAAAAATATTCGTGTTATTTTCCAAGAAATGCCTATCCTAAGCCCATCATCTATAAAAATGGCATCTATTGCAATGGCAGCTCACAAGCAAGGCAAATATTTTGAAATGCATGCTGCATTGATGGATTATAAAGGCGGGCAGAGTGATTCTGCTTTTTATGGAGTAGCTGAGAAATTAGGACTTGATATTGAAAAGCTAAAAGCAGACGCTGCTTCTGCGGATGTTAAAGCCCAAATTAGAAAAGCAACTGACATGGCAAGAAGCCTTGATATCAGAGGAACACCTGGTTTTATTATCGGTAATAAAATCTATCCCGGTTATATTGGTCTTGATGGCTTGCGTGACGCTGTTAAAGCAGCAAGAGCGAATAAAGCTAAGGGCGAATAATAAACTTAAATTAACAAAGGCGACCTGATCTAAAATGAAATATATTGGTAAAACTATTATAGCTCTTTTAGTTCTGGTCGTATTTTATTCAGGATATAACTATTTTGAATTGCGCAAAGAAATATTCCAAGTATATGAAGTAGAAGATAAATACGCGATCCCTAACGATCAAGCCGATCTTATCATAGTTGATTTCAATAAATATAGCTGCTACCTATGTAGGGAATTACACCCCATATTAATGGAGGCGATCAAGCAAGATGGAAAAGTGCGCTATGTTCCGCGCAGCGTAACCCATGGCTTCATATGGAATGAAACATTAGCAAGCGCTATCTACGCTGCGGCAGAGCAAAATAAATTCATAGAATTACATAATTTGATCTATAAAAAATGGCCAGTTGAAAATCATGAAACATTATTCAGATATGCAAAAGCCATTGGCATAGATACAAAAAAACTAAGCCGTGATATGAGCCGCCCTGAAATTATAGAACGCGCCCGCGAAGATCAAAGCTATTTTTATGCATGGAAACTCAGGAAAACCCCAACATTATTAATTGGTAAAAATTTAATTTATATACCAAGCGAGAAAATGCCAACTATTGAAGAATTGCTGCAAAAATTCGCTGAGGCACGCAAATAATATGCGCAATATATTAATAATAAATGGCCCTAACCTTAATATGCTTGGCATGAGAGAACCTGATATATACGGCACCCAAACATTAAGCGATATAGAGGAAATGTGCAAAGATGCTGCTGGCTCTTTGGGTTTTGAAATTGACTTAAGACAATCAAATCATGAAGGTGAAATTATTGACTGGCTACAGCAAAGCAAAGATGCATTTGATGGTTTAATAATAAATGCCGCCGCCTATACTCATACTTCTATCGCTATCCATGACGCGTTAAAACTCCTTGATTACCCAATAATAGAACTGCATATATCAGACCCTAAAAAGCGTGAATCTTTCCGTCATGTTTCGTATATTGAGCCATTAGCGCGGGATGTAATATCAGGTCACGGTGCAAAGGGGTATGAAATGGCATTAAAAAAACTCTCTGAAATTTTAAATTAGAAATTTCACTATTTCCCCCTATTTTGTTTTAATAAGGCAACATATGTGCCATTCTCTTGAAATGAATACGCAAACGAAAATTACAAAATTTTATGCGGATGCAAAAATATGCGAAGTTATGCGCGCTTATCTAAAGACAAATAATCTAGATAATATCTGTGATATCTGTGAAGTAAAGGGTGTTGGAGATGTTATTATTTTGCGTGGTACCAATCAAGAAAAAGTTTATACTGTTCCCATTAGGCTTGGTTATATTTTGGATCAAATTTACTATTATAATCATATAAATAATAATAGCTTAATATATTTTAGTGGTGGTGTGCTTGATATTGATCAAGGAGTGTTTGCAAATAAAGAAGGCAAACAAATATACTTAACAGAAAAGGAAGTTGAAATTCTTTCATTTCTGCATGAAAATAAAGACATCGTGATTCCTCGCGAAGAATTTTTAAAAGCTGTTTGGGGATATGCAAAAAATATTGAAACCCATACCTTGGAAACTCATATTTATCGCCTACGCCAAAAAATAGAGCTAGACTCTGCAAATCCTGAAATATTATTGACCATGGATGAAGGCTATAAAATCAATACATGATATATTCTTCTTTAGGAGGATTACTAGTATTTTCATGCTCACTAATTGCAATATTACGCTCAACAATGTCATTAAACATTGATACAATTTTACCCCGAACATCTACAACTAATCGTTCGTAATCACGATCTGAAGTATTTATAGTCAGAGGGTGGTGGTGGTCATCTGCGCCGGATTTATTAAAAATAACATTCATTGGGTAAGAGTCTGCACCAGTTTTCGCGACATTCAATAGTTTTTGAGAAAATTCATCAAAACTAAATGCTAATTCTTTATGACCCATTTTACGAAATAAATCAGATACTGAAGACATAGTATCTGCATATAATTCAAGCCTAGCTTCATCTTCAGATGTGCTACTAGAATCTTTTTTAGTCAGTCCACCTGTCGTATTTGCAACAATTTTCTTTGCTGTCTCTAATGCATTTTCAGGTTCACCGCGCACAATAGAATAAATATCATAACCATCATAAACATCAAGATCTGGATCATTACATTTGTGAAGTGATTTAACTTTTAATTCTATTCTATTATCGGTGTCCAATATAAGTACCAATCTATTTTCCATGCTATTTCCCCTATATGTTAATAATGATAACCTTTCATATCACGCATATGTAAACAAAGGCAAGTATAAAATCACTTGGAGAGCTTCACCGTCTCAAATGCCCAATCAAGCCATGGAGTTATCTCTTGGATATTTGTAACAGAAATAGTAGCACCGCACCAAATACGCAGCCCAGAGGGAGCATCTCGGTAACTTGCGATATCGTAAGCAACGCCTTCTTCATCAAGCAATTTAGTCATGGTCTTTATAAAGGAAGTTTTATCCGCATCAGACAATTCATTAAACCAATCATCCGTGATGTTAATACATACAGAAGTTGTCGAGCGAGTTGCAGTATCTTGCGCTAAAAAATCAGCCCAATTGCTTTGTTCCACCCATTTATTAAGCTCTTCAAAGTTAATTTCAGAGCGCCTAATGCTTGCAGGCAGCCCGCCAATGCCGCTTACCCAGTTCAAAGCATCAAGGCAATCTTCAACCGCAAGCATAGAAGGGGTATTAATAGTCGCCCCCTCAAAAATACCATTAATAAGCTTGCCATTTTTTGTCATACGGAAAATCTTAGGAAGAGGGCGATTTTCAGGTACATAACTTTCCAAGCGCTCAACCGCGCGCGGAGATAATGCAATCATTCCGTGAGCAGCCTCCCCGCCCAAACATTTTTGCCATGACCAAGTAGTAACATCGAGCTTATCCCACGGCAAATCATATGCAAATACCGCAGAAGTAGCATCACAAAATGTTAAGCCCGTACGATCATTTGATATCCAATCACCATTTGGCACGCGCACGCCAGAGGTTGTACCATTCCAAACAAATACAGTATCACGCGCAGGATCAGCCTTGCTCATATCAGGTAACGCGCCATATTCTGCCTTAAACGCATTAATATCTTTGATTTTCAAATGATCTGTAATATCTTTTAGCCAGTCATTGGAAAACGCTTCCCATGCAAAAACATCAACTCCTCGTGCGCCAATCATTGACCACATCGCCATCTCAAA